>Ga0182749_1000309_pt1 | contig 49142 bp, 39 predicted proteins | sample eDN3rd37CKraftMG_FD_128875 | JGI IMG/M metagenome (GOLD analysis project Ga0182749, IMG submission 128875) | Enriched Miracle-Growth compost microbial communities from Emeryville, California, USA - eDNA 3rd pass 37_C Kraft MG (version 2) (version 2) ...
CCCCAGGAGGCCGGCCGCATCAACGGACCTCGCTCCTCTCCATGGCGCGGGAATATGGCAGCCATGGGAACACGCCACAACCAAGGGCGGAACCCACGCAAATTGGGCGATGGAAATAGTGCCCGATAAACCTTGCAGCGAGAGCATCGGCTGTCTTTCTCCAGCCTTTAACAGTTGCTAATAGAAGCTCGCTGCTTCGCTTTCCTCCGGAGACCTTTCGTCATGGCTCACGCGCCGGCGCTTCGCTTCGCCCGACCCCTGGTCGCAGTTCTTCTCTCCGCCGCCACGGTCTTCCTCGCAGGCTGCGGCATCAACACCATCCCGACCTACGAGCAGAATGCCAAAGCGGCATGGTCGGAGGTGCTCAACCAATACAAGCGTCGCTCCGATCTCATCCCGAACCTTGTCGAAACGGTTAAGGGCTTTGCCGACCAGGAGCGCACCGTGCTCACGGACGTCGTCGAAGCGCGGGCCAAGGCGACGCAGGTGCAGGCCAATGTTCCGCCGGACATCCTCACCAACCCCGAAGCGATGCAGAAATTCCAGGACGCGCAGAACCAGCTCGGCGGCGCGCTCGGACGCCTGCTTGCCGTCGTGGAGCGCTATCCCGATATAAAGTCCGGCCAGAACTTCCTCGCGTTGCAGAGCCAGATCGAGGGTACTGAAAACCGCATCGCCATCGCGCGGCGCGACTACATCACCGCAGTGCGCGCCTATAACACCGAGATCACCACCTTCCCCGGTCGCATCTGGCGCGCGGTGATGTACCCGTCCGCCAAGGAAATGGCGACCTTCGACATCCCGGACGAGGAAATGAAGGCGCCCAAGGTCGACTTCGGCACCAAGAAGTAGAAGGGCGAACCTGGAGGCGTTTTCTGCTGTTCGTTGAATCGCAGGACGCCTCTATCTCTTTGATGCGCGTGCTTCTGATCGGAAATCCCGGGGCCCACGTTTCCGGAAGCACTCTAGGAGATCAGCGATGCCCGCGGACCGGCGCACTTTGCCGTTGAGCTGGGCGCCGCGCCAGGTCGCGGCCCTGCTCGCCACGCTGCTTTGGCTCGGAACGCTTCTCGGCGCGGCCTGCGCTGCACCGACGTTCCCGCCGCTCACGGGACGCATCGTCGATGAAGCGGGTCTTTTGAGCCCGCAGGACCGGGCCGACATCACGGCCCAGCTCGCCGCGCTCGAGCAGAAATCCACCGATCAGGTGTCCGTCGTCACGCTCAAGTCGCTGCAGGGCTACGCCATCGAAGATTACGGCTATCAGCTCGGGCGCGCCTGGGGTATCGGCCAGAAAGACAAGAACAACGGCATCCTTCTCATCGTCGCGCCGAACGAGCGCAAAGTGCGCATCGAAGTCGGGCGCGGCCTCGAGCCGATCATGACCGACGCGATGTCGAGTCTCATCATCCAAAACGCGATCCTTCCTGAATTTCGTCGCGGCGACTTCGCCGCCGGCATCCGCGCGGGCGTGCGCGACATCAACGATGTATTGCTCGGCGACGCCGAAGAGGTGAAGGAGCGCGCCCGCATCTCGCGCCACGGCGAAGATCTCGACATGTGGCAGGTCATCCTCATCATGTTCTGGCTGGGAATTGCCCTGTTCGTGCTCTTCGCGGTCGTGCAGTCGATCAACACCGCGCCGCAAGCTGTCGGCGGAAGGCGGCGGCGCTCAAGCGGCCCGATCGTCATTCCCGGCAACTATGGTGGCTGGGGCGGCGGATGGCCCTCCGGCGGCGGAGGCGGTTGGTCCGGCGGCGGCGGTGATTTCGGCGGCGGCGGCTCGTCGGGAAGCTGGTGATGCGCTGCGTGACACGGGCGCAGAAGGAAGCGCGGGAGACATTCGCATGAGCCTGTTCTCGTCCGGCGACGAGCATCGCATCTCTGCCGCGATCACCGAGGCGGAGCGGCACACGTCCGGGGAAATCGTTGTCGTCGTGGCCGCCCAGAGCGACGGCTATCACTACGTGCCCCCGCTCGTGGCGGCCATCGTGGCGCTGCTTGTGCCTTGGGTGCTCATCTTCTTCACCCAGCTCGGGCTCGTGCAGATCTATCTTATCCAGCTCGCCGTCTTCGCCATCGTCACGGCCATGCTGTTCCCACTGAAGCTGCGGATGGCGCTCGTGCCGGCCAGCGTCAAGCATCTCCATGCGCGGCGGCGCGCGATGGAGCAATTCCTTGTCCAGAATCTCGACACCACCGCCGGGCGAACAGGCGTCCTGCTCTTCATCTCCGTCGCCGAGCACCACGCCGAGATCATCGCCGACCGCGCCATCAACGAGCGGATACCGGAGGGCACATGGCAGCAGATCGTCGATAACCTCACCGACGCCATCGGGCGCGACCGGGCGACCGAAGGTTTCGTTGCGGCCGTCGCCGCCATCGGCGCCATCCTTGCGCAGCATTTTCCGCCCGGCGAAAACGACCCGGGCGAGCTGCCCGACCATTTGATCATCCTGCCCTGACGGGGTGACGCCCAAGCCTGGCATCGGAAGCGGTTCCGGCAAGCCGACCTGATATCGCGGGGCGTGCGAACAAGGCCGCGCCGATGACCCACGGGCCGAGGCGCGCAGGCCTACTCCCGCTACCTCTCGGCGCCCGTCCGTTCCCGGCCCGCCACCTCGGTCCCGCCGCCATACCGCCGGCCGGAGGCAGCGAGCCGCTCCCGTCGCAAGCAGGACCTTTTTTCCGTGCTATAGGGCTCGCCGGATACCGACGACGGGGAAAACACACCGTGGATATGGCAACGTCCGCTCACGACGCCGCAGCAACGGCGCGCGCGCCGCTCTCAGCACGCATCTCCTGGATGCTGTTCGACTGGTCCGTGCAGCCCTTTTACACGCTCATCCTGACGTTCCTGTTCGCGCCCTATTTCGCAAACGTCGTCGTCGGCAATGGCCCGGAGGGCCAATCCATGTGGGGCTTCGCCGCGGCGATCGCGGGCGTCCTCATCGCGGTGGGAAGCCCGTTTCTCGGTGCCTTTGCCGACGGACGCGGCCAGCGCAAACCCTGGATCGCGCTCTTCTCCGTCGTCCTCGCCGCGGCCATGGCCTCGCTCTGGATCGCCACGCCCGCAGCGCCGATGCCGACGATCTATCTGGTGCTTCTCGCCTTCGTGTGCGCAACGGTATGTGCCGAATACACCGCCGTCTTCACCAACGCGATCATGCCGAGCCTCGTGCCGCAGAGCGAGCTTGGCCGCCTCTCGGGCGCCGGCTGGGCATGCGGCTATTTCGGCGGCCTCGCCAGCCTGTTCCTCGTCGCCGGCCTCATCGTGCCCATGGGCGACAGCGGCAAGACGATGTTCGGGCTCGCGCCGTTGCTCAGTCTCGATACCGCCGCCCGTGAGGGTGACCGCATCGTCGGACCGCTTTCCGCGGTCTGGTACCTCGTCTTCATGATCCCCTTCTTCCTGTTTGTGCCCGATATCCGTCAGAAGCGCGCCCATGACGGACGACCGGCCACCGCCGAGCTCTGGGACACCATCCGCGCTCTGCCCGATAACCGCGACATGCTGCTGTTTCTCGCCGCGCGCATGATCTATACGGACGGCCTCACCGCCATCTTCACCTTCGGCGGCATCTATGGCGCCTCGGTGTTCGGCTGGGGGCCGCTCGAGCTGGGCCTCTTCGGCATCATCCTGACGCTCGTCGGCGCCTTCGGCGCGCTGATCGGCGGCGTCCTGGATGACCGCATCAGCGCCAAGTTCGTGATCATCACCGCCCTGGTGATCCTGCTCATCGGCGCCTTCGGCATCCTCTCCGTCGACGCCAACCACGTTTTCTATTTCATCGAGGTTGCACCCAAGGTCGCCGGTTCGGGACCGTTCTCATCGGTGGGCGAGCAAGTCTTCCTGGGCTTTGCAATCGTCGTCGGCCTCGTCTCGGCACCCGTTCAGTCATCGAGCCGCTCGTTGCTCGCACGCCTCGCGCCCCGCGATAAGATCACCCAATATTTCGGCCTCTTCGCCTTCTCCGGAAAGGTGACGGCATTCCTCGCGCCGCTGCTGGTGGCGCTCGTGACAGCCGTGAGCCAGAGCCAGCGTCTCGGCATGTCCGCCATCGCCGCCTTTCTCATGGTAGGCATCGCGCTCATGCTGCCGGTGAGGATGCCTGCGCCCAGGGATTAGAGTGGCGAGTGGCACGCTTGAGGCCTGTTTCCGCCGGGCGATTACGATCGGACGACGGTAATGGGACAGGTTCACCGATCGGCAAAAAACCGAAAACGGCCCTAGCCCCGGAACGGAGCGCATCCCATGTGATGGCGAAAGGCCGTGGGCGGCAGCGCGCGCCCTGCCCGTCCTTTCGGGCCGCAGAAGGAGTGACTTCGATGAACCGCTTTGCCCCATTGTTGCTGGCCGCTCTGGTGCCCGCGGCAGCTCTCGCCGAAGATAAATCGGCGGCGACAACCGCCGCACCTCCGGCCAGTCCGCCCACCGTGAGCGAGCCCGCGCCGCAACCACCGCCGCAGCGTTCCGCGCGTGAGGTAATCGAAGATGCCAAGGCGGCAACGAATGCCGCCATCGACGCGGCGAAGCAGGCGATCCTCAAGGCCATCGATACCGCGAAGGAGAATGCCGGCACCGGAATCGAGAAGGGCAAGAAGGCGAGCGAAGACGCCATCGACGACGCGCGCGAGGCCACCACGCTGCTCGACAAGGCGGCCGAAGCAGCACGCGAGGTGCTCGACAACGCCAAGCAGGCAACCTCCGAGGTGCTCGACAAGGCGAAGGATGCCGCCGACGACCTCAGCGCCAGGCAGAAGAAGTCGACGGAAGCGGCCCCCAGCCCCGCGCCGCCTGCCCCGCCAAAAGAAGAGGCCCCGCGCGACAAGCACGAGCCCTCAACAACGGAAATGCAGAAGTGGCATTGAAACCCGACGCCACTGCCTGATGCGTGACGAACTGCTCCGGACCGCGATGATCCGGAGCAATGCCCGTCAATGGATCACGGCGTTGTCGTCGGCGCCGGCGTCTCTGTGGCAGGCGTCTCGGCGGGTGCGGCCGGTGCTTCGCCAGCCGGCGCCATGTTGGTAGCAGGAACATTAGCTGACGGAGTTTCCATTGCGGGTGCCGTAGCGGGTGCAGGTGCTGGCGCCGGCGTCTCCGCCGTCGGCGTCGTAGCCGTCGGCAGCGGTGTATAAACGTAGGAAACCCCTGCCACGATTGCGGCCAGGATAGCGGCGAAAATAATCACTCGGACGGCGGTGCTCACGGGATTGTCCCCCAAAATGGATGATGGTGCATTTTAGGGCTTTCACGGAAAGACGACAATAAAACGTCATAACATTGAAGTGCCCGTTGGCGGCGCGATGCATTTATTGGCAGCGATGAATCCGCGCCACACCGCTGCAAAGCATTGGAATATTCCACGGCACGTAAGCGAAGGGATTGAAATGCGATGATCTTTCGATTCGCTCCCCGATTGGAAAACACCGTAGTCAACCCAACGACATCGCGTGCACAAAAATCGGGCTGCACAGGGCCATGTTGCTTCGGGCCCATTGGGCCGGAGCGTGAATCATCGGACTAATCAAAAGACTAGAGCCGCATCGCGATCCCAACAAAGGCGATCGCTCTAGCGTCTTGGCCGCTCCGCCAGCATGAACCATGACGGCCCCATCTGCGGATCGTTCCAGATTCGCTGCCAGCGGAATCCCGCCTTCTCGTAAGCGCGCACCGCGCGCTCGTTCCGGATCGATGGAAACACGCACACCGCCGTCGCCAGCGTCGTACCGAACACTTCCTGCTTCAGCTCGGCCAGCGCCGCCTGCCCGACACCCTTGCCGCGGTGCTCCTCCGACGCGATGAAGAGGTCGAGATCCCACGTGCCTGCGGGCAGATCCTGCGGCAGCTCCTCGCCCCACGCGGTCGCATCCACCGCATGCGCATAGCCGACCGGCACGCCGTCCGCCTCGATGATGCGGCACAGGGCATGGCGCGAGCCCAGCGCGATGTTCACCTCCGCCTCCGTCGCCGTACGCGGCCCCCACCACGCCTCGATGTCGGCGCGCTGAAGCCAGCCGCGGATCAGATCCCAATCGGCGCGGCTTGCCGGCCGCAGGCGGACATCAGCTCCGCCCGCCATCGTCAGTGCCGGAAGTGGCGCAATCCGGTGAACACCATCGCCAGCCCCTTCCCGTCCGCCGCGGCGATCACCTCGTCGTCCCGCATCGAGCCGCCCGGCTGAATGACCGCCGTCGCGCCCGCTTCGGCGGCCGCCAGCAACCCGTCGGCAAACGGGAAGAAGGCATCGGAGGCGACCACCGATCCGCGCGTCAGGGGCTCATCGAGTCCGAGCGCACGCGCCGCATCGGCCGCCTTCTGCGCGGCGATCCGCGATGAATCGATCCGGCTCATCTGCCCCGCACCGATGCCGACCGTCGCGCCGTCCCTCGCATAGACGATCGCGTTCGATTTGACGTGCTTCGCGACCTTGAATGCGAACAGTAGGTCGGCGAGTTCCTGCTCCGTCGGCACCCGCTTCGTCACGACCCTGAGATCGCTCGCCGCCACCGCGCCGTTATCGCGCGACTGCACGAGCAGCCCGCCCGCGAGCGAGCGCACCACGAGACCGGACGCCAGCGGATCGGGCAGCGTGCCGGTCGTCAGCAGGCGCAGGTTTTTCTTCGCCGCGAAGATCGCCTTGGCGTCCTCCGTCGCATCCGGCGCAATGACCACTTCCGTGAAGATCTTCGTGATCTCCTCCGCAGCCGCGGCATCGATCGCCCGATTGAGCGCGATGATGCCGCCGAACGCACTCACCGGATCGCACCGCAGCGCCTTGAGATAGGCTTCCTTCAAGTCACCACCGACAGCGACACCGCACGGGTTCGCGTGCTTGATGATCGCAACGGCCGGTTGCTGAACGCCAAGCTCGGCCACGAGCTCCAGCGCCGCATCCGTGTCGTTGAGATTGTTGTAGGAAAGCTCCTTGCCCTGATGCTGCACGGCCGTCGCGACGCCCGGCCGCGCGTCACCGCTGGCATAGAACGCGGCCTTCTGGTGCGGGTTCTCGCCGTAGCGCAGCGGAAACTTGAGCCGCCCGCCGAAGGTGCGCCACGCCGGCATGTCGTCGGCCAGTGTCCGCGCGAACCAGTTGCTAATGGCCGCATCGTAGGCTGCCGTACGCGCGTACGCCTTCGCCGCAAGACGCCTGCGCAGTTCCAGGCCCGTCGCGCCATTGTTGGCGCGCATTGCTTCCAGCACCGGCGCGTAGTCCTCCGGCTCGACCACGACCGTCACGCCCGCATGGTTCTTCGCCGCACCGCGGATCAGCGCCGGCCCGCCGATGTCGATGTTCTCGATGCAGTCGTCGAACGCTGCACCCTTCGCCACCGTCGCTTCGAACGGGTAGAGGTTGACCACCAGGAGATCTATCGGGGCGATCGCGTGCTCCGCCGCCTGCGCTTCGTGGCGCGCATCGCCCCGGACGGCGAGCAGCCCGCCATGCACCGCCGGATGCAACGTCTTCACGCGGCCGTCCAGCATCTCCGGAAAGCCCGTCACCTCCGACACGTCCTTCACCGGAAGCCCTTCGCCGCGCAGCATCGCGGCCGTACCGCCGGTGGAGATCAGCTCCACGCCCATACCCGCGAGAGCGCGCGCGAATTCGAGCAGCCCGCTCTTGTCCGACACGGAAAGGAGCGCGCGTCGAATACGCAAATCTTCAGTCATTCCACATTCCCTTCGGGCAGCCGCTCGACCGCCCAGTTGACTTCGGTCTCGCCGTAGCTCGCCCCGCGCAGCACGATCTGCAGCGAAGGACGCGGGCCGGAGCTCTCGGCGAAATATGAGCTTTCCTCAATGGAGAGCCGCGCCCCCTGCACCGTGAAGTGCCAGCGCTGCCCATCGGGCAGTGTAATCGTCGCCTCGCGGGGCGCCGCGCCAAGGCTGCAATGCACCCCCGGCAGAAGATGGAAGTGGATGGCAAACGGCAAGTCGGCGCGCAGCCGCACCTGTCCGTTCGCGCCGTCGAGGCGGTCGCAGCCCGTGAGCCGCAATCCATCCGCCGAGAGCCGCAGACTGCGGGTATGAATGAGCTCGTGGCGGCGCTGATAACCGTCGTGGCTGGCCACCAGAACCACCTCGCCGTCCGCTTCCTCGATGCGCCATTCGACCCTTTCGGGATAGCGGATTGGCGGCGCGCCCATCAATGCTTCGAGCTTGCGATGTGCGATGAGACGCGACGACGACTTCTCGGCAAGCGTCAGCGTGTTGTGACTTGCCGTCGCCCGCGCCGCTGGAAACCACTCGGCCGACGCGGGCGCCGGCGTGCCACCGTTCACGAACAACGGCAGCTTCCCCGCGCTCATTTCGAACGAGAGGCATCCGGCCTGCGCACTTGCCGACAGCGGAAGCGTTGGCGGCGGACCGACGTCAGCGATGATCACCGTCTCGCCCCGCCCCATCCGGGCATAGCCGGAATGGCGCGCCTGCGGCAGCGGCGGACGCGAGCCATCATCGTAGGCGGCAACCGTGGCAACGCCGGCCGCGAGCGCGCCCGACACGCCATTGAAGCGCGCCAGCATTCCATCGCCAAGACGCAGGTATTGGAGCAGCGGCAGCATGCTATTGAGCGCCCGGTGCAGCTGTTCGGGCAAGTTTCGGTCGCGTGCGGTGAAACATTGGCTGAGCGGCAAAAGGTCGAGCAGCAGTTCCACCAGCAGCGCCGGATTGCGTGTCACGTGCCCGCCATCCGGCAGCACCTGCCAGGCAAGCTCCGTGCAGAGGCTCGTCTCGACCTCCCGCGCGTAGCGGTCGTAACCCGCCACCGAAAGCGCCGCGAATGAAAGCGCAATGGCGGTGAGCAGGCGCGGATAGCCCATCGGCGCATCGCGCCGCGCCGAGGAAAGAAACCCGAACTGCCGGCGCAGGCTGTAGGTGATGGCGCTATAGGTTTCGCGGTCCGCGTCTTCCAAGAGCAGGTTCGCATGCGACAGCCACGAGATGAGGCGGCGCGCCGCGACCGCCGACTCCGCCGCGACACCGCGCCGCTCGTTGCCGAAGCGTAGGATCCACTCCAGCGCAAGCCGCCGCGCCGTATCCCGTGCAATCTCGGTATCGACGGCGGCGAGATTGCGCAGCCATCCGAAACCGTGCAGCTCCCGCGCCCAGTCGAGGCTCGGCGCTGCGATCTCGAACGGCGAGCTGCCCTTGAGAAGCACGACCGTGCCGGCAAGGCCGAACTGGCCGTGCTCGATCTCGTCCCAGAAGCTTGGGTCGGCGGTGCGCAGATCCTGGGGCACGATCAGAAGGTGATCGATGGGCCCCGAAGGTTCCGCGAGACGCCGCAGCGGCGCCGCCAGGGCTCCGGCCAGCGCCGAGCGCTTCACCGCATCGACGTTGATCACCGCTTTGCGCAGCCGGTTCTTGAGCGTCAGTTCAGCCATGGGAGCCCCGCACCGCCCGCAATCCACGGCGCAGCCCGCCGCGGACCGCGCGTAATTCGGACTAGCGCCGTCCCGGGACCAATACAAGGCTGGGGCAACCCCAGCCTGTGCGCAGATCCGATAGCCTGCAGCGAATCAGTCTCGACGCACGAGTCGAGCGGCAAAAAAGCCGTCCAAGCCCGATAGCTCCGTGCGTGCGCGAGGCAGATGGGACGGCAGCGTGCGCAAGTCGCCATCGGATGTCAGCCATTCGGCCGCAACCCCCGCTTCTCCCGCCGTGACGGGCGACCGGGCAAAACGCCGATCCCGAGCGAGAAAACGCTCGATTTGCTGCACGCCCTCCTCCGGCTCCAGCGAACACGTGCAATAAAGAAGCGTCCCGCCCGGCGCCACGAGGCCGGCCGCATGGTCCAGCAGTCGCGCCTGGGTCTCGGCCAGCGCGCCGACATCGTCCGGGCGCTTCAGGCGCAGGATATCGGGATGCCGGCGGATCGTTCCTGTCGCGGTGCAGGGTGCATCGAGCAGCACGGCATCGGACACCCGTCCCGGCGACCATGTGGCGGCATCCGCGGCGACGGTCTCAGCCTCGAGCTGCAACCGCGCGAGGTTGCTCTTGAGACGCTCGAGCCGTTGCGCCGAAAGATCGAGCGCCGTGACATTCGCACCTGCCGCGGCGAGTTGTGCCGTCTTGCCACCCGGCGCCGCACAGAGATCGACGACAGCTTTCCCGCGCACATCGCCCAGCAGCCGCGCGGGCAACGCCGCCGCGGCGTCCTGTACCCACCACGCGCCGTCCGCGAAACCGGCCAGATCCTCGATGCGGCCTCCGGCAGCAAGCCGAACCGTCTCCGTCGGCAGCACTTCGCCGCCGAGCTTCTCCGCCCACGCGCCGGGTTCGCCCTTCACGCTGATGTCGAGCGGCGCTTCCGAGAGCGAAGCTGCTGCGATGGCGCGCGCGTCCTCTGCGCCGTAGTTCGCCATCCAGCGCGCCATGAGCCATTGGGGCGTATTCAGGGTTACCCCATCGAGTGCTTTCAAAGCCTCGGCGCCTTCGCGCGAAGCGCGCCGCAGCAGCGCGTTGACGAGCTTGTCATACCGCGCCGCATGGCGATCGCGGCGCGCCTGATCCACCGCAAGCCCGACGGCCGCGTGTGGAGGCGTCTCCAGAAAGAGGAGCTGCGCGACGCCGGAAAGCAGGATCGGCCAGAGCTTGCCCTGGCGCTTCGGCAGCGGCTTTTCCAGAAAGCCGTTGAGTATGGCCTCCAGTTCGCCGAGCCGCCGCAGCACCGTTGCCGCAATGAGCCGCGCCAGCGCCCGGTCACGGCCTTCGAGTCCGCGACCGGAGAATTCCTTCGCGGCCGCGCCGTCCAACGAGCGCCCCTCATCGAGCACCGCCGCGAGCACCGCCACCGCCGCCTCGCGGGCGGGAAGCCCCGCCGGCATCGGAGCGGGCGCAGGCCCAGGCCCAGGCGGCTTCGGCTTCGACCTGTGCGCGTGCGTATGCGGGCGATGCGGCCCGCGGCGGAGTTTTTTTGCGCCGGGCGCCGCGTCCTTTGCCACGCGCGTCAGCCCCAGGGACCGCTGGAAGCGTTGCGAGGCCCCCGGCCCCAAGGACCGGAGCTGGCGTCGTCATCGGCATAGCGCGGCGGGGGCGCGCTGCCGCCGCCCATCTGGCGCGCCAGCGTCTCGAGTGCCGCGATGCGGTTTGCCGTGTTGGGGTGCGTGGAAAAGAGGTTGTCCATGCCCCAGCCCTGCAGCGGATTGATGATGAACATCGGCGCCGTGGCGGGCGCTGCCTCCGCCTCCTCGTTGGGAATGCGCTTGGCGTAGTTCTCGATCTTTCCCAGCGCCGAAGCGAGCCACAGGGGCTGCCCGCAGATGTGCGCGCCCATGTTGTCGGCGACGTACTCGCGCGAGCGCGAGATCGCCATCTGCACCAGCATCGCCGCGAGCGGAGCCACGATGATGGCCACCAGCGAGCCGATCATGCCCACGATGCCGCCGCCGCCTTCCCGGTCGCTGTGACCGCCGCCGAACATCATGCCGAACTGCATATACTGCGCCAGCATCGATACCGCTCCGCCGATCGCGGCCGCGATGGTCATCGTCAGGGTGTCGTGATTCTTGATGTGCGCAAGCTCGTGCGCCATCACGCCGGCAACTTCCTCGCGGCTCAGCGCCTGCAACAGCCCGGTCGACGCGCACACGGCCGCGTTCTGCGGATTGCGCCCCGTGGCGAACGCATTCGGCTGCGCGCTCTCCATGATGTAGACCCGCGGCATCGGCAGGCCCGCGCGCTGCGCCAGCTCACGGACGATGCCATAGTATTCCGGTGCAGACCGCTCATCGACCTCGTGCGCGCCGTACATGCGCAGCACCATCTTGTCGGAGTTCCAGTAGCTGAAGAAATTCATCCCCAGCGCAAGGATGAACGCCACCACCATCCCCGTTGTCCCGCCGACGAGCGCACCGAGCGCAACGAAGATCGCGGTGAGCGCCGCGAGCAGCATGGCCGTCTTGACGTAATTCATTCTTGTCGCAGCTCCGCCACCAACCAACAGAGAAATGCTATATGGATAGCCCTCTCGGCAACAACCAGCCCCGGCAGTGCCCTATGCATTCCAAAACCGACCCCGATCAGCCCGCGAAGAACGAGCGCCCCCTGACACCGGCCGCCCGCCGTGCCTTGGCGGAGGCCGAGGCGCGGCGCCAGGCCGAAAAAGCCGCCGATCGGCGCGCCACCGAAATCGGCGGCCGCGATGGACCCGATCCCGTCCGCTATGGAGACTGGGAAAAGGGCGGCATCGCTTCGGATTTCTAGCGGCACCTTCACCGCCGATGTCCTAACGGGCCGTTCACGCACCCGCCAGTGACGCCCCCGGCCGCTCGTCCCCCGTATATCCCGGCCGAGATCGCCGTCCGCTCCATCGCGAGCCCGAGCGAACCGATTGGCGCCCTCCCTCCGGCCCCTATAGTGAAAGCTGAATAGCTTTCAGGAACCCCCATGCGCCGATCCGGCAGGAATTCCACGCGCCTCCTATTCCTCGTGCTCTTGCTGGTCGTTGCCGTGCTCGGCGCACTCCGCTTCGGCCTCGTCCCGCAGCGCTATGCGCCGTTCGCCCCGATCTCGCTCGATGAGCCGCCGGTCTGGTTCGTCGATGCGCGCCTCGCTGCCCTGCGCCACGACCCCGAACTGTGCCGCACTGTGCTGCATCCGCCGCAAATCGTTGCCACGCCCATTCCCGACCGCGTCCGCCCCGATGGCTGCGGCTGGACGAATGCGGTGCGCATCGCAAAGGTCGGCGGCGCGGAGATCGGCCTCTCGCAGCTCACCTGCGAAAGTGCCGCCGCGCTCGCCCTGTGGGTCGAACACGATGTGCAGCCGCTCGCGATGGAAATGTTCGGCAGCCCTGTCACCTGGATCCAGGACATGGGCACCTATTCCTGCCGCAACATCATCGGCAACAAACGCTGGCTCCATACGCGCAGCCAGCACGCCTATGCCAACGCCGTTGACATCGGTGCGTTCCGCCTCGCCGATGGCCGGAAGCTCAGCATCACGCGGGACTATCGCGCCAACACGCCGGAGGGTCGCTTCCTGCGCGAGGTGCACATGCGCGCCTGCCGCTACTTTCGCGTCGCCCTCGGACCGGAATTCAACGCCGCGCACCATGACCATCTGCATCTCGACCGCGGAATGCTGTCGAGCTGCAAGTAACCTCATCGGCCAATACTGCATCGTAGATCACGGGTCGCACCACCAGTCGTCCAGCGCCATTGCGGCCGTCACCGCCTTCGCGCCGATCGATGCGATAGGCTGCGGCGGCAGCGGCAGGGAGCCTCGGTTGACGAACCACAGCTCCGTGAGCGCGCTGCGCCGTCCGAGCACGAGGTCACGCAGGATACGGCCATTCATATGCGTCATGGCAACGCCATGCCCCGTACAGCCAACCGAATAGAACGCGCCCCCGCCGTGCAGCGTGCCGATCTGTGGTGTCGAGTTCGCCGTGACGGAGAATGCGCCGCCCCAGCGGTAGGCAATCGCCACGCCAGCCAATTGCGGAAAAGTCGCCGCGATGTGGCGCTCGAGGTGCCGCCACGCCGCTGGATAGGCCTCATGGTCCATTCGCCCCGAGAGCGGCACGAAGCCCGGTCCCCCGCCCATGAGCAGCCGGTTGTCCGGCGTCAGGCGGTAGAAATGCATGAAGTTGCGCCCGTCCTCGATGCCTTCACGGTCCAACCAGCCAATCGAATGGAGCTGCTCCGGCGTCAGCGGATCGGTGACCACGACGTAGACGAACGCCGGCATCTGCTTCAAACGCATCCCCAGGATGAGATGCGAATAGCCGTTGCTGGCGAAGACGAGCTTTTCCGCAACAAGCGCCCCGCCGCCATCGGTGATGAGGCGGAACTTGGCGCCCACGCGGCGGACATCGGTGACGCGGGTTGTCTCAAACAGCCTCGCTCCGCAGGACGAGGCGAGTTCCGCCAGGGCATCGACCCACTTGCGCGGATTGATGAGCCCACAGCCTGGCTCATAACAGGCGCCGAGGAATGTCGGCGAGTGCACGCGCCGGGCAAGCTCGGCGGCATCGAGCCAGCAATGGCCTTCGATGCCGAGTGCTTCCATGGCCTCGATTTCATTCTGGATGCGCGCCGCATAGCGCGGCGACGTCGCCACCTTGAGAAAGCCGCTGCGTACGTAGTCGCAATCGAGACCGTGCTCCGTAATCATCCCTTCGAGGCCGGCGATGGCGTCGGCCATGTAGCGGTGAGCTTCGCGCACACGCGTCGCGCCGTGCAGCATTTTCATGAGACCGAGCGAGGCCCCGAACAGCGTCATGACGAATCCGCCGTTGCGCCCGCTCGCGCCGCATCCGACCGTTCCGCTTTCGAGCACTGCGACATCGAGCGATGGATCGGCGGCCTTTAAATGGTAGGCGGCAGAAAGCCCGGTATAGCCCGCGCCTATGATGGCAACGTCCGCTGTCTCTTCCCCCCGCAACGGTGGGGCGGGAGTGCGCGCACGTTTGCTGCCGTCCCAGTAGTTTCGCGGAGCAATTCCATGTGGGGCGATCATCGCAGCGCCTGCCGTTTGCAGCGGCTCCGATTGGAGCCCTGCACCGTAAATATCACGGCCCCGGTCTCTGCAGCGATCAATACCGCCGTCAGGCGGCGGCCTGCATCGCGGGCGTGGCGATGTTGCGGAGGCCATCGACGATACGGGCCACGAAATCCCGCGTGCGGTCGACGACGACCTGGCGCTGCCTGTCGAGCGTGACCATGTGGTAGCTGTCCTCCAGCACCACCATGTCGACGGCGCCCGCCAGCTCCTCCTTCAGGTAGATGGCGTTGTCGATCGCCGCATAGTCGTCCTCGCGCGAATGGACGATCAGCGTCGGCTGCTGCACCCGCTGCAGAAGGCCGATCGCGGCATCCACCATGCGCCGGTGCTCCAGCACCATCGTCGCCGGCACGCCCGCCCGGCCATAGTCGGAGCCTTCGCCGGCCTCAAGCGCTGTCTTCACGAACGCCCGCACCCGCGGACACTTGATGCCCAGCGTTTCGGCATCCGGAAAGGTCATGAAGCCGGCGAACCACCGCGAACGGACGAGCTTGAACGCTTTCGCGTACCAGGGCATCGCCCAGCCGTTGATCCAGAGTGTGGGCGAGAACAGCGACACGCCTTGGACGTCCGCCGGATGCCGGGCGGCGAGGTGCAGGCCGAGGATTGCGCCCATGCACAGGCCGCCGACGATGACGGTGTCGCACTCTTTGCGAATCTCACCCAGCGCTTCGCATGCCGAAAGATACCAGTCCTGCCAGCGGCCGGTATTCTCGTCGCCGTGGCCTGCGAGCTGGGGAACGTGGACCGTGTAACCGGCGCGGGCGAGGCCCGTCGCCACGTAGCGCATCTCCGCGGGCGTGCCGCACAGTCCGTGCAGCAGCAGGACGCCCACCTTGCCCCCGGCGATACGGAGGCCCTGGTCCTGCGTGCGCATCTTGGCGAGGTTGGCGGTCATGGTCCTGTCTCCCGGTTCGATGGAGACAGGCTATGGGGCGCGCATCGGCGCCGCTGTTCCGCGCGCGACAAGCAGCGCCGGGCGGAAAGAAGAACACCTAAGGGCCGGAGCGCCCCCGCAACGGAAAAGGGCGCCGCCAGCCCGACGCCCTGATTTCTTCAATGATTACCGGCCGCTGACGTCAGCTCGCCGCGTCGCGCCGGTTCTGCCGGTTGTCGATGAGATCCTGCACCACCGCCGGATCGGCGAGGGTGGAGATGTCGCCGAGGTTCGAGAACTCGTCCTCCGCGATCTTGCGCAGGATGCGGCGCATGATCTTGCCCGAGCGGGTCTTCGGCAGGCCGGGAGCGAACTGCACGAGGTCCGGCGAGGCGATGGGACCGATCTCCTTGCGCACGTGGGCGATCAGTTCCTTGGCGAGTGCGTCGTCCCACGTCTCGCCCGCAATGAGCGTGATGTAGCAGTAAATGCCCTGGCCCTTGAGGTTATGCGGGTAGCCGACGACCGCAGCCTCCGCCACCTTTGGATGGGCGACGAGCGCGCTCTCCACCTCGGCGGTGCCGAGACGGTGGCCCGAGACGTTGATGACGTCGTCCACGCGTCCCGTGATCCAGTAGTAGCCGTCTTCGTCGCGCCTGCAGCCATCGCCGGTGAAGTAGGTGCCGGGATAGGTGGTGAAATACGTCTGCACGAAGCGCTCGTGATCGCCGAAGATGGTGCGCGCCTGCGCCGGCCAGCTGTCGAGAATGACGAGGTTGCCCGCGGCCTCGCCTTCGAGCACCGTGCCCTTCTCGTCGACGAGCGCCGGTTGCACCCCGAAGAACGGCAGCGTCGCCGAACCGGGCTTCTGCGCAATGGCGCCCGGCAGCGGCGAAATGAGGATGCCGCCGGTCTCCGTCTGCCACCACGTATCGACGATGGGGCAGCGCTGCTCGCCCACCACGTTGTAATACCACTCCCACGCTTCCGGATTGATCGGCTCGCCGACGCTGCCGAGGAGGCGCAGCGACGAGCGGTCGCTCGCCTTCACGAAGTCGTCGCCCGCGCCCATGAGCGCGCGGATGGCCGTGGGCGCGGTGTAGAAGATGTTCACCTTCCACTTGTCGATGACATTCCAGAACCGCGACATCGTCGGATAGTTCGGCACGCCTTCGAACATCAGCGTCGTGGCGCCATTGGCGAGCGGGCCGTAGAGAATGTAGCTGTGCCCCGTCACCCAGCCGATGTCTGCGGTGCACCAGTAGATGTCGCCATCGTGGTAGTCGAAGACGTACTGGTGCGTCGCGGCGACGAACACGAGATAACCGCCGGTCGTATGCACGACGCCCTTCGGTTTACCCGTCGAGCCGGACGTATAAAGGATGAACAGCGGATCTTCCGCGTTCATCGGCTCGGGCGGACAATCAGCCGAAACCTTCGCGAGCTCCTCGTGGGCCCACACATCGCGGTCGGCGTTCCATGAAACCGGGCGCCCCGTGCGGCGCACGACGAGCACTTTCTCGTCGCCCTTGCCGACCTTCGCGAGCGCATCGTCGGTGTTCTTCTTCAGCGGGACGTATTTGCCCCCGCGCACGCCCTCGTCGGCGGTGACGATGAATTTCGATTCAGCGTCTTCGATGCGTCCCGCCAGGCTCTCCGGAGAGAAGCCGCCGAACACGATCGAATGCACCGCGCCGATACGCGCGCAGGCGAGCATCGCGTAGGCCGCCTCGGGAATCATCGGCAGGTAGATGGTGACGCGGTCGCCCTTTTTGACCCCGTGCGATTTCAGCACGTTGGCGAACTTGCACACGCGCTCGTGGAGTTCGCGGTACGTGATCTTCTCATCGTCGGAAGGATCATCGCCCTCCCAGATGATCGCCACCTGGTCGCCGCGTGTGGCAAGGTGCCGGTCGATGCAGTTGGCCGCGAGATTGAGCGTCCCGTCCTCGTACCACTTGATCGATACGTTATGCGGGTCGAACGAGGTGTTTTTGACCTTGGTGTAGGGCGTCATCCAATCGAGCCGCTGGCCCACTTCGCCCCAGAAACCCTCCGGATCGGCGACGGAGCGCGCATAAAGCTCGTGATATGCCTTTTCGTCGATAAAGGCGCGGCTCCGCCACTCGCCTTCCGGCACTGGGTAAATTTTCCCCGACATCGGCGTTCTCCCAGGAATTTTCGTCATTGCCGCCATTATGATGGGGCAAGCGCGCGTCTGCAATTTGGCTCTTTGGCGAAGTCAGGTGGCCGCATCAGGCGCCAAACCAGCCGATCACGGCGCCCTGCAGAAGGAGAACGCCCAGCCAATGGCCACCGTCGACGAGCGTAAGTCCCGTCTTCGCACCGCGGAAGGCATTGTTGACCCCGATCGTGGTTATCACGAAGCCGAGCCACATGAAGGCGCCGGTTATCATCCCGTTGGCGGGGGAGGTCTCGAGGCTCGTGTGGCGCAACACCCCCGCCAGCACCGAGGCCATGATCAAAAGGCCAATAAAGCTCACGATGAAGGGCAGCGGGCTCGGACCATCGGCATGCACCTCTTCGCGCGTCCGGCCAACGGCATCCAGCCAGGTGTCGCCGAACAGGATGGAGTACCAGACCCACCCGAACATGAAGCTCACGATGGCCGCCGCCACTACGGCGAGGAGATTCATTCCCGCAAAGTCCATGGCGCTTTCCTTGTGCTTTGAAAGGCTCAAGGTAGCAGAAGGCCGCGAGGCCGTCGCGGCGGAAGCTCAGCCGAGGCGCCAGACGGCCGTGCGTTTGATCTCGGCATCTTCGAGTTCGCGCGTGACCGGCACGCGATATTCCGCAACGCACGCAAAGCGCCCTTGGGGAAAATAATTGCGTTTCGGATCGCCGATGAGCACCAGCGCTCCGCCGGCGACAGCACCATCGATATAGCGGGAAACGGCCTCGGCGAGCGCGCGCTCGTAGAAGAGATCGCCGACCAGCACGAGATCGTACGCCCCCGGCTCCCCGGCCAGGAGATCGTCGGCCGTCACATCCACGGTGACGCTGTTTAGTTTCGCGTTGAGGCCGACCGCGGCGAGCGCCAAGCGGTCGATGTCGGCGGCGAGCGCGCTGTGCGCCCCTGCCTTCATTGCAGCGATCGCGGTGAGGCCGGACCCGGCGCCGAGATCCAGCACGCGGCATCCCTGCAGAAGTTGAGGATTGTCGAGCATATAGCGCGCCAGCGCCTGCCCGCCTGCCCAGGCGAAAGCCCAGTACGGCGGCGGCACGTTCATTTCACCCAGCTCTTCCTCGGTCTTCTGCCAGATCGGCAGCGATTCCTCGGCGAGGTGCAGGAGAATTTCCGGTACCAGCGGCGGCGCGAGCGGGCGCGTATTGGCCCGGATGAACGTCTCTGCCGCAGGGAGCGTATCGAGGCGGGAGGGTGAAGCGGATGCCGTCATAAAGGCCCTTGTACACGCACGCACCCATCGGCATCCAGGCCGATTGCCGGGATGGCTCCTACGGGCTCAGTCGAGCCAGTAGAAGATCGCATCGAAAAGCTTGGGCTTCTCGTGGTCGAGAACCGAGGGAATGCCGCGATAGGATGCGGGGCAAAGGCATTGCGAGCTGACTCTTGTGCAGACGCACGGGGTCGTCTTCCGCGAGGCAATTCTCCGCGGCGGTCGAGAGTTTCCGCACCGCCGGCGTGGGAAAATGGTCTATCCCTTCAAAGCTCGGCAGTCCGCTGGACCTCGCCCGGGCTCCCAGCGACTTCGGATACTCTCCGAGAATGTAGTAGGGGCCAAAGCGCCAGAGCGTGACGGTAAGACCCGCAAAAGAATTCTTGTCACCCAGCAGTCGATCGCGGAAGTCGTCGTTATCGCCATAAAACCAAGCGTCGACGTACGATGCGAATCCCTGGTGGTGATTTTCGAAGTCGATCTTGGATTTGGCGCGGAGCTTTTTCTCGAGCTCGCGAAGGATACCGGGATATAAGCTGTCACCGGCTTGCGGCCGCCCGATGCAATGCGAGCGGTCCCACGCCCAGGGATCTTTGTGGGCGCCCGCCAGAGCTTTCCAGTTGTCGCGCATGGCGCCCGGCCATTGTCGCCTTTAGGATTTTCCCGGCTTCTTGGAAGCTGCACCCTGCTGCTTGCCCAGCCCGCCCATGCGGCACACCTCGGCCCATTCCGCGGCCGTCACCGGCTGCACCGAAAGCCGCGAGTTGTTGACGAGCGACATCGCCGCGAGCTTCGGGTTATCCTTGATCGCGACCAGCGAGACCGGCATCGGCATATCCTGGACCGCGCGCATATCCACGCACTCCCAGCGGCCGGTGTCGTCCGTCGGATCGGGATGGGCGAGCTTCGCCACTTCCATGATGCCGACCACCTCCTTGCCGATGTTGGAGTGGTAGAAGAAAGCCAGGTCGCCGAGCTGCATGGCCTTCATGTTGTTACGTGCCTGGAAGTTACGCACGCCGTCCCAGGATTCGCCGCGCTTGCCCCGTGCCTTGAGCATCTCCCAGGAGAATACGTCGGGCTCCGACTTCATCAGCCAATAGGCGGGCATGGTCTCCACCCCGTTGCATATCGCTTATGCGACCGGGGTCGCCCACCACGGGCGCACTGTCAAGCGAAGACGATGCTGCGGCGGATGAGAAACACGCCGGCGAAGCTGACGGCGGCGGCTACAATCTTGCCCGATATCGGCGCAAAACCGAGGGCGCCCGTCATCAAAGCAATGACCGCCGCAGTAACGGCGAGGCCGACAAAGCCACTGGCAAGAAACTCCACGAAGCGACGCTGCGCCGCCTTTTCGGAGCGTGCTGCATCGAAGACGAAGCGACACGACAGCATATAATGCAGCATGATGCCGGCGCCGTAACCGATCACGCCCGAAAGCGTCGGTTGCCCGATGAGACCATTGCATGCCAGGAACACGGAAAAATCGACGCCCAGCGCAGCTGCGCTGACGAAGCCATACCGCAGCAGCTGCGGCCAAAGATCGTGCCGGCGCAAAAGCTGTTCCACAGCCGTGGAAATTCCGCCGCCCGACACACCACGGAGCGCCGCCGACCCTCCCTGGGAAAGCGATGGAGCCCGGCTCATGCCGCCGGCCTCAGCCGCTGCGGCACGGCGCGCACGCTCTCCAGCGCCGACTGCTCACCGCCCCGTCCCGCCTCGTGGTATTCGGCATCCTCGTTCACGCCCCACACATCGTAGAGCGCCTCGCCGGCCAGGATGTTGCGGACGGTCAGCATGGCCGTCATCATCGCGTGGTCCTGGTTATTGTATTTGTGCATGCCGTTGCGGCCGACGAGGTGCAGCGTCGGATAGTTCGCCGCGATGTCCTCGCGCACCGCCTCCACGTGGGTGCGATAGGCGTCGTCGTAGACGGGATAGGCCTTCTTCTGGCGCACCACGCAGCCATCCCGTACCTCGTCTTCACGCGCCAGACCGATCTGCGCCAGCTCACGCTTGGCAAGCGCGATCAGCTCATCGTCCGGCATCGTCCATAGTCCATCGCCCTCGAAGCAGAAGTATTCCAGGCCGAGGCAGGAAAGCTTCTCGTCAGGGACCATCTCCGGCGACCACGAGCGGAAATTCTGCACCCGCCCCACCCGCACGTTCGGATCGTGGATGTAGATCCAGTTGTCCGGGAAGAGATCCGGCTTGTCGACGACCAGGACAACGGTGATGAAATCGCGATAGCGCAGCGCGTCGGCATCGGCGGCCGAAGCCGGACACGGGGTGATGCTATCCATCAGCTCGCGAATGGGCGCCGAGGAAATGACATGCCGTGCAGTGAACATGCGCGCGCCATCGGGCCCCTCGACGGCAATCGTCCACAGGCCCTTCCTGGCGTCCCACGACATTCTCCCGAGGCGATGCCCCATGAGGATCTGGCCGCCCTGCGCCTTCACCTTCTCCGCAGCCGCTTCCCACATCATGCCGGGACCGCGCCGCGGATAGTCGAAGCTCTCGATCAGCGTCTTGATGACCGGCTCGCCGGCTTTCGCCGCTTTGCCCTGCCCCAGCGATCGGCGCACACCGTCGATGATGGCACTGCGCAGGCTGAGGCCTTTGATGCGCTGTGCCGCCCAATCGGCTGAAATATCGTCGCAGCTCATGCCCCACACCTTTTCGGTGTAGGTTTTGAAGAAAATCGAGAACAGCCGGTCGCCGAACTGGTTCGAGACCCACTGACGGAAGCTCTTCGGATCCGCGTTCGGCACCACCCGCCGATAGGCATAAGATAGAACGCACATCGCACTTTCGATGACACCGAGGTTACGCAGCGCTTCGAACGCCTTCAGCGGATAGGCATAATGCTTGCCGCTATAATAGATGCGCGACAGACGCGGACGCTCGATAAAATCGTCGGGCAGAAGCTCGCGCCACAGGTCCACCACCTCCTTCGATTTCGAGAAGAAGCGATGTCCGCCGATGTCGAATAGGAAGCCCTTGTAATCGACGGTGCGGCTGATGCCGCCGACATACTTCGCATCAGCTTCGATGACGCGCGTCGGCACGCCAGCCTTCGTGAGTAGATAGGCGGCAGTCAGACCCGCAGGCCCTGCGCCGATAACGAAGACATCCGAATGTTCCAACGCGCTACTCCGAACTGCGGCGTGCTACGACGCCAATGCGCATGGCGGAGCAAACCTCTCCGCACGGAGCGGGACGCTAGGGATCAACATTGAACAAACAATTTCACTAAATGCCGACGATCCAGGACATCCGACATAGTATCCGCGGGTTTCGTGCAGATAGCCGCAATTTACGGGGCCGCAAGCGCTTTGCGCTAACCTTCATCAGGGTGCACAAAGGATTAATCCGATGACCGCCGCGGCGGACGATATGACAGGCCCGGCGGATACTTCAGCGCGCGAGACGCTTGGGAACGGCGCATCGCTGTTCCTTTGGTGCGCCGTTGCCGTCGCACTGTTTGCGGCTGCGTTCTTCTATTTGCAGCCCGCTCGCCTCACGACCACCCTTGGCGACACCGATGACGCCACCCGTCTCGTCGAAGTGCATGCGCTTCGCGATGGCGCCTCCTGGTATGACATGACACTGGCGCGCTTCGGCCCCACCGAGCCGTTGCAATCGCACTGGTCCCGGCTCATCGACTTGCCGCTCGCAGCGATGCTGCTTGCATCCGAACAGGTTACGACGCCCGCCCACGCAGAGCTCATCGTACGCGCGATCTGGCCGCTTTCGCTGTTACTCGTGCTTCTCTATCTGCTCGGCCGTGAAGCCGCGATCCGCGGCGGCAGAAGTGCGGCCCTGTTGACCGTCGCACTCGCCGTGACGTGCATCACCGTCATTGTCCAGTTCGTGCCGGGACGCATCGATCATCACAACGCGATGATTCTGTGTGCCACCATCGGCCTCCTACGCCTGTCTCGCAGCCTCCATGATCCACACGCAGGATGGAGCGCAGGCGTTTTGCTGGGGCTCGGTCTCGCGATCGGCTTCGAGCCGCTCGCGGTAACCGTCGCGGGGATCGGTATCACGGTCCTGTTTGCGCTACGGCCGGGCCGCGCCATGCTCGGCCCGTCACGGGCGGCGACTGCCTTTGCCGCAACACTCGCCATCGCGTTGCTGCTCGCGAAAGCCCCCATGGACTTCCCGGTTCAGCATTGCGATGCGCTGTCGCTCAACATCGTGCTGCTGGCAGCAATTTCCGCTCTCGGTGTTGGCGTCGTGCAGAGGTACGGCGCGCGACTCTCCTTTGCAGGCAAGCTTGCAGTTTTGGCGACTGCGGGAGGTATCGGGCTTGCCATCTATGGCTGGATGGAACCGGCGTGCCTCGCCGGCCCATTCGGCCAGGTCGAGCCCGCGCTCTTTCCCATCTGGCTCGACCGCGTGCTGGAAACCCGAAGCATCTTCGCCGCGGCGCGCGCGTCGGACATCCTGGTCTTCACCGCCGCCATCTATCTCGCCCTGGGCCTCTATAGCGGCGCCAAGCTCCTACGCGCACTGGAAGGCAGCGCCGGTGCAGCCGCCTCGACAGCACGACGCGATACACATCAGCTCGACCTCGCGATGCTCGCGGTTGCAACGCTGCTGAGCTGCTGGCAGGTGAAGCTGCTTCCCTACGCAAGCTGCCTTGCCATTCCCATGATCGCCGTTTGGCTGGTCCGGCGCGAACGCACGCACGGCGAAGCCACTAAGCCGGCCGACCGGCGCAAGACCGTCACCATCGCGGCAGGCGTCGCGGCCATCGTTGGCGCGGCGGCGTGGTTCGCCTTCAGCGGCGAGCCTACGAAGAGCGCCGCAGCCAGGGCCGTGCAGCCCGTCGTCGACTGTGCCAGCAACGCCGCATTAGCGCCGCTGGCGCAGCTCGCACCCGGTCTCACCGTCGCCGACGTCAATCTCGGCCCCTATCTTGTCGCCCGGACGAAGCTTGATGTTCTCTCGGCGCCCTACCACCGCCTCGGCAGGCAAATTCTGGCCGCGCACGAAATCTTCAATGCACCTGTGCAGGAAGCGGAGGCGCTTCTGCGCAAGGTGGACGCGCAGTACGTTATCACGTGCCCTGGTCTCGATTCGACGCGCCCCAGGAGCGGCCGTCCGGCGGACTCGCTGCAAGCGCGGCTGCAGGCCGGAACACCACCCCCGTTCCTTGCGCCGGTCGTTCTCGACGCGACGACGCCGCTGCGCGTCTGGCGCTTCGCCCGCTGAGCTGCCTCCCTTGCCGCGGAACGAGCTAGTCTTCCGCCTTCAACGGCCGCTGCATGAGCTGGCCGATCGCGTCGGCAACGCTCGCGCGGCCGTCGACGATCTCGCACACGGCCGCACAGATCGGCATGTCGATGCCCATCTCCCCCGCCAGCCGCCGCACCGCGACGGCGGTGTAGACACCCTCCGTCACCGCAAGCTTTCCGGCCAGCGCCTGGTCGAGGCTCTCCCCTTTTCCCAGCGCACGGCCAAGCGACATGTTGCGCGACTGCGGACTGCCGCAGGTGAGGATGAGGTCACCGAGCCCTGACAGCCCGTTCAGCGTTTCCGCGCGCGCGCCGAGCGCATGTCCGAGGCGCCGCATTTCGGCAAACCCGCGCGTGACGAGTGCAGCATGCGCGCTGGCGCCGAGACCCTGGCCGTCGACGATGCCGGCGGCGATCGCGAGCACGTTCTTCAGCGCGCCGCCAAGCTCCACGCCCACGAGGTCGCTCGACCAGTAGAGGCGGAACTTCGGACTGCCGAGGCGCTCGGCCAGCAGTTGGCCCGTCGCCTCGTCGGCGCAGGCGATGGTGAGCGCCGCCGGTAGCCCGCACGCCACATCGGCGGCGAAGCTCGGCCCCGATAGTGCCACCGGCATGGCATCGGGCAGCTCCGTGGCGAGCACGTCGCCCATCATCTTGCCCGTCGCCTGCTCGATGCCCTTGGCGCACATGATGACGGGTTGCCCCGGACGCAGCAGCGGGCGCAGCTGACGGGCGATCGTGCGCACGTGCTGCGCGGGCACCACCAGCAGCACCGCATCGCACGCCGCGGCATCCTTCAAATCACCCGTCGCGCGAATCGCGGCATCGAGCGGCACGCTCGGCAGAAAGGTCGCATTGATATGCCGCGCGTTGATCGCATCGGCGACCTCCGCCTCGCGCGCCCACAGCACAACGTCGCGCCCCGCGTTCCGCATGGCCTGCGCCAGAGCCGTGCCCCACGCCCCGCCGCCGATGATTCCGACGCTGTCGATCTTCACGGAAAACCCCTGCAACCCGTCCCTTCGTCCATTCCTAGCATGGGCGCGCGTCCTATGCTTTCACGCCTGCGCCGATGGCCGGAGCGGCGTTCGCATCGAGCGGCCAGCGCGGCCGCACCGGCGCGCTGAGCGGATCGGTGAGCCCGTGCGCGAGACGCTCCGCCCCCGCCCAGGCGATCATCGCGGCGTTGTCGCCGCACAGGTTCACCGGCGGCACGTGGAACGAGAACCCGCGCGAGGTCGCGAGCCCCGCAAGAGCGGCACGCAGGCTCTGGTTCGCCGCGACACCGCCGGCAACGACGAAACGCAACGGCGCATGGCTGCCAAGACGCGCAACGGTGATGTCCATGGCACGCGCGCACCGGTCCGCGACCGATTCCACCACCGCTTCCTCGAACGCCGCAGCAATGTCCGCAACATCCTGCTCGCTGAGCGGGGCGAGCTTCTCTGCGGCACGTCGCACCGCGGTCTTCAACCCGGCGAAGGAGAAATGCGGCTCCTCGCGCCCCACCATTGGACGCGGCAGGTTGAAACGGCTTGCATTGCCCGCGCCTGCTATCCGCTCCACCGCCGGACCGCCGGGATGTCCAAGCCCCAGCAGCTTCGCTGTCTTGTCGAACGCTTCGCCCAGCGCGTCATCGATTGTGGTGCCGAGGCGCTCATACTCGCCGACCCCGCGCACGATGAGGAGTTGCGTATGCCCGCCCGAGACGAGCAGCAGCAGGTAGGGCGGCGCGATCCCCTCGGTCAGTCCGACAGTGAGCGCATGGGCTTCGAGATGATGCACGGCGATGAACGGCAGCGACCGCGCCAGGGCGATGGCCTTGCCGGTGATCGCCCCCACGATCAGCCCGCCAATGAGCCCCGGCCCTGTCGTTGCCGCGACGGCTGAGAGATCGCCGAAGTCGGCATCGGCCTCCCGCATCGCATCGCGCACCAGGAGATCGAGGCATTCCACGTGCGCCCGCGCGGCGATCTCCGGCACCACGCCGCCGAACGGGCGATGGCGCTCCCACTGCGTGCGCACGATGCTCGAAAGGATCCGCCCCTCGCCCGCCGGCTCGCGCAGCACCACCGCGGCCGCCGTTTCATCGCAGCTCGTTTCAATGCCGAGAACGAGGCTCGGCTTTTCACGCATTTGCTGTTCGTTGGCCATGGCCGGCTGGGGCGATCCCGCGTTTGCGTTCCAAGGTCTGCAGGGGCATAGATGGCGGCGCGCCGGCGACCAAAGGGGGTTCTCGAATGCTCCCCGGATCAAGGCACCGGTTTTCCGATAAGAAGCACGTCAAAACAAAAGCATAAGGGCGCGTGGCCCCAACGGCAGAACGGCTCTAGCACCCGGAGAGAACGGCTTGCAAGCTGGCAAAATTCGCATCGGAACGCGGGGCTCGCCCCTGGCGCTCGCCCAGGCGCACCAGGTCGCGGACAAGCTGCGCGCCGCACACGGCCTGACACCCGAGCAATGCGAGATCGTGGTCATCAAGACGACCGGCGACCGCGTGACCGACCGCCCCCTGATCGAAGCCGGTGGCAAGGGTCTGTTCACCAAGGAGCTCGAAGAGGCGCTGTTCGCGCGCGACATCGACCTCGCCGTGCATTCGATGAAGGACGTGCCCGCGATCGTGCCTGCGGGCCTTGCCATCGTTGCGATCCTCGAGCGCGAGGACCCGCGTGACGCCTTCGTGAGCCTCAAATATGCCTCCCTCGCCGAACTGCCGGCCGGCGCCGTGATCGGAACGTCGTCGCCCCGCCGCGGCGCCCAGGCACTGCGCGTCCGTCCCGACCTCAACGTCGTCGACTTCCGCGGCAACGTCGAAACGCGCCTGCGTAAGCTGGCCGATGGTGTTGCCGATGCGACCTTCCTCGCCTGCGCCGGCCTCAATCGCCTCGGCCTTGCCCGGCACATCACCGCGGCGATGGACACCGGCGTCATGCTGCCGGCCGTCGCGCAAGGCGCGATCGGCATCGAGATCCGCGCCGACGACGAGAATACCGCCCGCCTGCTCGCCCCGCTCAACCACGCGCCGACGGCGATCTGCGTCACGGCGGAACGCGCCTATCTCACGCAGCTCGAAGGCTCCTGTCGCACACCCATCGCGGGCTATGCGGAGCTGCTCCCCGATGGCGGGCTGCGCTTCCGGGGCGAGATCCTTACCACGGACGGCAGACGCGTGAGCGCCGTGGAGCACATCGGGGCCAGCACGACGGCAGCCGCGCTCGGCCAGCAGGCCGCCGCCGATGTGCTGGGTCAGGCGGGGCCCGACTTCTTCGCAACCGCCTGATGCATATCCTGGTCACACGCCCGGAAGCGGATGCGGGAAGGCTCGCCGCACAACTCGAGGCGCTCGGCCACACGGTGAGCGTCGATCCGCTGCTGCAGATCAGTGCCCTGCCCGTTCCCGCCGACAGTCTTGAAGATGCCGTTGGCATCATCGCCACCAGCCGCAACGGCCTGCGCGCCCTTGCACAAAGCCCGGCCCTCGATGCCGCCACCCGCTTGCCGCTGATCGCGGTCGGCGCGGCGACGGCAGAGCTGGCACGCACCATCGGCTTCACGGACGTCACAACCGGCGAAGGCACCGCCGTCAGCATCCTGCCGCTCATCGAAGCGATGGCCCGTAAGCGGCCCGGACCGCTCGTGCACATTCGCGGCGAGGTGGTCGCTTACGATCTCGCCGCGGCATTGCTTCCCCGGGGGATCGACCTGCGCGGCATCATCGTCTACAGGGCTTCCCCCGCCGACGCCCTGCAGGGTGCGACGCGGGATCTGCTGGCGAAGGGTGAGATCGGCGCCGTGATCTTGATGTCGCCGCGAACCGGGGCAACCTTCGCCCGGCTGGCCGAGGCCGAGGGACTGGCCGGCGCCGCGCGCAAGACGGTCCTCATCTGCCTTTCCCCAGCCGTTGCGGCAGCCGTCGAACCGTTGAGGCCGGAGCGGGTTGAAGTTACCGAGAGGCCAGATTCCGCGGCCGTGCTGGCCGCCGTTACCCAAGTAGCAACGCTATGGTCAGGAGTGTAGGTTAGCGTCCGGCCCGCGTGCTACAGCTGCACCCCTCGATTGGGCGTGCAGAGCATCAGTCCGCAGCGAGGTATTTGCACACATGACTGCGAACAAAAACGAGCCCGGCCAGAAGCCATCGGGCTCAGCTTCGGCGCAACCGGGCAACCGCCCGCACGCGACCATCGATCTCAAGGCGACAGAGATCACGCCGCCGCCGAGCGATAAGGAAAAGGAAGCCGCTAAGGTTGCTGGCGCATCCGACGCTGCGAAGGCCGCCGCCGCCACGTCCGGCGGCGCGAGCGCTGCCCCCTCGGGTGCCGCGGGCGCCGCCTCGGCACCGAAGTCCGCGCCTGGCGATACAACGACAGACGGAAAGGGCAATAAGACGGGAGCAGCAGGCGGCAAGCCGTCCGCGCCCACGCCGCCGCGATCCGCACCGCGCGGCTACGGCGGTTTCTTCACGCACCTCGTGGCCGGCGTCGCCGGCGGCGCTGTGGCGCTGTTTGCCGCCGACATGCTCGCCACCCAGCTCGGTTTCGAGGCCACCGACCGCCCCGATGCCATGGCAGGCATCGAGCAGCGCATCAGCGCGCTCGAGACCTCGCGCAGCCAGAGCAATGTTCCCCAGGAGCTGACGACGCGCCTTGCCGCCGCCGAAACCAAGCTCGGAAAGATCGATCAGATCGATGCCAACATCGAGGGCGTGGCGCGCAAGCAGGCCGACCTCGACAAGGCGGTCGGCAACATGGGCGAAAAGCTGCTCGCCCAGGGTACCGATACTCAGACGAACGACCGCATCGCGAAACTCGAAGAACAGCTCAAGCTGATGTCCTCGGCGGCCGATCAGGATCCGCAGAGCGGACGCGTGCCGCAGCTCGCCGCCATTACCGGCAAGCTTGCCGATCTGGAATCGACGCTGGCGAACCAGCTCGACGCCCTGCGCCAGAAGCTTACGCAGGAGATCGACACGCGCCTCACGGCCGCCACCGAGGCGAGCGAAGCCGCCCGCTCCGGCACCCAGCGCATGGACCGCGAGCTTTCCGTCCTGAAGGCCGACAGCGCCGAGCTGACCAATGGCATGACGGCGCTGAAATCCGACGCCGACCGCGCGGCAGCCTCTCTGCGGACCACGCAGGAAGACGTGAAACGGCTCAAGGCCGACATCGACACCCGCCTCGCGGCGTTCGCAAAGCCCGAGGACGTATCGTCCGCCGTCAGCCCTCTATCGAGCCAGCTCACAGCTCTCCATAATGACGTCCAGAAAGTCATGAAGAGCGAGGGCGATCGCCGATCCACCGCCGAGCGCATCGTGCTCTCGCTGGAGCTCGCCAACCTCAAGCGGGCCATCGACCGCGGCAAGCCCTATGCCCCGGAGCTGACGCAGGCACAGAAGGTGGCCGGATCGATCGTCGATCTGTCGCCGCTGGAGCGCTTCTCCCTCGACGGCGTCCAGACGACGACCGAGCTGCGTGCGGAGTTCAAACCCGTCGCCTTCAAGATCATCGACGCCCAGGAACAGCCCGCAGAAACATCCATCGTCGACCGGCTGCTGTCCGGCGCGAAGTCGGTCGTGCGGGTGCGCCGGACGAACTATGCCGCCGACGACAAGAGTGTCGAAGCCGTGGTCTCGCGCATGGAAAAGGCACTCGACGAGGACCGGCTGGGCGACGTCATCGAAGAGGCGAAGACCCTGCCGCCCGCCGCGCAGGATGCCGCGCGCGATTTCCTTGCCAAGGTCGAGGCACGCAACGCCGTTGATCGCGCGCTCGCATCGGTCGAAACCCAGCTCAAAGCCTCGCTCGCCGCTGCCCCGGCGGATGCCGGCAACAGCACCGCACAATAGAGATGGCCCCGGTATGCTGCGTCTAATTGCATTTCTTGTCGGCATCGCGCTTCTCGCCGCCGGTCTCGCCTGGCTCGCCGACCGCCCCGGCGAGCTGGTGCTCGAATGGCAGGGCTACCGCGCGGAAACGAGCGTCTTCCGCGCCACCGTTCTGCTGGTGGCGTTGGTCGCCCTCGCGCTGTTCGCCTGGTCGATTCTGCGCAACCTCTGGCACAGTCCCGCCGCCGTCGGAAATGTGCTCAGCAAGCGCCGCCAGAAGATGGGCATCGACGCGCTGTCGAGCGGCATGATCGCCCTCGGCGCTGGCGACAAGGCGGCGGCGATGCGTGCCGCTGTCCAGGCGCGCAAATCGCTGCCCAACGAACCCCTGACGCACCTTCTGCGTGCCCAGGCCGCCCAGCTGACGGGCGATCGCACCACCGCGCGCCGCATCTTCGAGGCGATGCTCGCTTCCCCCGACACCGAGCAGCTCGGCTTGCGCGGGCTGTTCCTCGAAGCGCAGCGCGAGAACGAGCACGAGGCCGCCCGCCATTTCGCCGAGCGTGCCGTCGCCCTCAACCCGAAGCTTCCGTGGGCGGTGGATGCCCTGTTCGACATCCAGTGCCGCGACGGCGATTGGGCGGGAGCGCTCGAAACAGCCGCGATTGCCCGCAAGAACGGACACGTCGACCGCACGCAGGCGGATCGCCGCCGCGCCGTGCTTCTCACCGCACAGGCCCAGGCCGCCGAGGAAACCGACCCCGAGCGCGCGCTGAACCTGGCGGTCGAAGCCCACGGCCTTGCGCCCGACCTCGTGCCCGCTGCAGCCATCGCCGGGCGGATGCTGGCGTCCCGCGGCAACACCCCGCGCGCCGCCAAGATCCTGCAGCGCACGTGGTCGCGCTCGCCGCACCCGGATCTTGCCACCGCCTACGCCTATGCGCGGATCGGCGACAGCCCCCGCGACCGCCTCGACCGCGTACGCCAGCTCGCGGCCCTCAGCCCGAATTCGCTCGAAGCACCCATCGCCATCGCGACCGCGGCCATCGAGGCGCATCAGTTCGAGGAGGCACGCGCGGCGCTGGAGCCGCTCATCCCCTCGCGCATGACTCAACGCGTCGCTACCCTGATGGCGCGCATCGAAGGCGAGCAGCACGGCGATAAGGGCCGCATCCGCGAGTGGCTCGCCCGCGCGATCAACGCCCAGCGCGATCCCGCCTGGACCGCCGACGGTTTTGTTGCCGAGCGCTGGATGCCCGTTTCGCCTGTCTCCGGAACGCTCGATGCCTTCCAGTGGCGCGTGCCGGTGGAGGCGATGGACAAGGGCGAAGGCGCCGTACTCGCGAGCAAGCTCGAAGAGCTGATGGCCCTCGGCGTGCGCCCCGGCAGCGACGAGGACGACGGCGCGGAAACCGGTGCCGATCACACCCGGCCGGCGGCCGTTTCCGAGAAGGCCGCGACCAAGATCGAAACCAAGGCAGCAGCCGCATCCCGTGCCGCGGCGGAACCGGCCGAGGCCGCAACCCAGCGCAGCGCTGCACCCGTCAAGGAACCTCAACCCGCCGAACAAGCGGGGGCGCGCGAGACGACGGCAACGTCAGCGAAGCGCGTGTCGTCCGCCCAAGGATCGGTGCGCAAACGCGCTCCCGGCGAGCCGGCGATTTTCGTGCCGCCCCATGCGCCCGACGATCCGGGTCCCGACATTTCGGAACCCGACGAGGGCAGCCCGCCCCTGCGGCCGCAGCGGGCATAGTCGCTTCGGTTACCTGCGCAACCCCTGAACGCAACAATGGAAACGGGAGCTGAGAACGCTCCCGTTTCCATGTCGGTGCAATGCCGAGAAACGCCGCCAACCACTGTGCAACGCGCGCGCCGATACTTGATTTGGCGCTGAATTGCGCTTGAGCGCTTCACAAATCAGACATACGATTCCAAAAATAAGAAGACGCTTCGGGAACTCCGGGCGAAATGGCGGATTTGCAAAAGCCGCCCGGGAAGTATTGGTCGCAACGCAAGCTCCGGCGGAAGGCTCGAATTCAGCAGGTTAGATTCAGCAGGAAAGGGTGCCGAGCAATGCCCCCAACCGCACGCCGTTCCGCCTCTGCCGTTTTGTCTGCCATCGTTTTCGCTTTGCTTGCGAGCCCCGCTCCCCCTGCTGCATCCGCCGAAGAATCGCATGTGCTCGTGGAGTGCATGTCAGCGGGCGATAACTGCCGCCAGCGCATGATACGGCTTCCCGATGGCTTGCCCGGACAGGTGCTGAAATTCGAGTACTGCCGCGAAGGCGACTGCGACCGCTCCCACCGTGAACGGTGGATCACGCACTACCTCGTCCCACCGCCCGGCGAGGTTTGCCGCAATACCGACATCGCCGAGGCGCTTCGCTGGCTCGAGCAGAACCATAAGGGCTGGCTGTTGGCCGGCTGGGGCTGCGTTTCCAAGCGCCAGGTTCCCGCCTGAGCGCCATGCGGCGTTGACCCCCGGCAAGCGGCAAGACATCCGCCGCCGCGTGCCTCCCGGCGTCGCTGCCAGTCGTAGCCTACATGCTGGGTTTACTGGCGTTCGCCGGCAGGTGCTGGATCGCAATGCGCATCAGCTCGGGCAATGTGCGCACGCCGAGCTTCGCCTTGAGCTGCGCGCTGGTGTTCACCACCGTCTTGTAGCTGACGTGCAGCTCCTCCGCGATCGAGATGTAGGGCTTGCCCTCCGCGATCAGCGACAGCGTCTGCAATTCGCGTAGCGTCATGCGGCTGAGCGGATTGCGGTCGCCGCGCGCCTCCATGAACGCGATCTGCGAAGCGAGCTCGTGGTTGAGATACGGCAGACCTTCCCGCACGCGGCGAAAGGCCTTCACGAACTCCTCCGACGAGGTATCCTTCAAAAGGTATCCATTGGCACCGACCTCCAGCGCGCGGCTGACGATCATGCGGTCCGAATGCATGCTGAGTACGAGGATCGGCGTGCGCTCGTCGTGCACGCGCAGACGGCGAATGAAGGAAAGGCCGCCGAGCGCACCCGACTGCATCGACAGATCGACGATGATCAAGTCGGGCCGGCGTTGTCGGTAGACGCGGAAGCCTTCGGAGAGCGTTGCGGCCACGGAGATTTCATCGACCCCCATGTCCTCGAGCAGACGCCGGCAGCCTTGGATGACGATCGGATGATCGTCGATGATGAGAACTTTCATAGAGCCTGGCCCTCGATCGCTTCGCATTCGGGAGAATCGCCACCCCGCCGCGGCTTCACCGGCAGCACGACCTTGACCGTGGTGCCGCCGCCAGGTGAGCTCTCCATATTGGTAGTGCCGTCAAGACCGCTCACGCGCTCACGCATGGCGGTCATGCCGATGCCGGTCGCCGCGCCGGGCGCGAGGCCGACACCGTTGTCGCGAATAGATATGTGCAGCGTGTGCGTATTGCGACCCGAACCATTGCCCGCGCTCGCCACGTCATGAATTTCAATGTCGACGCGCTTTGCCCGGCCGTGCCGCATTGCGTTCGTGAGGGATTCCTGCACGCACCTGAAAACCGTGAGATCCACCGCCTCGCCGTAGCTATCCGCCAGCGGCCCGATTGCAACCGTAAAGGTCACGTCTCGATGGCGCCGTCCGAAACCGGCGATCAGGCTGCCAATCAGCTCCTCCAGCGGAATACGCCCCAGCTCGACGGGGCGCAGACGCCGCAACAGATCGCGGTTGATCGTCTTCAGACGCTCGGTCACCTCGTGAATTTCGTCGAGACGGGTCTTGATCGGCTCGGAGAGCGTATCGGGCGCCTGATCGGCAAACCGGCGGATGGATGACACATTCGCGGTTATACCGAACAGACACGGGCCCGCCTCGTCGTGCAGCTCGTTCGCGATCTGCCGGCGTTCGTCCTCCTGCAGCTCGATGACGTTGCGATAAAGCCGGCTGTTTTCCGCCCGTGCCTTTTCCAGTGCCTCGGCCAGCATGTTGAAGCGCGACGCGATGGATTTCAGCTCGCGCATGTGCGGCTCGTCGATGCGGGTGGAGAAGTTGCCGTCCTCGAGCTTCTGCATACCGCCCGCGAGCCCCACCAGCGGATTGAGCAGACGGCCGAGCACCACGTAGAGCAACGCGAGCATCAGCGCCGTGATGCCGAGCCAGATCACCGCGCGCCGCGTAACCTCGTCCCACACCTCGCCCAGCTCATCGAGAGGCTCACCGGTGATGACGATGGAGCCGACCCGGTTCGGTCCCAACATCACGCGCATTTCGCGCGAGCCGACTTTCGGACCGACGAGAGTGGCGAACCACTGCGGTGCGCGCTCTGCGTGCTCCATCCGGCTTTCGGCGTTCGGGTCCGGCGCGATCTGCTTTAGGTTGCCTTCCGAGTCCGTCGCAAGGATGCGCACGTGGCGGGAATATTTCAGCTGCTCGGGCACGACCTTCTGCAAGTCGCGGATGTCACCGTCGGCAGCGAGACGCTTGATCAGATCCGTGAGGAGCTGGCGCGCGGTTTCCGAGGCTGCGTTGACCTCCACCTCCACGCGGCTGCGCGCGTCGACCACGGCGAGAATAATGGAGAGCAGCACGGCGCCGATGCTGATGACGGAGATCGAAATCATCAACTGCCATCGAACCGGCAGATCGTTCCACCACTGGCGATGCATGCGTTTGTAATGCCTAACTTTACGAGCCTGTGGCGATTTCGCCCGCCCCATCCTGCTTACGCGTCGCCCACGGTGACGGGCAGGTGAATAAATGGCAGCAAATCGCACCAATTATTCCCGGTTTCCGGGCCGACACTTCCCGCCTCGCGAGCCCCATTTCAACGGGACGCGACGTGCTCTCTTCGGTGGAAAGGAGCGTTCCCCCGGCGCGGGTAGACCGCCCGGCCCCGTTTAGGCGTGTTGCACATCTTGAACGTGGGGCGAACTTAGTCTATTCCGGCTCGCGCATGGTCGCCCGCGGGCAGCCTGGCCGGGGCTCAGGCTGCCCTCCGGCCTTGAAGAGGCCCCTAAGGCCTTGGTGCAGAATAAGAAAGCCGCAATAGCTCAGTCGGTAGAGCACGTCATTCGTAATGACGGGGTCGGGGGTTCGAATCCCTCTTGCGGCACCACCCAGCCATCCACCGGTTCCATCGCCAATCTGCGATTTTGACCAGGCGCGGGCTTGAGCGTCCAGGGCAGGATTTGTGTCGGACATCGCCACAGCCAGGTCTGTGCGTCCCGTTTCTCGCACGGCACAAAGCTGACACCACCGGCCCCGCGAGTGCTTCTCCGCCGCGGCGATTTAGACTGGCGTACTCCTCGATCAGTGCGACGGACGCGCGTGCGCCGTATGGAGCGCCGCACACCGATGCGCGCTGATCAAGATCAGCGGCGCGCACATCCTGGCGCGTCAGCACGCCCGGCAACGCAACGCCACGGGAACAGCCTTTGACCCGGAACTCCCCGCCAAAGCCCCGCATCGGCTGCGGGCGACTTCCAGCATTCCATCGCTCTGCAGATCTCCGCGCTCGACCAACCGCTTGCAGTGTCTTGCTGGGAACCCCATCCCGCCAATCGACAACCGGCGGCGGACAACCTCGCCGATCTGTCGGCAGCGCGCGCCGTGCACATCTATCGGCATCATTCCGATAGCAAGACGAGCCCCGAGCGCGCTACCGTCATCATGGGCTGCCTCACGCCGGTACGATGGCTATGACCTTTCCAGGTGCAATTCCCTTCCTTGCCTTTGGCCAGAAACAAGCGCTGCAGTTCAGCAGTGCCGAGCAGATGTCGGAGGCATTGACGCGCGGCACCTCGCTGGTGATGAACCACCGCTCGACCGAGCCGGAAGGCTTTTTTCATGCCCGCTCCGCCCTCATCAAAACCCGCAATATGAGACTGGTCGCCTTGGCTTCCTCCGCTTTCCACGTGGAGGCGCGCGACTCTTTGAACGGCCTGCTCATGATTCCGTGGCACGGATCCACGAGGACGCAGCGCGAGGGACGAACCTACGAGTGGGGTCGGGGCAGCTGCGCCCTTTACCTGCCGGCGGGAGGATGCCGCGCGCTCTCAACCGCCCGTTCCGTCGTCGGTATCGATATCGACCCCGTCGTCCTCAACCGTATCGCGGAAATCATGTTGGGTGGCAGAGCCCCGAAGCGAGGCGCCGCGTTCGATTTCGCCTCACCGCGTCCCGTTGCGCTGCACGGTAACGATCTGGATTTCGCGCGCATCATTCACAGCGTGATTACGACACTGGACCTCTTGGACGGCGACGCAAATCTCATCGAAAAAGCCGGCCTCGACGATGTCGTCCTCCGGATTGTCGCCCTGCTATTCAATTTCGAAGAGTTGTCAGCGGCCGCCCCCGATACCGGCATGCAGCGGGCTGTAATCAAGCTGGCCTGCGATTACATCGATACCAACTTGACGAGCACGATCGCGCTGACCGATCTGGAATTGCTCACGGGGATGTCACGGCGAAGCCTGCAATATGCCTTTCGCGCCGCGTTCGATTGCACGCCGATGCAATGGGTGGCCCAACGCCGTCTCGAAGCCGTCCGCCGCCATATCCTCGCTGCCCGTCCCGGCGCGAATCTGACGACGATCGCGGGCGAATATTTCGCCAATCTCGGCGAGTTCGCGCGCATGTACCGGCAGCGATACGGCGAGCTTCCCTCGATCACCCTGAAGAATGCCATAGCCAAGCGGCTGCGCTCTTAGCCGCCATGCGCTGAGCCCGGCGCCTTCTCACCGGCCCATCCAGCGCACTTGGGCGCTCCGGCAGCCGGCATCCAACGTGCATTGTAGATTCCGCGCCGCAGCGCGGGCACATAGAAGCGCGCCCCTTCGCGATCACGACAGCCCTTGCGCTTGTACGATATCGCACACTCAAGAATCACAACCTTATCCGGAATCATACTCGCGCTTCCGAGCCGGGGAGCCGCAGCGGATGCGGTCCCCGCGGGGCTATCCATACGTGTGAGCCGACGGTCGCGTTGCCCTCCTCGCAGCGCAGTGCCTCGCCGGCCGCCGCCGGTAGCGATGGAGTTGCATCCAGTCTCTGTTTTGCGTGTCGCGCGTCATCTCCACCACTTCGCGTCCGAACACCATCATTGGGGACGATCATATGTCGGTAATTTACCGCCCGCTCTCGTTGGGACTGATCGGCATCAGCTCTTTCGCGCTCGCTGCGACGCTCGGGATGCCTACCGCCCACGCACAGACCATCATTAACAACCAGACGGTGACGGTGCCGCCCGATCCGGCTCCAACTGGCAACCTCACCGTCGGCTCAACCGGCACCGGAGAGCTCAATATCGTCTCCGGCGGCGTCGTCACGACGAACCTTTCCACGCTCGGAGATTCCGCTGACAGCTCCGGCACGGTCAACGTGTCGGGGACGGGCACGTGGACCGCGAACGGGATCACCGTTGGCAACCAGGGTACCGGCGTTCTCAACGTGACCGGCGGAGGCCAGGTTACATCATCAGGGATGACCGTCGGTAGCTTCTCGAACGCGCTCGGGACCGTCACGATCGATGGTTCCGGCTCGCTGTTCACCTCGACGAGCTCCGTCGTATTGGGCAGCTCCGGCAACGGCACCGTCAACGTCACCAACGGCGCCACGTTCGACGTCGGCAACAACACCTTCTACATCAGCGATGGTGACAGCACTGGCACATTCAATGTTTCCGGTGGAAGCACGGTGGCGAGCGGCGTCACGTACATCGGCTACTGCGGCGGCGGCTGCTCGTCCTCGGTGGGTATCGCCAATATTTCCGGCGCCGGCACGGTATGGAATGCCGGAAGTCTCACCGTCGGCTACGAAGATTCAGAAGGCACGCTCAACATCTCCGCAGGTGCCGTGGTGTCCTCAAGCGGCGATGTCGTCGTCGGATACTTTGCGGATTCGCCAGGGCATGTCTCGGTCACGGGTACCGGCTCGCAGCTTGTTTTGTCCGGCACCGCCGACGCCTACATCGGCCTTTATTCGTCCGCCGATGTTACGGTCAGCGATGGCGCATCGTTCCAGGTCGCCCGCGACACGTATATTTCCTACGCAACCGGCAGTGACAGCTCGTTGACGATCACCGGTGCGGGCACCGAGTATATCACCGGAGGACTCTACGTCGGCTACGGTGGGAACGGCACGATGAGCATCCTCGCTGGCGCCGGCGCCACGAGTGGATCGGCCTACGTAGGATACAGCGCGGGCTCTACCGGCACGGCGACGATCGACGGCGGAACGTGGGCGATGTCGGGGGCAACGCTGACGATCGGCGAGAACGGCACCGGTACGGTCACGGTAACGAACGGGGGAAGCATCGGTGACAGCTCATCCCCCCTCACCCAGATCTACCTGGGTAACAACGCCAACAGCTCCGGCGCGCTGACAATTACGGGCGCCGGCTCCGAAGTTTACGTCAGCTCCGGAACCTATGTCGGTGGCAACGGTCAAGGCGCACTGAACGTGCTCGGCGGCGGCTACCTGGAAACCGGCTATCTGTACGCTGGCCGGAGCAATTCGGGGGCGGGAACCGTCCTGATCGACGGTGCTGGCTCCCATGTGCTCGCCAAATACAGCACGTACATCGGCTATAACAGCACGGGCACGGCCACGGTGAGCGGCGGCGGCTGGCTGGAGGTCGATTCCAGCATCACGGTGGGCTCATCCGCAGCGGGTACTTTGACGGTTACCGGCGCCGGATCGCAAATCACCACGACGAGCTACCTTACGGTCGGCAATGGTGCCGAAGGCTCGCTGACGATCAGCGACGGCGGCAAGGTCAGCGTCGATCAAGGCAACAACACTGCCGAATTCGGCTCCAACGGCGGCGCCTCCGGCAGCCTCGTCGTAACCGGCGCCGGGTCCGAGCTGCAAGCCGATTGGCTCATTCTCGGTCGCTTCGGCTCCGGCGTTGCCACGCTGTCCAATGGCGGCAAGGTCACCGTCGATCAGGTCCGGATCGGCTACGATAATGGCTTTGGCGACATCGGAGACGGCACGCTCAATATCGGTGCCGCTGCTGCCGATCCCGCTGCGGCGGCTGGCATCCTCGACGCGAACCTCGTCCGGTTCGGAGGAGGAAACTTCGGCAGCGGCGAGGGGCGGATAAACTTCAATCTACTCGGCGCGTTCACGTTCAGCCCCGAACTCTATGGCCAGGGCAACCTCAACGTCATCGCCGGTACGACGACATTCGCGACCGACTCCACCAACTACTCCGGCGACGTCACGGTCACAGGCGGCAAGGCTGTGTTCAACGCCATCCTCCCCGGCGACGTAACCGTCAGCGGTGCGGGCGTTGTCGGCGGCTCGGGCACGATCGCGAGCCTCGACGCGCAGTCGGGCGGTACGGTGGCGCCCGGCAACTCGCCCGGCACGCTCAACGTTGCCGGCAACGTGTCGTTTGCTTCCGGCACGATCTATGCGGTCGAGGTCGCAGGCGCAGCGTCGGATCTCATCTTGGCGGGTGGAACTGCGACGCTGACCGGAGGCACGGTGCAGGTTTCCGGCTCTCCGTCGTTGATGCGGTATGCGATCATCACGTCTACGGGAGCCCGCACGGGCTTCTTCGACGGCATCGAGACGACATCGGCGTTCATGCTCTATAGCCTCGATTACGACCCCAACAATGTGTACCTGGTGGTCGACGGCTACAAGGCGTTCACGACGGCCGCGCGGACGCCAAACGAATACGCCGTCGCGAATGCGCTGGATAAGTTTCCCGCCGGCAATCCGCTCTATTCCGCGATCCTCGGCGGCAGCGTCGCTGGCGCTCAACAAGCCTTCAACGCCCTGTCGGGTGAGATCCATGCCAGCGTCGGCTCGGCCATGGCGGACGACAGCCGCTACGTCCGCGAGGCGATCACCGGCCGCCTCATACAGTCGTATTACGGCGGGATCGGTGCGAGCGGCGGGCAGCCCATCGTGATGGCGGCAGCCGCGCCGACGAACGTGGTGGAAATGGACACGTCATCGCGCATGTCGCTGGGTGCCGGCTATGGCACAGTCCGTGCCGCGCCGCCGGCCGATCACGACCTTGCATGGTGGAGCCGCGCGTTCGGTGCCTGGGGCCGGTATGACTCCAACGGCAACGCCACAACGACCGACCGCAACCTGGGTGGCTTCGTCACCGGCGTTGACGCAGGGCTTGGTGCCGGTTGGCGTGCGGGCCTTGCAACCGGATATCTCAACACCAGCCTCTCGGCCGGTGGCGCGCGTTTTAGCTCTGCCGACATCAACTCGTATGTTCTCGGTGCCTATGCCGGTGGTGGCGTCGGCGCGTTCGCGCTGCGCACAGGCGGCACGTGGACATGGAACAGCATCGACAGCAGCCGCAGCGTGGTGTTCCCCGGGTTCTTCGAATCCGAGAGCGCTTCCTATGACGGCGACGTCGGGCAACTGTTCGCGGAGCTTGCCTATCCGAGCTTTACGCATGGTGGCGTGATCGAACCCTTCGCGGGTCTCGCCTACGTGCATGTCGGGACGGACAGCTTTACCGAAAGCGGACCCGTTGCAGGCCTGACCAGCGGCGGTCTCAACATGAACCTGGGCTATGGCACGCTCGGTGCGCGTGCCGCCACGACGGTGGTATGGGGTGGGACGACCGTGATTCCGCACGCTTCGCTGGCCTGGCAATACGCCTTCGGCGATACGACGCCGCAGATCGCACTGGCTTTTGCATCGACGGGCATCGGCATGGGGATCGGCGGCATTCCTCTGGCCCAGAACAGTGCGCTGTTGGACATCGGTGTCGACGTCGTGATCGCGCAGAACGTAACGATGGGTGTCTCCTACATGGGCCAGTACTCGGGCGACCTCACCGACAACGGTGTACGCGGCCGGTTCAACTGGCAGTTCTGATCCGGCAGAACTTCGGGGCGGAAGCCAAGGAAAGTGAAAGGCGGGCATCGCTGCCCGCCTTTTCTGTGTTCTCCAATTCTCACCGGCGACCCGCCATGCTGCTAGGTCCATTGCTCACAGTTGCGCAGGCCGCCGCGATGGCGTTCCCCTTCGCACCGACACCCGGCGATGGGCGGACCTCCATCGTATGACATGGCCCTAGAGGGGGATTCTTCATTCAACTGCGCGATACTCCGCACCGAACTGAAAAGAGCCCGGTCGCGCACCCCCAGTCGGAGACCTCCATGTGCCGCTTCTGCATAGGAACCCTCTTCACCAACAGGAGCCTCTATGCCGGCTGGCCCAGCACCAGCGCACGGCATGCGCTGCATAACCATCCCTCCAGGCGCAGCTTCATGGCCTTGGCCGGTGCGGCCGCGGGAGCCACGGGCCTCGGCATGGCGGCGCCCCGGCGCGCGCTGGCGCAGGACACCGCTGGCGCAGACGTCATTTTCAAGGGCGGCACCGTCATTCCCGTCGCGGCCACGGGCCCGAAGAGGGCCGAAGCGATCGCGCTGCGCGGCGGCAAAATTGTTGCGGTCGGCGCGGCGTCCGACCTCGCCGGATTGGAGACCGCGAACACGAAGGTCGTCGACCTGGATGGCCGCACGCTGCTGCCAGGCTTCGTTGATCCCCACCAGCACAGCTGCTTCGTGGCCCTCTTCACCGAGCTGCTCGCCGACGTCGGCTATACGAAATACCCCACCCGCGCCGACTTCATCGCGGGTCTCAAGGCGCTCGATGCCAAGCTGAAGCCCGGCGAGTGGCTGCTCGCCTACAACTTCGACAACCTGCTGCAAGGCGGCGACCTGTCGATGGCCGAGCTTGACGGGGTGTCGAAAGAGCGGCCAATCCTGATCTGGTACATCAACGTCCACGACGGCGCGGCCAACTCCGCCGCCTTCAAGATTGCGCAGATCCCGGACGACGTTGGCATCCTTCCCGGTGGCGGACACTTCGGCCGCGGCCCCGACGGCAAGTTCAATGGCCTCGTCTACGAAGAGAGCGCCATGCTCAAATTCGTTACGCCCGCGCTGCCGAAAATCACGCCGGAACTCTTCGAAAAGTCGCTCGTCGATTATTTCAAGATGAGCGCCACCTACGGCAACACCGCCACGCACGAGCCCGGCACGATACAGCCGGATTGGATCGAAGGTCTGGTCAAGCTCACGGCCCGCGGCACGGGCCGGCTGAGCGCCAGCCTCATGTACGAGCAAATGAGCGCGGGCGATGCCTACAAGGAATACGGCCGCGGCGCCAAAGCCGCGCTCTTCCCCGACTCGCGCTTCTCCCTGTTCGGTATCAAGATCATCGGCGACGGATCCAACCAGACGGAAACCGGCGCCCAGACGCTGCCCTATCTCCGCACCGATAAGAAGGGCGCGCCGAACTATTCGCTCAGCGACCTGAAAGACATGGTCGCAGCCGTGAAGGAGGCCGGCTGGCCGGTGCAGATCCACTGCAACGGCGACGCCACCATCGATTACGCCCTCGATGCCATCGAGGCAGCCTATGGCGCCAATCCACCTACGGGCATCAACCGCATCGAGCATTCCACCATGGCGCGGCCCGACCAGATCAAGCGCATGAAGATGCTGGGCGTCGAGCCGAGCTTCCTGATGAACCACGTGTTCTTCTATGGTGCCGCCTATCGCGACCAGATTTTCGGTCCCGAGCGCGCCGCCTTTATGGATCCCGCCGGCGCCTGCGTGCAGGAAGGGCTGCCCTTCACGCTGCACACTGACGGGCCCTGCTCGCCGCTCGGCGCATTGCGCCTCGTGCAGACCGCCGTGACCAGGCGCTGCGCCATCGACAACTCCGTCATCGGTGCCGATCAGGCGATCGCCGTAGAGGATGCGATCCGCGCGGTCACATCGTTCGCCGCCGCACAGATCGGCCAGGCCGACCGCATTGGCACGCTCGAGGCGGGGAAAGAGGCAGACCTCGTGGTTCTCGAGCAGGATCCGTTCAAGGTTGCGCCCGACAAGATCATGGACATCAAGGTTTCGCAGACCTGGGTCGGTGGCGAAAAGATCTTCGGATGAGGCATTGCTGACCGGCCCCTTCCAACGTCAACGCGCTATTGGCGTGGCTTGTATAGTGGGCACTAACACCCGAAGCTGACCGCCCCGATTGCATCGGTGCAGCCGGCGGCGTCACCGCCGTGGCTTGCGCCAGCGCGTCAGCTCGATCTGCCCCAGCAGAAGCGCGCATTTCAAATAGCGCGGACCGAGCCGGCGCGGCTCATGGGCGAGACGCCAGGCCCATTCGAGACCCGCGCGCTGGAAGAAGCGTGGCGCGCGGATCGATTGGCCCGCGAGAAAATCCCCCGCCGCGCCGACGCAGATGAAACAGCAGCCGACCCCGCTTCGCAACGCCCGGGCCGCAAAGATCTCCTGCTTGGGTGCGCCCAGCAGCACGAAGCAAAGCCGCGCGCCGGAACGGCGGATCTCCTCGATATAGCTGTCGGCAAGCTCGCCCTCGGGATCGAAGTTGCGCGGCGGAGCCACGTTGCCCGCGATGTGCAAACGCCCGCCCGTCGCATCTGCGAGCACCTTGGCCGTGCCCGCAAGCACGTCATCCGAGCTGCCGAAAAGGAAGACCGGCCGGTTCGCCTGCGCTGCGGCCTGGCACAGCGGCAGCATGAGATCGGCTCCCGTGGTGCGCTCGAGCGCTTTCCACGTGCGCCGCCCGATGCGCACCACCGGCGCGCCGTCCGCGGTGACGAACGTCGCCTCGCGATAGGCGCGCTGAAATTTTTCCTCGCTGCGCAGCTTCACGAGGTGATCGAGGTTGAGCGTGAAGAGCGTGCATCCCGCCCCGCGCGCCATGGCCTCCGCCACCAGGCGGATCGCGGCGCTTTCGGTCGGCACATTCACGCGCCAGCCATCGATCAGCACGCCATCGCTGCAATCCGATGTCATTTGCTCGCGTACCATATCCTGCGTCGACAAGATGCTGCTCACCTTCATTCAGTTGCCTTTCGCGCCGCGCTCGTGCGGCGCCTCACATAGTGCTGTACCGCGCGCCAGTTCTGATAGCGTCTGCGTATAGAGATTTGGCGCGCCGTCGCCGCCGATCCTGAAAATATAATCGCGCGGCCACCATGGTCCTGCGCCCCAGGCTGCCCATCCGATCCAAACGTCCCGGTTACGCTCGAGCTCGGCCACGAGATTGATGACCGCCGTGCGACCCAGCCCGTCGCTTCCGGCACCGAACTCACCGAGGTATGCCCGCAGACCGCGCCCCCGTGCCCAGTCCTGGAACGCCGCGATACGTTCCGGTCCAACCGTGGCGCTGACCACGTCTGCGCGCGTGCCCGAGGAATCTGCATCGAGATACTGATGCACCTCGATGGCGAAGTTGTCCCGCGGATCGCGGATGCCCGCCATCGCCGTGTTGCCGCTGGCATGCCAGCTATGGGCGCCGGTATAGGCGACGCCGGGCACGAGAACGAGGTGCCGCGAGCCCGTCGACCGCATGCGCGCGATTGCACCGTTGGCGATAGAAAGCCAAGCCTCCGGCTCTATGCCGAAGGGCTCGTTCATCAGCCCGAGGACGAGGTTCGGCCACGCCTTGCATCGCGCAGCGAGCACGCCCCAGAAATCGACGAAGGTCGCAGCCGGCACCAGCCGCGAACCGATCTTATGCTCCGCCGAAAAGCCGTCCGCCGCCACCTTGCGGCCTGCATAATTGTGCACATCGAGAACGACGCGCAGCCCAGCGCCCTCGGCGAGATTGATCGTCTCGGCAAGCCGCCGCCATTCATTCCCGTTGAAAGCGGCGCTCAGCTCCGGCACCAGGCGCTCCCAGCGAAACGGCAGGCGCACCGAATTGAATCCGAGGCGCGCCACGGCGTTGATATCCGCCGCGCCGGGATAAACGTAATCCTTCCCGTGTGTGCCGGGCATGCGCGCGCCGAACTCCGCGCCGGCGAGACTGACGCCGCGCAGTGCAAGACGCGGACCCTCCGGCGCACACGCCGCAAAGGCCGGCAAGCCGAGCACGCCGACGTTCGCCGCAACGGCGGCCCCGCCGCCGGCAAATGCCCTACGCGTGAGCTTCACGGCCATACCCGCTGCGATTTACTCCATCATCCTCGTCGCCACGCATCGCAAGTCCAACACCGAACAGGAACCACATCGGGGCCGCTGTCTTGATGCCGACGAACGCATTGCTGACGAGCAATCCCACCGCGAGCGTCAGGCAGATCGCCAGGCGGTAGCGGCGGAACGCAGCGCTCGCGCCGGCCTGCATCGAGACGATGGCCCAATACAACGCCACACCGAATATGGACTGCGTGATGATGAGATAGACGATGCCGCTGTCGACCGATGCTTCCAGGTACTGGTCCGAAAGGCCGATCCAATCCTCGATGCCCATGCCCTCGAGCATGCGCACTGTCCAGCCGATACGTCCTGCGAAATCATCCGCCGAGCTTTGCAGCTCCGGCAATCCCGACAACAGCATGACGCAGCCGGTCACCACCGGCAGCAGGAACGGCGGGACGACACGTTGAACCGCACGCGACAAAAAGCAAATGCTCCCGACGACGAGTAGCGACGATATGAAGGCGAAGCGTCCGTCGCAGGCGATCAGGAACAGGAAATTTGTGAGGATGAGGAACGCCCTCTTCCACCCGCCCAGCGAGCGCCAGAAGGCGGCAATGAAAGCTGTCACCGTCACGACATAATTTCCGAGCGACACAGGCTCGATGAACAGCGAGGAAATTCTGTGCAGCTCGAAGAACGGAAAGAAGCGTTCTTCCGGCCGTGTCGCGCTGATGTAAAGATCGGAATCGGCGTTGGTGAATTCGTCGAAGGAAAGCCCGCGCGTCGCGATGTAGTATTCCTTCGGGTTGAAGAATTGAGAGAAGGAATCGAGCGCCGCCGCTTCCCAGACGACGCCGATCAGAACCGCGATCTGAATGATCACGATCGCGCGCGTCGCCGAGCGCGGCGAAGCCGTAATGCCGAGCATCACGAACGTCGCAGGCAGAAGCATGTCGCGGATGAATTTCGGGTTGAAGTCTTCCATGGCGCCCATGCGCACGAGGCCGAACCCCACCGCGAACACCGCGAGCGCGATCCACGGCTTCATCTCCGGACGCAAATGCAGCACCGCCCAGCCCCCCGCAGCACCGACGATGAGAACCTCCATCGCGATGACCACGCCGGAGCTGAGCGGGAACGCGTGCGCATTGACGAAGGCGAGTCCGGCGTTGAACAGCACGGCGCCGACGACGAGTAGCGGCGCAAGCCATTCGCCGGCCAGCGCGTAAAGGCGCAGCCAGATCGTCTGTTCGGCAACGGAGCCGGCGCTGGCACAGGCCATGATCGACTTTCGAAACGCCCTCGGGACACCGGTATGGGCGGCATGGCGCCGGGCAGTCAAACCTCCCAGCGTGCAATCGTAAATGCGATGCCACCCGTCGCATCGGACGCGAATTTGAAGGCCGCGCTAGCGGCCTTCGTTCTGCCGCGCTGCGATCAGCATTTCCCACGCGCGGGCCAGCATGTCGTTCACGGAGAGCAAGTTGTAGAGCCGCGCCGCGGCAAGCGCCGCCAGGGTAAAAATCGCCGCCCCGGCGACGAACCCCGAAACCGTGTCCCCCAAGACCTGCAGCGTGAGGCCGGAAAGCACATACGCCGCGACCCCGAACGCCGCGACCGCGAGCGCTTCGAGATAGGGTAAACGCATCACGAAATGATTGCGCCATGCCACGATGAAAACCGCGCAGCCGAGCACGTTGCCGAGCAGCAGCGATCCGGCCGCGCCTTCGATGCCATAGCGCGGAATTGCAATAAGCCCGGCGATGCCCACCGTCACCGCATGCACCGCCGTGGAAACGAGCAGCAGCCGGCTGTGCTGCACGATGTGAATCACCTGCCCGAAATAGTAGCCGCGCAGCACCGCAACGACGGAGCTCGCAACGATGAGCGGCAGCGCGGGCTCGATCGCGACGCGCAAGTCCGCACCGAACACCGTATCGAGGATCGGAACGCTGAACCGCAGGAAGCCGAGCGGCGCAAACGTCAGCAGCGCCACATAGGCGAGAAAAGCCTGCCCCAGCACCGCGCGCGCCCGCTCCTGCTCGCCCGCGATCACGTGCGTGCGGACAATCGCCATATAGGCGCCCGATATCGCCTCCGCGACCACGATCAGCACCTGGCGGAAGAGATCGCTCACCGCGCCGTAGCGGCCGGTTTCAGCGAGGTCGGCAAAGCGCGCGAGCAAAAGGCGGTCGAGCTGATTTCCGGCCGCTTCGAAACCGAAAGCAGGCACCAGCGGCCGCCCGTAGCTCAGCAGCCGCCGTGCGTCCGCGCCGTTCCACCTCCAGGCGCCGATACGCCATATGCTCGCTGAAAGCGCGATCGCCGCGCCGATATTTGCCACTCCCACCGCGACTGCGAGCGACAGTGCCGAGCCGAAGCCGGCGATGGCGAGAATGCCGAGCGCGAGCATCAGCGCCGACCGCACCAGCACGCCAAGCGCCACGATCTCCGCATGCAGACGCGTGCGTGCGATCTCGTGCAGGGCGTCGTAGCTCGCAAGGCCCGCGATGAGAAAGCCCGTCGCCAGCGCCTCGGTCGGCGTGACGAGCCCTGCGGATGCGGCAAGCGCGAGTCCGCCCGCGACGAGCACAAGCCCCACCGCCTGCGTTCCGAGGTAGGCAAATATGAAGCCGGGCCCTGCATCCTCGCGATAACAGGCGAAGAAGCTGAAACGCAGCCACTGCAGGGCAAGACCGTAGACGATCGTCGCGATGGCCGTGAAGAGGACGAACCCGCCGTACGTTTCCGCGCCGCCCATGCGCACGAACAGCGCCATGGTGACGACGTTGAGGATTGCAGCGAGGCCCTTGGAGCCGAAATAATAGGCGATGTGGCGGCCGATCATGCGTATCTGCGAAATCTCAAGGCCGGCTCAGCCCCGGGATCGGAGGCACGCCGCGGCGGCTAGCGAGAGCGTGGCGAATATAACCGCCGTGCGCCTGGGGTTGCGGAATAGAACACTTAATCTTAATTGCCGATGGGATCTTTGCTGCGCGGCGCAAATGGCCATTCTGCATTTAGCTTACCACCGGGACAGAAGCGGAAGGCGTTCGTGCCGAACACTCACCAGCGGCATATCCGCGACCCACACTCCATTTCACCAAAGACGGCGCCTGAGGCGGGCTCTATGCGAATACTGATACTGGGCGGCTCGGCCGGCCAGCGGGGTGGCGTCGAGGCATTCTGCGCCCGCGCCAAGCAGGCGATCGAGCAGCTCAGCCCCGATGTCGTGGAGCACCAGAATACCGATACGGCGTTCCTCAGCCTGCGCAAGCTGCCCGGCCTCGCCCGTGGCTTTTACCGCCTCGCCCGGCAACGCCGCCGGCCGCCGGACTGCGTCTGGCTGCAGTACTCGAACCTGCCGGATCTCTTCTATCTCCCGTGGGCCAAGCTGCTCGGCTTCAAGGTTCTCGTAACGCCCCACCTAGGCGCCAACTGGCGTTCGCAATCCAACCCGATGCTGCGAACCCTGAGCCAGCGTCTCCTCGGCCTGTCGGACCGCTTGGGGCTTCTGTCGCACACGCAGGAAACCGAGCTCGCCTTTCCGCCGGACGTGCCGCGCAGCTACCTGCGCACCTTCCTCGCCGCGTGCGTGATCTCGGGTGAGCACGCACCGCGGCGGCCGGAGCAGAAGCCGTTGCGGCTCGCGCACGTCTCGCGCCTTTCCGAAGGCAAAGGCACATTTCATTTCGTCGAGGTCTGCCGGCTGCTGCGCGATCGCGGCATCCCGTTCACCGCGACGATCGCCGGCGGGGCAGACCGCGCAACCCTCGAGCGCCTGGACGCTGCCATCGAAGCTTCCGGCCTCGGCGCGCATATCGAGATGGTGGGAAGCCTCGCCGAGCCCGACTATGCCCGCCTGCTCGCGTCAACGGACATTCTCGTGCACCTCTCGACGGTCGATTCCTATCCGCTGATCGTCATCGAAGCCATCGCCTGCGCCGCCTTCCCGATCTGCATCGATTTGCCAGGCGCCGCGTACATGGTGGGGACCTACGCCGGCCACGTCGTTCCGGAGCAGAATTGCGTCACGGAGACCGCCGATTTCATCACGCGTACGCCGCTGGCGGAGCTGCGCTGCGGGATGGAGAAGGCGATGCGCCACGCGCGCGCCGATTACGGCTGGTCGGCCTGTGTGGCGTCACTGGATGCGGTGGTGCGTGAGACGGTTGAGGAAGCTCCCGGCGAGCGCGTCGCGGCCTGCTGAACGGCCAAGCTGCGTTTGCGCGGGGGATGCATCTCGATGCACGCCTGCATCAGCGGCCGAAACCGCGCCGGCCGAACAGCGCCACCCATGCCACGCCGAACATCAGGCCCACCACGGCTCCCATCACGAGGACGA
>Ga0182749_1000311_pt1 | contig 49041 bp, 49 predicted proteins | sample eDN3rd37CKraftMG_FD_128875 | JGI IMG/M metagenome (GOLD analysis project Ga0182749, IMG submission 128875) | Enriched Miracle-Growth compost microbial communities from Emeryville, California, USA - eDNA 3rd pass 37_C Kraft MG (version 2) (version 2) ...
CGGTCGAGCCGAAGCCGAAGCGCGAGCCCGGCACGCCGCTGCCCCGCCGTCAGAAGGCGCTGCTCTGGGCGGCAGGGGGGGTGGTCGGGGTGCTCGCTCTGGTCGTCCTGTTCTTCCTGGGCACCCGGCTGCCCCAGCTGCTGGGCCCGGCACCCGCGGTCGTCGCGTCGCCGAGTCCCACCCCGACGCCGACGGCGACGGTCCCCGCGGTCGGGCCGCTGGCGGCGGGAACCTACGACTGGGACCGGCTGCTCGGCGGCGAATGCCTCGATCCGTACGCCTCCCCGTGGGAGGAGGAGTACACCGTGGTCGACTGCGCGACGCCGCACGCCGCGCAGCTGGTCGCCCGCGGCACCTTCGCGCCGGCGACGGCGGGCGGCGACGGCAGCGCAGACCCCTATCCCGGCGTCGACGCGCTTCAGTCGCAGATCAACCTGCTCTGCACCACCCCGTCGGTGATCGACCTGGCGGCGGCCGGGCAGTTCTCCGACATCCAGTTCCAGGCCTCGTTCGCGGCGACCGAGCGGCAGTGGCTGGACGGCGATCACGACTACTACTGCTTCGTGAGTCGTTCCGGCGGCGACCCCCTCACCGCGAGCATCGCGGTGCCGCAGGCTCCCCCGGCGCCGTAGCGGTCAGCTCTCGAGCAGGTCGGCCACGCTGTCGAGCACCTCGTCGGGCCGGAAGGGGTAGCGCTCGATCTCGGCCCGGTCGCTGATGCCGGTCAGCACCAGGATCGTGTGCAGCCCCGCCTCGATGCCGGCGACGATGTCGGTGTCCATGCGGTCGCCGATCATGGCGGTGTTCTCCGAGTGCGCGCCGATCTTGTTCATGGCGGAGCGGAACATCATCGGGTTCGGCTTGCCGACCACGTACGGCTCCTTGCCGGTCGCCTTGGTGATCAGCGCGGCGACCGCGCCGGTGGCCGGCATCGGCCCCTCGGCGCTCGGGCCGGTCGCGTCGGGGTTGGTGGCGATGAAGCGGGCGCCGTCCCCGATCAGGCGGATGGCCCTGGTGATCGCCTCGAAGGAGTAGTTGCGGGTCTCGCCGACCACGACGTAGTCCGGGGCGGCGTCGGTCATCACGAAGCCCGCCTCGTGCAGTGCCGTGGTGAGCCCCGCCTCCCCGATCACGAAGGCGGAGCCGCCGGGCACCTGCGAGGCCAGGAAGTCGGCGGTGGCCAGGGCCGAGGTCCAGATCCGGTCCTCCGGCACCTCGAGGCCGGAGGCGCGCAGCCGGGCGCTGAGATCACGCGGGGTGAAGATCGAGTTGTTGGTGAGCACCAGGAAGGGCTTGCCCTGCTCCTGCCACTGCCGAAGCAGCTCGGCGGCGCCCGGCAGCGGCACGTTCTCATGCACCAGCACGCCGTCCATGTCGGTCAGCCAGCACTCGATGCCCTCGCGGTCGCTCATGGGCTCATGTTACGTCGGGGCCCGTTCCACGGAAGCGGCGCGGGGATGCCGCCGTGTCACACTGAAGCATGGCCGACAGCCCCGATCCGAGCCATGAGCTCACCACCCACGGGGTCGGCCCATGGAAGGGCGAGCCGCCGAGCGGCGAGCAGTACGATCCGGAGCTTCTCGCCCACGGCGACAGCCGCAACGTGATCGACCGGTACCGCTACTGGCGCATGGAGGCGATAGTCGCCGACCTGGACAGCAGGCGGCATCCGTTCCACGTCGCCATCGAGAACTGGCAGCACGACCTCAACATCGGCTCGATAGTGCGCACCGCCAACGCCTTCCTCGCCGACACCGTGCACATCGTCGGACGCAGGCGCTGGAACAAGCGCGGCGCCATGGTCACCGACCGCTACCAGCACGTGCTGCATCATGAGACCGTCGCCGACCTCGCGGCCTGGGCGGCGGATGCCGGGCTCCCCATCATCGCCGTCGACAACGTCGAGCGGTCGGTCCCGATCGAGGGCCACGACCTCCCCGAGGCCTGCATCCTCCTGTTCGGACAGGAGGGCCCCGGTCTCAGCGCCGAGGCTCTGGATGCCGCGGCCGAGGTGGTCGAGATCACCCAGTTCGGCAGCACCCGGAGCATCAACGCCTCGGCGGCCGCGGCGATCGCCATGCACTCCTGGGTGCTGCAGCACGCATCCCTCGGCGGTCCCGGAATATAGTCGGCCGTATCCGTGCGGGCCGGGCCCCGGTCGATGACGACGAGAGGACGGTCGACGATGACCGACATGCCGATTCAGCGGGAGGCGCGCGTCGTCGTGATCACGGGCGGCATCCGAGGCATCGGTCTCGCCGTCGCCCGCTCGCTCGCGGCGCCGGGCACGACGCTGGTGCTGGTCTACCGATCCGACGACGCGCAGGCCGCATCGGCGCAGGCCGAGCTGGAGGCCGCCGGCGCGACGGTGGCGCCGATGAGGGCGGATGTCGCCGACGCCGCGGCGCTGGCCGCCGGGTTCGACCGGCTCGGCCTCGATCGCGTCGACGGGCTGGTGCACTGCGCCGCGATCCCGAATCGCGGCGCGCTGCTCGGCCAGGACATGGACGAGGTCCGGCGCGCCATCGAGGTCGGCGGCCTGTCGCTGCTCGGCCTCGCGCAGCTGCTCGTGCCGCGGATGAGCAGGGGCGGGAGCATCGTGTTCCTGTCCGGCCCGGCGGTCGAACGGGTGAATCCGCTGCGCGGGGCGATCGCCTCCGGCAAGGCCGTCGGCGAGGTGCTGGTCCGCTACCTCGCCGTCGAATGCGCCGAGCGCGGGATCACCGTGAACGCGGTCCGGCCGTGGGGTGTCAGGACCGCCCTGTTCGAGACGCCGCTGCCCGACGGCACGGTTCCGCGGCTCTCCCCGACCCTCGACGGCACCGAGCTCCAGGCCGCCGACGTCGCCGGCGTCGTGAGCTTCCTGCTCTCCCCCGCCGCCTCGATGATCCGGGGGCAGACCATCGCCGTCGACGGCGGGATGAGCCTTGTCATGCCCGGGTGAGTCCCTCAGCCGCCGATCGCCGAGGGGCGCAGCTCGCGCAGGGTGCGGAACCGGCTCTGCCGCCTGGCTCCGAGCGCCGCGACCAGCAGCGAGAGCACGAGCCAGAGCACGAGCGGCAGGACGGCCCCCCAGAAGTTCGAGCCGAGCCCGCCGTACATCAGCTGCCTGATGCCGTCCACCGCGTGACTCATCGGGAGCGCCTGATGGAGGGCGCGCAAGGGCCCCGGGAGGGTCTGCCAGGGGAAGGTCCCCCCGGCCACGACGAGCTGGACGACCATGAAGATCAGGGCGAGGAACTGGCCGACGCTGCCGAGCAGCACGTTGAGCGCGAGCACGATCGCCGCGAAGGTGACGGCGACGAAGGCCATGAACGCGACCAGGGCGAGCGGCTGGGCGACGGGCAGGTGCAGCGCGAGGGTCACCACCGCGAACAGGGCGACCATCTGCACGACTCCGAGCACCGCGGGCGTGAGCCAGCCCGCGAGCATCGTGCGCACCGGTCGCCGAACGGCGGTCAGCGCACGACGCGAGAGGGGGCGCACCAGGAGGAACAGGGCGTAGATGCCGATCCAGGACGAGAGGCTGAGGAAGAACGGCGCGAGACCCGCACCGTAGTCGGCGGCCTCGGTGATCGCGTGGTGCTTCACCGTGAGCGGGTCGGCGATGAGCTCCGAGGTGGCCTTGCGCTGCGCCGCGGTGCTGTCGGGAATGGTCGTCACCGCATCGCCCAGGGAGCCCTCGAGCTCCGCGGCGCCCGAGGAGAGCCGGGAGGTGCCGGACGCGAGCTCCGATGCGCCGCTCGCCGCCTGGGCCGCTCCGGCGGAGAGGGTCGCGGCTCCGCTCGCCGCCTGGTGCACGGCGCCGGTGAGGGCGGATGCCGATCCGTTCAGCTGCTCCGCCCCGGCCGAGACCCGCTGGGCGCCGGTGCCGGTCTCGACCAGGATCCCGGTCATCCGGTCGTATGCGGCCATGATCGCGGCTTGATCGGGGTCGCCGGCGAGACCCGCGGCGATGGCGGCGCGGTTGGCCTGCGCGATCTGCGTTGCTCCCGCGGCTCCCTGTGCCACCGACGACGCGCCTGAGCTGAGCTGGGCCGTCGCCCCCGGCAGCGCGGCGGCCTGACCGTCGAGGGTCGTCAGTCCAGAGCTGAGGGTCGCGGCGCCCGAGGCCAGGGATGCGGTGCCCGAGGCGAGCGAGCCCGCCCCGCTCGCGGCGCCGGTCGCCCCGTCGGCGAGGCTGGTCGCGCCGCTCGTGGCCTTCACCAGCCCGTCGCGGATGTCGCCCACCGAGTCGAGCAGCGTCAGTGCCGCCTTCTCGCCGACCTGCTTCGCCACCTCGACCCGAACCGACTCCGCGACCTGCTTGGCGATGGTCGTGCTGAGGTAGCTGTTCGTGTCGTCGGTCAGCAGTGCGATGGATGCAGCAGTCGGCTCCTCGCCCGACGCCGAGGCGAGGTTCTTCGAGAAGTCGGCCGGGAACTCCAGCGCAAAGTCGTATCTGCCGTTCTTCACCCCCGCCTCGGCCGCGCTCGCCGACACCTCCACCCAGCCGAACTGCCGGTCGCCGAGCAGGCTGGACGCGGTCTTCTCGCCGTAGTTCGTGGCCACGCCGTCGACCGTGGTGCCGGTGTCGGAGACAACGAGCGCCGCCGGGATGTCGTCCAGGTTGGAGTAGGGATCGTGATTGCCCCACAGGTAGAGGCCGCCGTAGAACAGGGGCACGGTCATCAGGGCGACGAGCGACGCGATGCCCAGCCTGCTGGCGGTGAGACGAGCGAACTCGGCGCGGATGAGGGGGATGACGGACTTCATGGCTTCAGCTTCCGGTGCTGTTGTCGAGGCTTCTCGGCGTGCGGGCGCCGAGCGAGAGGAGGGTGCCGGCGGTGGCGACGTCGGTGACGATCGCGACGATGATCCCGCGCTCCGCTATGGCCGAGAGCGGCGCGTACCAGTCGGAGGCCGAGGCGCCGTGCCGCTCGGGGGAGGTCACGATGATCATCGAGACGCCGGGTCGGCGTACGGCGAGCTCGCTGAACAGCCGGATCCGCTCGGCCGCGGGCAGCGCGCGGTTGGGCAGCGGGCCGTACTCGGTGAGTCCCGCGCGCCGGAGCGCCTCAGCGACGGCCTGCCGGGACGAGTCGAGGCCCGCGAAGCTGAGCTCCTCCATCAGCACGGTCCGCAGCGGGACGCCCCCGGTCGGCTCGGCGACCCACGGCGTGTCGACGAGCGCGGTGCGTGCGCGCAGCGCATCGAGGTCGTCGGCGCCGTCGAGCAGCACCCGTCCGGTGTCGGCCCGAAGCCTCCCCCCGAGCAGCATCGAGACGAACAGCGGCTGCTCGTCGCCCTCGACCGGGATCGCCACCGGCGCTCCCTCGTCGAGCTCGAGGCTGACCGCTGGCAGGTCCGCTCCCAGGCCCGTGCCGATTCCCGCGTGATCCAGGGTGACCAGCATCATTCATCGCCTTTCCACTGCAGCTCGGGGTGCGCGTCGAGGATGGCCCTGGCCTCGCGCCAGCCGTAGCCCACCGCGCCGAGGACCATGAGGACGACCAGCTCGTTTCCGGTGCTGGAGGGCAGCCGATACTGCACCGCCTCCTCGAGAACGCTCAGCGCGGAGCGCTCGACCAGGCGGGCCAGCTGCTCGGAGGGCAGGTCCTCGCGGATCGTGCCGGCCGCCTGACCCTCGGCGACCGCCCCGCGCACCTCGTCGCGGACCGTGGAGAGCGCCGCCGTGCTGTGCGACGAGAGCGGCCCGCGCACGGCGATCACCGCCATGACGCGGACGCTCTCGACCTCCCGCCAGAGCCTGGAGGCGATGAGCGCCAGCCTCAGAACGGGGTCGGGTGAGGTGAGCCCTTCCAGCGCAGCGGCTATGCGGCGGGATCCGGCAGCGACGAGCTCGAGCACCAGCTCGTCGCGGTTGGCGAAGTGCCCGTACACCGAGCGGCGGCTGAGGCCGGCGGCGGCCGCGATCGTCTCCATCGACGCGGCGGGGTCGAGGTTGAGCACGGTCTTCGCGGCGGCGAGGAGTGCCTCACGGTTCTCGGCGGCATCGCGTCGCGGGGAGCGAGTGCTCGACAGGGTCATGCTGGCCAGGATAATAACTTGCACGGTCATGTGCAAGTTATTTCCTCCGCCGCACGGCGATCCTCGACGAGTCCGGGTGCTTGCCGGGGCGCGCCGATAGGATGGAGTGCATCCCCACCCATCTTCTCGAGGAGTCCAACCATGCCCGCCATCGTGCTGATCGGAGCCCAGTGGGGCGATGAGGGCAAGGGCAAGGCCACCGACCTGCTCGGCAGCCGGGTCGACTACGTGGTCAAGTTCAACGGGGGCAACAACGCAGGCCACACCGTGGTGGTCGGCGACGAGAAGTACGCGCTGCACCTGCTGCCCTCCGGCATCCTCACCCCCGGCGTCGTCCCGGTCATCGCCAACGGTGTCGTGGTGGACATCGAGGTGCTCTTCCAGGAGCTCGAGGCGCTGAGCTCGCGAGGGCTCGACGTCTCGAGGCTGCTGGTGAGCGCGAACGCGCATGTGATCACCCAGTACCACCGCACGCTGGACAAGGTGACCGAGCGCTTCCTCGGCAAGCGGCAGATCGGCACGACCGGGCGGGGCATCGGGCCGGCATACGCCGACAAGATCAACCGGGTGGGCATCCGCATCCAGGACCTGTTCGACGAGAACATCCTGCGGCAGAAGGTCGAGGGCGCCCTCGACCAGAAGAACCATCTGCTGGTCAAGGTCTACAACCGACGCGCGATCGCGGTCGACGAGGTGGTGGATGACCTGCTCTCCTACGCGGAGCGCCTGCGTCCGATGGTGGCCGACACCGGCCTCGTGCTGAACCGGGCGCTGGACGAGGGGAAGACTGTGCTGTTCGAGGGCGGGCAGGCCACCATGCTCGACGTGGACCACGGCACCTACCCCTTCGTCACCTCGTCGAACGCGACCAGCGGGGGCGCGGCCACGGGATCCGGCGTCGCGCCGAACCGCTTCGACCGGGTGATCGGCATCGCCAAGGCCTACGCCACCCGGGTCGGCGCCGGCCCGTTCCCCACCGAGCTGTTCGACGACTCCGGCGAGTTCCTGCGCACGCGCGGCTTCGAGTTCGGCACGACCACCGGGCGCCCGCGGCGCACCGGCTGGTACGACGCGCCGATCGCGCGCTACTCGGCAAGGGTCAACGGCATCACCGACTTCGTGCTGACCAAGCTCGACGTGCTCACGGGCCTCGAGCGCATCCCGGTCTGCGTCGGCTACGACGTGGACGGCGTCCGGGTGGACGAGGTGCCGGTCTCGCAGAGCGACTTCCATCACGCGAAGCCGATCTACGAGGAGTTCCCCGGCTGGTCGGAGGACATCTCAGGCGCGCGCGAGTTCGGCGACCTGCCGAAGAACGCGCAGAACTACGTGCTCGAGGTCGAGGCGATGAGCGGATCGCGCATCTCGGTGATCGGGGTCGGCCCCGATCGCGAGGAGATCATCGTGCGTCACGACCTACTCGACTGACTGCCGCACTATCCCTGCCGTACTATCCGCGATTGTCGTCGTTCCGGTCGGTTGTCGCCCGTCCATCGGCGACATTCGACCGGAACAGCGACAGTGAGCGCGGTGAGGCGATCGCAGTCAGACGATGCTGTAGCCCTCGGGCAGACCGTCGCGCCCGGTGAGGGCGAACAGCAGGTCGACCGCGTTGCCCCGCCTGGTGACGATGGACGTGGCGAGAGAGAGGGCATCGTCGATGGCGTCCTGAGGCACGCTGTGCGCGATGCCCGTCGCCTTCGAGAGGTCGATGGTGTGCACCGCGAGCTCGAAGATGCGGGTGCGGAGGTACTCGCTGAGCAGGATGCCCATCCCGCCGATCGACACGATCCGGTTGCTCGGCTGCTCCTCGATCAGCGACCGTGTGCGCTCCAGCGCCTGGAAGACCTGCGCTACCGGGGAATCACCGAGCCAGATCCCCGCCTCGACCCCGCGCGCCGCGACGGCGTTCGGCTCGGTGACCTGGTCGTAGACCGTCTCGTAGTAATCGGTGGCGGAGTGGATCGTCACCTCGCCCGGCTCGTCGAGATTCAGGTAGTTCTCCACGGTGAGGATCGCCCTGGCGGTGTGACCGGCCAGGCTGCGCACGTCCCACACCCCGAGGGCGGGCAGCGCCCACTGTTCGTCCCCGATGCCTCCGAGCAGTTCGAGGTACGCCTCGGCGGCTCGGGAGAAGAGGTTGGCGGAGCTCACGCCTACCATCGTGCCATCTCCCGCTGCCAGACTGGAATCGTGACGGCAGAGCGACCCCCGTACAGCAGCATCCACGGCCGTTTCGTGCGCCTGGAACCGCTGGTCCGCGACCATCTCCCCGCCCTGTTCCTGGCGATCGGCCGTCCGGAGACCTTCGCCGGCGGCTACGGCGGCGGGTCGGCCGCCTATCGGGACACCCAGGCCGGCTTCCTCGACTGGGCCGAGGGATACTTCCGCTGGGAGACGGGGGACCCCTACGCCGTCTTCCTGGTCGGAGGGCCTCACGACGGCCAGCTGGTCGGCACGACCACCCTCACCGATCTCGACCTCGGCCGTGAGGCGGCGCACCTCGGCTGGACAGCGTACGACCCGAGGGTCTGGGGCACGGCCGTCAACCCGGAGACCAAGCTGCTGCTGCTCGGGCGGGCCTTCGACGCCGGCCTCGGGCGGGTGCTGATCCAGGCGGATGCCGCCAACGAGCGATCCAGGGCGACCATCGCCGGCATCGGCGCCACCTTCGAAGGCGTCATCCGCCGCGACCGCAGACGGGCTGACGGCAGCTGGCGGGACAGCGCGATCTTCTCGGTGCTCAAGGACGAGTGGCCCGCGGTCAGGGCCGGACTCGAGCGGCGGCTCGAGGGCTACGGCGAGCGGCCGGTGCTCTTCCGCAGTCGCGTGAGCTCCTGAGTCCCGGCGGTTCGGAGAGTCTCCAGCCCGCGTTCAGCCGGGGGGTGTCGACTGCGGTCATGGACATCCTCTACACCGCCATCGCGCATGCCACCGGGGGCGGCCGCGACGGCCACATCCGCTCGGAAGACGACCGCCTCGACCTCGACACCCGTCCCCCCAAGGAGATGGGCGGATCGGGTGACGGCACCAATCCGGAACAGCTCTTCGCAGCCGGCTACGCCGCCTGCTTCCTCAGCGCCATCCACGGCACGGCGAGGGGACTCGGCCTCGACTCCAAGGACGCGCAGGTCTCGGCCAGCGTCGGCATCGGCAAGACCGGCGACACCGCGTTCGGCCTCGCCGTCGAGCTCGACGTGTTCCTGCCGAACGTGCCGGACGAGCGCCGCCAGGAGCTCGTGGATGCCGCGCACCAGGTGTGCCCGTACTCGAACGCCACCCGGGGCAACGTCGAGGTGAAGCTGGTCGTCGTCGACTGAGCGGCTCAGGGCCGCCTCGCCTCGATCAGCGCATGCCTGCTGTAGGAGACGAAGGCGCCCTCGTCGCGGATCACGCTATCGGCGGCGCGCAGGCGTTCGCTATAGCGTTCGACGTCGAAGTCCGGCACCGTCCAGATCACCTTTCGCAGGAAGTAGACGATGGCCCCGACGTCGAAGAACTCGAGTCGCGACTCCTGGTAGCGCAGATCGACGAGGTCGAGACCGGCCGCGGCGACGGCGGCGGCGATGCGCTCGGTCCCGGGCACCGGATCGCGCGGCTGCGGACCCATCATGAACTCGTAGAGCTCCCGGTTGGTCTCCAGGCCCACGACGTGCTGGCTGAGATATGCCCCACCGGGCATAAGAACCCGCGCGATCTCGTCCCAGTCGACGAAGGTGGGATGCCGGCTGATCACCAGCTCGAACGCCCCGCCGTCGAACGGCAGCGGATCCCGGTCGGCGGAGTGGCGCACCTCGGCGCGGAAAGGCGCGAGCGCCCGACGAGCCAGGGCGAGGTTCGGCTCCCACGACTCGGTGGCCCGGATCAGGTCCGGCCGATGGTGAGCGGCGGCGAGCGCTCCGGCGAACACCTCGCCGCCGCCGGTCTGCACGTCGAGGACCGACCCCGCCGCCGCGATCCGCGCCGGCAGCAGTTCGGAATAGCGCCATGGCGGCCGCTCCTCCGTGGCTCGTCCATCCAGCCAGCTGAAATCCCAGCCGGCGACCGGCGCGGACGCGGCTTCGGCGACGAGGTCGTCGAAGGAGCCGGAGGTCATGCATCCATTCTGGCCCGGCGGCTGGCGGTAACCTCGTTCCATGGCAGAAGAGACCGATCCCGCCGCCCGGTTGCTCGCGCTTCGGCAGAGCATCGACAACGTGGATGCCGCGCTCGTGCACCTGCTCGCCGAACGGTTCAAGTTCACCCAGCAGGTCGGCCGGCTCAAGGCGGTCCACGGGCTTCCCCCCGCCGATCCCGAGCGCGAGCGGCAGCAGATCGCGAAGCTCAAGGCGCTCGCCGTGGAGTCCCATCTCGACCCGGCCTTCGGCGAGAAGTTCCTGAACTTCATCATCGCCGAGGTGATCCACCAGCACGAGCAGATCGCCTCCACCGGCGTGATCGACACCCAGTGACGACCGCCAGCGCGGCGGCGTCCGGCTGGAACCCCGAGCGACTCCCGCGTCAGGACGGCAAGACCTTCGTGGTCACCGGCGGGCACGCCGGCATCGGCTACTGGGTGAGCGAGCAGCTCGCCCGCGCCGGTGCCAGGGTGGTGATCGCCGGACGGACGCAGAAGAAGCTGGCCGCGGCCCGTGACGCGATCCTGGCGAGGAAGCCGGATGCCCTGGTCGACGGCGTGCGTCTCGATCTCGCCTCCCTCGCTTCCGTTCGTGAGGCGGCAGAGGAGCTGTCAGCCCTGCCGCGCATCGACGGGCTGCTCGAGAACGCCGGCACCGTCATGGCGAGCAGGAAGCGGGAGGAGACCGCCGACGGCTTCGAGTCGATGTTCGGGGTCAACCACCTGGGGCACTTCCTGCTGACCGCGCTGCTCTACCCGCGCATCCGCTCATCCGGCGGCCGCGTGGTCACGATGGGCAGCGGAGCGACCCGGCTGACGAAGATCCGACTCGACGATCTGCAGTCCACGGAGGGGAAGTTCTCCGCGTGGCGGGCGTACGGACAGTCGAAGCATGCGACTCAGGCCTTCGGCTTCGAGCTCGACCGCCGGCTGCGCGCCGCGGGCAGCCCGGCCACGGCCCTGGTCGCGCATCCCGGCGCGGTGCGGGACGGCACCACGCCGAAACGGAGGGGGGTGATCGAGCCGACCATCCGCCAGCGCCTCGCCGACCACACCATCTTCTTCATCACCCGCGGCAAGGATGTCGGTGCCTGGCCGATGGTGCGCGCGGCCACCGACCCGGCGGCCGAGGGCGGCCAGTACTGGGGTCCGCGTGGCTTCGGCAGCGGACAGCCGCGGCTGAACACGCCGGTCGAGATCGACCGGTCGCCCGAGCTCGGCCGCGAGCTGTGGGCGCGCTCCGAGGAGTGGGTGGGCGAGGAGTTCGTGGTCGACTAGGGCGGCGGTCAATCACCTCCGAACACCCGAAGAGTGAGGGCGTTGACGTCTCGGTCGAGCCCGTCGAGGCGCGAGTTGACGCTCTCGAACCGCGCGATCATCTCCGAGCGCAATCCGGTCAGGCCGCGACTGAGCTCACGGCTCAGGCTGTCGAACTGGAGATGGATGGTTCGCATCAGCATGGTCGAGACGAGCGTGATCGTGCCGACCAGCGCCGCCGAGAGGACGCCGATCGTCGTCCAGATCTGAGGCTCGGTCACGGTCATGCTCCCAGTGTCCACGAATGTCGAGGACGACGCTACGGAGGTTCGTGATTCCCTGGTCCGTCATGCAGCTATTGGTGGAGAGGGCGGTGGAATCCACTGTGTGGAGGAGACGTATCCCGCTGACGACCCCTGTATCAGCGGGCCAGCGCGGCGTGCCACCGCCCACATCCTGAGTTTCCGAAGCACGGCCCGACGGGCGCCGAGGATGGCGCGCCGGAGCCGTACGCGAAACGGCGGCCGAACCCCTCACCCCCCGACCACGGCTCCGAAGCGGGCGGGGAGGGCGCCGCGGTGCACGGAGCGCAGCTCGTCGATCCCGAGGGTGAACAGGTCCTGCAGCTCCAGGTCGGTGCCGTCGGTCACGCCGATGCGCAGGAACGGCACTCCGCGGCCCTCGCAGAGACCCTGGAAGCGCACGTCGTCCTCGCGCGGCACCGAGACGATCGCCCGTGCGCCGGACTCGGAGAACAGGGCGGCCGTCGCATCCACCCCGTCGCGGGCGACGATCTCGGTGATCCAGGTCCGTGCCCCGATGCCGAAGCGCAGCACCGACTCGGCGAGCGCCTGGAACAGCCCGCCCTCCGACAGGTCGTGCGCGGAGGCGATGATGTTCTGGTCGGACGCTGCCTTGATCAGCCCGGCCAGGCGCTTCTCCGCCGCGAAGTCCACCGCCGGCGGGAGCCCGCCCAGGTGGTCGTGCACGACGCCGGCCCAGGCCGAGCCGTCCAGCTCGTCCCGGGTCACTCCGAGCAGGTAGAGGTTGTTGCCCTCGTCCTGCCAGCCGGAGGGTATCCGGTCGGCGACGTCGTCGATCACGCCGAGCACGGCGACCACCGGGGTGGGGTGGATCGGCACGTCTCCGGTCTGGTTGTAGAAGCTCACGTTGCCGCCGGTGACCGGGATGCCGACCTCGAGGCAGCCGTCGGCCAGCCCCTCGGTCGCGCGGGAGAACTGCCACATCACCTCGGGGTTCTCGGGGCTGCCGAAGTTGAGACAGTCGCTCACCGCGACCGGGGTGGCCCCGCTGACCGCGACGTTGCGGAACGCCTCGGCCAGGGCGAGCTGCGCGCCGGCGTACGGGTCGAGCTGGCTGTACCTGCCGTTGGCGTCGGTGGCGACGGCGAAGCCGAGCCCGGTCTCCTCGTCGACCCTGACCATTCCGCCGTCGTCGGGGAAGCTCAGCGCCGTGTTGCCCAGCACGTAGGTGTCGTACTGGTTGGTCACCCAGTCCTTGGCGGCGAGGTTCGCGCTGCCGAGGAGGGCGAGCGCCTGCTCGCGCAGGGCGGTCTCGTCGCGCGGGAGGGCGGATGCCGAGGAGGCCTGGAGCGCGTCGAGCCAGGCGGGGTAGGCGACCGGCCGCTCGTACACCGGACCGTCCACGGCGACGGTGCGCGGCTCGACGTCCACGATGCGCTCGCCGTGCCAATCGATCACCAGGCGTCCGGTGTCGGTGACCTCGCCGAGCACGCTGGTCTCCACATCCCATTTGGCGGTGACCGCCAGGAAGCCCTCGAGCTTCTCCGGGGTGACGATCGCCATCATCCGCTCCTGGCTCTCCGACATGAGGATCTCCTCAGCGGTGAGGGTCGGATCCCGCAGCAGCACCCGGTCGAGCTCGATGTACATGCCGCCGTCGCCGTTCGAGGCGAGCTCGCTGGTGGCGCAGCTGATGCCGGCTGCGCCGAGATCCTGGATGCCCTCGACCAGCTTCTGCTGGAACAGCTCCAGGCAGCACTCGATCAGCACCTTCTCGGCGAAGGGATCGCCGACCTGCACCGCGGGGCGCTTGGTCGGGCCGCCCTCGCTGAACGAGTCGGAGGCGAGGATGGATGCCCCGCCGATTCCGTCGCCCCCGGTGCGGGCCCCGAACAGCACCACCTTGTTGCCCACTCCGCGGGCGTTGGCGAGCCGAAGGTCGTCATGCCGCAGCACCCCGACCGCGAGCGCGTTGACCAGGGGGTTGGCCTGGTACACCGGGTCGAACCAGGTCTCCCCGCCGATGTTGGGCAGGCCGAGGCAGTTGGCGTAGAAGGAGATGCCACCGACCACGCCGTGCACCACGCGGGCGGTGTCCGGGTCGTCGACCGCACCGAAGCGCAGGGCGTCCATGACCGCGACGGGCCTCGCGCCCATCGAGATGATGTCGCGCACGATGCCGCCGACGCCGGTGGCCGCACCCTGGAACGGCTCGATGTAGGAGGGGTGGTTGTGCGACTCGATCTTGAAGGTGACCGCCCAGCCGTCGCCGATGTCGATCACGCCGGCGTTCTCGCCCATCCCGACCATGAGGTTCTTGGTCATCTCTGGCGTGACCTTCTGGCCGAACTGACGCAGGTAGATCTTGGACGACTTGTAGGAGCAGTGCTCGCTCCACATGACCGAGTACATCGCCAGCTCGCCGCTGGTGGGACGGCGGCCGAGGATCTCGCGGATCCTCAGGTACTCCTCGTCCTTGAGGCCGAGTGCCGCGTACGGCTGCTCCTTCTCGGGGGTCGCTTCTGCGTGGGAGACGGTGTCTGCACCGAGGGTGTTCGGGGTCACGAGGCTCCAGGAACGAGGGCGGCCGGATGCTTCGATTCTAAGCGGTGCCCGGGCCGCGGCCGGTGCCCGCCGCCGCTGCTCCCGCATCCGCCGCCGTATGCCGCTTCGCGTCCGCCGCGGCGTCGCACCGCATCCCTCAGGCGTCGCGGACGCGTCATCCGGCACAACGCAGGAATAGTCGAACGCCCGGGGGACTTGCATGCTTGGTGTGTGCCGGCGCACCGCCGGAGACCACATGAGACGAGCTGGTGAACGATGTCCGTGACCGAGAAGCAGGCGCCGCCCGACGAGCTGACGGCGGATGAGGTGCGGCGGCTTCGGCGGGACTTCCCGGTCCTCGGCGAGCTTGTGCACGGTCATCCGCTGAACTATCTCGATTCCGGGGCCACCGCCCAGCGGCCGGTGCAGGTGCTGGATGCCGAGCGCGAGTTCCTGGAGCACAGCAACTCCGCGGTCCATCGCGGCGCGCACACTCTCGCCGCCGAGGCGACCGAGCTGTTCGAGCAGGCGCGGGCGACAGTCGCCGCATTCGTCGGCGCCGCGGAGAACGAGATCGTCTGGACCTCGAACGCCACCGAGGCGCTCAACCTGGTCGCCTACGGCATCTCCAACGCCAGCCTCGGCCGGGGCGGCGCTGCGGCCGAGCGGTTCCGGCTGGGCGAGGGCGACGAGATCGTCGTGACCGAGATGGAGCACCACGCCAACCTCATCCCGTGGCAGGAGCTGGCCGCCCGTACCGGCGCGACGCTCAGGGCGATCGGACTGGACGAGAACGGCGCGCTGCGGATGGATCAGGCAGCGGAGCTCATCGGCGAGCGCACGCGGGTCCTGGCCTTCACCCATGTCTCCAACGTGCTCGGCACGATCAACCCGGTCGAGGAGCTGGTCGCGCTCGGGCACGCCGTCGGTGCGCTGGTCGTGCTGGACGCCTGCCAGTCGGTGCCCCACCGCCCGATCGACTTCCGCGCGCTCGGCGTCGACTTCGCCGCCTTCTCCGGCCACAAGATGCTCGGGCCGACCGGCGTCGGCGTACTCTACGGCCGGGCGGAGCTGCTGGATGCCCTGCCGCCGTTCCTCACCGGCGGCTCGATGATCACCACGGTGACGCTGGAGAGCGCCGAGTTCCTGCCGTCGCCGCAGCGGTTCGAGGCCGGAACGCAGCGGGTCTCCCAGGCGATCGGCCTCGCCGCCGCGGTCGACTACCTGTCCGGGGTGGGGATGGAGCGCATCCACCACTGGGAGGAGGCCCTCGCCCGGCGCCTGGTCGACGGGCTGGAGCGGATCCCGGGCGTCCGGGTGCTCGGCCCGACGCCCGGGACTGATCGCGCGGGTCTCGCCAGCTTCGTGGTCGAGGGGGTGCATGCCCATGACGTGGGCCAGTTCCTCGACGATCGCGGCATCGCGGTGCGCGTCGGCCATCACTGCGCGCAGCCCCTGCATCGCCGGTATGGGGTGACGGCCACCACGCGGGCCAGCGCCTATCTGTACAGCACCGAGGACGAGGTGGATGCCTTCCTCGACGGGGTGCAGGGCGTCGGCGGTTTCTTCGGGGTGGGCAGATGAGCGACCTCGATGGCCTCTACCAGGACGTGATCATGGACCACTCTCGCCGTCCGCACCATCGCGGACTGCTCGAGCATCCCGCCGCCGAGTCGCACCAGGTCAACCCGACCTGCGGCGACGAGATCACCCTGCGACTGCACACCGACGGCGCCGGGATCACCGGCGTCAGCTGGGAGGGGCACGGCTGCGCGATCTCGCAGGCCTCGGCCTCCCTCCTGTCGGACCTGGTGGTGGACACGGATGTCGACCAGACCCGCCGGCGGATCGCCGCCTTCCGCGAGCTGATGCGCTCCAAGGGCGAGCTGGAGGGCGACGAGGAGCTCCTGGGCGACGCGATAGTGCTGAGCGGCGTCTCCCGGTACGTGGCCAGGGTCAAGTGCGCGATGCTCCCCTGGGTCGCCCTCGAGGACGCTCTGCTCCGCGTCGAGGGCTGAGCCCGACCGCCGGCTCCGCGATTCTGGGGCGGCCGCGCGGGCCGTCGCCCCGTCCGTCCACCCGCTCGCCCTGCCCCGTCCGCCCGCCCTGCCCCGTCCGCCCGGCCTGCCCCGTCCACCCTGCCCCGTCCCGCCTCCCTTTCTCATCGAGTTGACGCAAATCGACCCATAGACGCACGGTTAGGTCGATTTGCGTCAACTCGATGGCGTTCGTGGCGGCCGTGGCGCTCACGGACGCCATCCGCCAGCCCGTAGCGCGCGCTCGATCCGCGCCAGGGTCGTCGAGGGATGCGCGAAGAGACCGGCCTTGCGCACCCGGACCATCCGCCAGCCCGCGTTCTGGAAGCCCTCGATCCGGGTGATGTTCCGGTCGTACTGCCGGGGGTCGGTGCGGTGCTGATCACCGTCGTACTCCACCACGACCCGCCAATCGGGGTAGACCAGGTCGCCGCGTCCGAGGAAACGGCCCGCCGCATCCGTCACCGGCAGGTTGAGCAGCGGCTCCGGGAGCCCGGCGCGGATGATGAGCAGGCGCAGCAGCGTCTCGGGCCGGGACTCCGCGCCGAGCCGCACCTGTGGAAGAGCGGATGCCGCGGCCCTCGCACCCCGCCCCGAGAAGTGCGACAGGCGGCGGCGCAGCTCCTCGAGCGTCGCGTACGGTCTCGGATCGAGGGGATCGAGCACGGCAGGGTCGAGCACGATGGCGTCCCCGACCGCGATCAGGTCGTCGAGCGGGAGGAGGGGCGCGAGCTCCAGCCAGGTCGACACCACGTCGGAGACCGGGAACCCCAGCAGTCGGGTGGAGGTGCGGTGGCGCGCCGTCGCCTGATGCCCGACGACGCCGCGACCGCGGGGAGCGCGCGCCGGCGCGAGGCTGCTGACGTGAAGCGGCTCGTCGTCGCCGAGATCGTGCGGGAGGGGCAGTCTCCAGAGACGCGCCGCCGTGAGATGGCTGAAGAACTGGCCGGGACGCAGCAGCGGGGCGTAGTCGGCACAGCGTGCGATGAGCGGATCAAGCGTGTCCAGCGGGAGGATGCGGCGGATGCCGTGGTGCGGACGTGCCAGGTCCCTCCCGCGCAGACGGCCCTCGCCGATGCCGGCAGCGGCTGCCTCGGCGACCGCGAAGGGTCGGCGGTCGAAGGGCGGGGGCAAATCGACTCGGCGCGGCACATCGGCAGTGTGCCGCCCCTGTCGCGCGAGGCGGGTTTCCCCTCCACAGGTCGTGCCGCGGGTGCCATTCGGTCCCCTTTGTGCGCCCTGTCGGCCATCCGCCGCCGCATCGACTTGACCCGAATCGACCTATCCCCGCCCGTTTGGGTCGATTTGGGTCAACTCGAGTGAGGAAGGAAGGGGCGAGCGAGGAGAGGAAGAGGCGGGCGGGAGCCGGCTCAGCCCGCGACCAGCGCCGAGATGGCGCTGGTGAAGAAGCGCAGCCCGTCGGTGCCGCTGCGCATCGCGAGCTCCGTGTCGGGACCGAAGCCCGGCTCGGTCGCGTGCTCGGGATGCGGCATCAGGCCGACCACGTTCCCGCGTTCGTTGGAGACGCCGGCGATGTCGTTGAGCGAGCCGTTCGGATTCACCCCGGCGTAGCGGAACACCACCTGGCCTTCACCCTCGATCCGGGCGATCGTCTCCTCGTCGGCGACGAAGCGGCCGTCGGCGTTCTTGAGCGGGATCACGATCTCCTCGCCCGTCTCGAAGTCGCCCGTCCACGCCGTCCCGGCGTTCTCCACGATGAGCTTCTGGTCCCGACGGATGAACTGCTGGTGGGCGTTGCGGGTGTGCGCGCCCGGCACCAGCCGCGCCTCCGCGAGCATCTGGAATCCGTTGCAGATCCCGAGCACCGGCACGCCGCGGTTCGCCGCGTCGATGACCTCGGACATGATCGGGGCGTGGCTGGCGATCGCGCCGGCCCGCAGGTAGTCGCCGTAGCTGAACCCGCCGGGCAGGACCACCGCATCCACCTTCTGCAGGTCGTGATCGCCGTGCCAGAGCGCCACCGGCTCGGCACCGGCCAGGCGCACGCCGCGCTGCGCGTCGCGATCGTCGAGCGAGCCGGGGAAGGTGATGACTCCGATGCGCATCAGTGAGTCTCGCCGGCCGGTCCCTCGACGCCGACCGAGACGACATCCTCGATCACCGAGTTGGAGAAGATGTCCGCGGCCAGCTCGCGCACCTCGGCGAGGATCTCGTCGGTCACCGGGCCGTCGACCGTGACCTCGAAGCGCTTGCCGATCCGCACGCCGGAGTAGCCGGTCTTGCCGAGGCGGCTGAGGGCCCCGGCGACCGCCTTGCCCTGGGGGTCGAGGATCTCGGCCTTCGGCATGACCTCGACGACGATTGTGGGCACCGGACGCTCCAGGGAGTTCGGGGGGTGGATGCCATCGAGTTTAGTCGAGGCCGATGCGCCCCGACTACGCCCCGCTCGTCCTCTCCAGGGGAGAGAGCAGCTCGTCGTCCAGCTCGGCGAAGGCGTGGTCGATCCAGTCTCGGTAGCCCGTCGCGCTGGGATGGAGCCCGTCGACGGCCAGCCGCAACGGGCCGTAGACGGTGGGCGTCGGCACGGTGAACACTCCGGGCACCCCGGCGGTGATCCGCAGCAGCTCGCCGTCGAGCGCCGTGGTGCTGCGCGTCAGGATGGTGCGCAGCGGCTCGCCGAACGGCCGCAGCTGATCGAAGCGCGGCAGCCGGGAGACCAGGATGAGCCCGTCCGGGCTGGTGCGCCGGAGCACGGTCAGCAGGGCGTCGAGGTCGCGGGCGAAGGCGGTCCGCGAGCGGAGCCTGATCGCGTCCATGATCCCGATGCTGACGAACAGCAGATCGGCCGGCTCCTCGACGAGCTCGGGCAGATGCCGCACCAGCAGTCCGCCCAGGTCGACCGAGCTCTCCGCGACCACACGCCACTGGGTCCCGCGTTCGAACCGGTGCTTCAGCTCCCGGGCGATGTTGCCGGGCAGGGCGTCATCCTGACTGGAGACGCCGACGCCCGCCGCCGTCGAGTCGCCGATCACCAGCAGCCGGATCGGATCCGGCCCGGCGAGCGAGCCCGACCACGGGGCGTCGGCGGTCGGCAGCCGGGGGATGGTCCGCTTGGTCCATGCAGCCTGGGCGAGGAGCACGGGCGCGAGCGGCGCCGTCAGCACACGTCCCCACCACGTCATAGCTGAATGCTAGTCAGCAACCACCACTCTGAGCAGGTTTCCCCAGGGATCGTCGAGGTTGAGGCTGCGCCCGTCGTTCCTGAGCTCGACGCCGTAGTGCCTCATCCGCTCGTCCAGCGCGCCGAGGTCGTCGGCGGTCGGGAGCACGATGTCCACCCGGCCGAGCCCGAGGGTGCGGGCCCGGCGGCCGGCGCCGGCGCTGTTCCAGGTGTTCATCGCCATGTGGTGGTGGTAGCCGCCCGCGCTGACGAAGAGCGCCGAGCTGCCGAGGTCGAAGGTGGTCTCGAAGCCGAGGCGGTCGACGTAGAACTCCCGGGCGGTCGCAGTGTCTCCCACCGAGAGGTGGACGTGACCGACGCCGGCCGCGCCGAAGCGGGGCTGCTCGACAGCCTCCTCGGTGAGATGCTGCTGCAGGAAGGCGTTCGGGTCGAGGTAGAGGGTGTTCATCTCGACCTGTCCGTGGGTCCAGCTCCAGGCCGTGCGCTCGCGGTCCCAGTACAGCTCGACGCCGTTGCCCTCCGGGTCGGTGAAGTAGAAGGCCTGGCTCACCAGGTGGTCCGAGCTGCCGGTGAAGGTGCCGGGCGCGGCGCGGGCGACGGAGTAGACCGCGGCGGCGAGCGCGGCCTGGGTGTCGAAGACGATGGCGGTGTGGAACAGCCCGGCGTCGCGGGGGCTGGCATGCTTGAGCTCCGGCGCGTGCTCGAGCACCACAGCCGGCACGCCTCCCCTGCCGAGGGTCACGACGTCGCCCGCCTCGGAGAGCACGTCGAGCGTCACCGCGTCGCGGTAGTAGCGAGTCATCAGGTCGAGATCGGCGACGAGCAGGGTCACCGCTCCCATGGCGGTGTCCGCCGCGAGGAGGTCCGGGCTCTGCTGCTTCATGGACTGTCGAACGTACGGATTCGCGGGGCTATTCCGGTGGATCCTCCGGGGCTGCGAGCCGTCTTCCTCGCTGACGGCGAAGTCGCATCCGGCGCGCAGCGCGTCCGCTGTCGTCATGTCGATCGCCTCCGTCATCCGGTGTTCACCGTCGCGGGGCCGGGCGCCTCCTGTCGGGGGTCGGGTGCATGCTTGCACCATGGCGGCATGGCTCGGGGTGGTTCAGAGGGAGCACGTGATGCGGGGCGTCGCCCTCGGCATCGCGCAGATCAATCACGGCAAGCGCGCCGGGCTGACGCGACTGGCGAAGGGCGACTGGTTCGCCTACTACTCGCCGCGGGAGAGCTACCCCGACGGCGCGCCGCTCAAGGCATTCACCGCGATCGGCGTGGTGGCCGACGACGAGATCTTCCAGGCCGACGACGGCGACTTCCATCCGTTCCGCCGCCGGGTCGACTACGTCTCCGGCGCCCGGGAGGTGCCGATCGCCGAGTTCGGCGGCGCGCTCGACCTGACCTCGCAGCCGAACTGGGGCTACCGCCTCCGGCTGGGCCTCGTGCCGCTGAGCGACCACGATCTCGGGCTCCTCAGGCACGCGATGATCGGCTGAGGCTACTCGCAGCCCTCGCAGATCGTCTCGTCCGCCGGGTCGGTGCCGAACAGCTCCTTCGCGTAGCAGAGTGAGATCGCCGAGCCGACGTAGTCGCCGAACAGCGGGATGCGCGTATAGCCCTCTCGCTCGTAGAAGCGGATGGCCTCCGGCTGCGCGTTCCCGGTCTCGAGCAGGAGCCGCGCCCAGCCGCGCTGTCGCGCTTCGGCTTCGAGGGCGGAGAGGATCGCCGTCGAGACGCCGGTTCCCCGGTGCTCCGGCCGCACGAACATCCGCTTGATCTCGCCCTCCGACGGACCGAGCTTCCGCAGCCCCCCGCAGCCCAGCGGCTCGCCGTGATCGGAGTATGCGACGAGGAACACCGCGATGTCGGCGGCGGAGGGGTGGATGCCCGGCTCCGAGTCGGGGGTTCCGTAGCGTTGTTCGATCTCATCGCGCTGAGCCTGGCGCAGGGTGGTGGCCGCCGCGTCACCCCAGTCCACAGCGCGTACGATCACGAGCCGGTGAGCCTCTCGATCAACTCCCGGTAGCGGGCGGCTGTGCGCTCCACGATCTCGGCGGGAAGCGCGGGAGGAGCTCCGGTCTTGTCCCAGTGCGCGGCGAGCCAGTCGCGCACGATCTGCTTGTCGAAGCTGGAGAGCCGGTCCGGTCCGCCGGCGGCATAGAGCGCGGCGTCCCAGTACCGGGAGCTGTCGCTGGTGAGCACCTCGTCGGCGAGGGTGATCGCACCGGTCGCGCGGTTCCTGCCGAACTCGAACTTGGTGTCGGCGAGGATCACGCCCCGCGCCTCGGCGATCGCGGAGGCGCGGGAGAAGATCGACAGGCTGAGGTCTCTGAGGGCGGCTGCGTCATCCGCGCCCACCAGCTCCACGGTCCGTTCGAAGCTGATGTTCTCGTCGTGCTCGCCGAGCGGCGCCTTCCAGGCCGGGGTGTAGATCGGCTCGGGCAGCCGGTCGCCGTCGGAGAGGCCGGCCGGCAGCCGGATGCCGCAGACCGCGCCCGTGGACAGATACTCGGCGTAGCCGCTGCCCGAGAGGTAGCCGCGGACCACGCACTCGATCGGGAACATGTCGAGCCGGGCGGTGAGCATCGCCCGCTCGCGCACCGCCGCGGGAATCGGACCGTCGATGAGATGGTTCGGCACCTCGAGCCGGTCGAACCACCAGAGGCTGAGTCGCGTGAGCAGCTCGCCCTTGCCTGGGATGCCCGGGCTGAGCACGTGGTCGAAGGCGCTCACCCGGTCGCTGGCGACCATGAGCACCCTCTCGGCCGCGTCGAGGCCGGCCACGCCGTCCTCCACGTAGAGGTCGCGGACCTTGCCGGAGTAGACGAGCCTCCAGCCGGGCAGCGACCGGTCCGCCGCGACGCCCTCGCTCACTCCGCCACCCTGGCCGCGATGTCGTGCCGGTAGTGCGAGCCCTCGAGCCGGATCTCCGCGAGCGCGCGGTAGGCCCGCTCCCTCGCCTCGACGAAGCCGTCGCCGGTGGCGACCACGTTGAGCACCCGTCCGCCGGTCGCGATCAGCTGCCCGTCGGATTCGGCGGTGGCCGCGTGCGCGATCGAGACTCCGGGGACGGCGGATGCCGCATCCAGTCCGCTGATCGGGCGTCCGGTCACCGGCGCATCGGGATAGCCCTCGCTGGCGAGGACCACGGTGACCGCCACCTGGTCGGAGAACCGGGGGCGCGGCAGGCCGCCCAGGCCTCCGGTGGATGTCGCGAACAGCAGCTCGCTGAGCGGGGTCTCCAGGCGCGGCAGCACCACCTGGGTCTCCGGATCGCCGAAGCGCGCGTTGAACTCGATCACGCGGATGCCGGAGCCGGTCACGATCAGCCCGCAGTAGAGCAGGCCGATGAACGGCGTCTGCTCGCTCGCCAGCTGACGCACGGTGGGCAGGGCGATGGTCTCGATCACCTCGTCGACGAAGCCCTGCGGCAGCCAGGGCAGCGGGGAGTACGCCCCCATTCCGCCGGTGTTCGGACCCTGGTCGCCGTCGAAGACCCGCTTGTAGTCCTGGGCCGGGGAGAGCGGCAGCACGTCGTGTCCGTCGCTGAGCAGGAACAGCGAGACCTCCTGGCCGGCGAGGAACTCCTCCACCAGCACGCTGCCGTGGCCGAGCCAGTACTCGGCATGGGCGATCGCCGCATCGCGATCCTCGGTGACCAGGACCCCCTTGCCCGCCGCGAGCCCATCCGCCTTGATCACGTAGGGAGCGCCGAAGGCGTCGATGGCGGAGACCGCCTCCTCGAGGGTTCCCGCGCGCTCAGCCCGCCCGGTCGGCACGCCGGCCGCGTCCATGACCCGCTTGGCGAAGGCCTTGCTGCCCTCCAGCTGGGCCGCGGCCCTGCCCGGTCCGAACACGGCGATGCCCCGGCGGCGGAGGGAGTCGGCGACGCCGGCGACGAGCGGGGCCTCCGGACCGATCACCACGAGCTCGATGTCGTTCTCGATCGCGAACTCGGTGACGACCGCCGGATTGCTCGGGTCGAGGGCGATCACGGGGACGTCGGCCGCGATGCCCGCGTTGCCCGGAGCGGCGGTCACCTCGTGACCCGTGTTCTCGCGCAGCAGGGCGGTGACGATGGCGTGCTCACGGGCGCCGGAGCCGAGGACGAGGATTCTCACCAGCCAAGCGTACCCAAGCCGCCGGGTCGCTCCCGGGCGCCCTCCCTTCCGGAGGCCGCCGGCGGTGCGCCCGTGAAGCCGAGTCGGGACTTGTGGCGGGTTCCCGGGCGGTCCAGGTCGCCACGAGTCCCGACTCGGCGCGGAGTCGAGGGGTGGAGCGGTGTAGAACAAGAGGCATGGGCAGGGCGAGGATCGTGCAGCAGGACGGTGTGGAGGCCGTGCGTCGGGCGCTCGCCACCATCGCCGATCGGGAGACCGAGGCGACGGCGGTGCGCTACCTGCTGCAGGTGCTCGCCGACGCGGCGCCGGGCAGCTCGGTCGAGGTGCGGGTGCCGCCGTTCGGTGCGGTCCAGTGCATCGAGGGGCCGGGCCACACCCGGGGAACTCCGCCGAACGTCGTGGAGATGGATGCCGCGACCTGGCTGGCGATCGCGACCGGCGGAGAGCGCTGGGACGACTGCCTGTCGCGCGGCTCGATCTCGGCATCCGGCTCCCGTGCTGACCTCTCCGCACACCTCCCGCTCAGCTGGCTGCCCCCGGGCGCGCAACAATAGGGGTATGAGCGACACGTCAGCACCGGAATCCGTCGAGCCGCAGCAGTCGACGGCCGAGGCGGAGGTCTCGGTGCGACGCGCGCCGAAGTACCCCGTGTTCCTCATCCTCGGCGCCGTGGTCGGGCTGCTGGTCACCCTCATCCTCACCTCGCTCTACCCGGTGGATCCCCAGGTCGGCTTCGGCGCGCTGTTCGGCTACTTCTGCATCTACGGCGTGCCAGCCGGCGTGCTGGTGGGTGCGCTGATCGCCATCCTGCTCGACGTCGTCTCGGTCCGCCGGGCCAAGCTGGTGCGAGCGGAGCAGACCACCGTCGACCCGCTGCCGCTGGAGGGCGAGCTCGAGGACTGAGCGCGGCAGGCCCGGCCGTGCCAGCGCCGTCGGAGCTGTGCTCCGGCGGTCGGGTCAGCTCAGCTGGGTCGCCTCGACCCAGCGCGCTGGAGCTAGGAGCGAAGGCGCCGATGCGCCTTCGCCGCGACGCCAGCGCCGTCGGAGCTGCGCTCCGGCGGTCGGGTCAGCTCAGCTGGGTCGCCTCGACCCAGGCCAAGTACTCCGGCGTGACCGAACCGGTCACGTACTCCCCGGTGAAGCAGCTCATCTCGAGCGACTCCACCGAGGAGCCCTCGATGATGGCCGCCTGCATGTCGGCGACCTCCTGGTAGATGAGGTGGTCAGCGCCGATCTCCGTCGCGATCTCCGGGATCTTGCGGCCGTGCGCGACGAGCTCCTGGCGGGAGGGCATGTTGATGCCGTAGACGTGCGGGAACCGCACCGGCGGCGCGGCCGAGGTGAAGGTGACCTTGTTCGCGCCGGCCTCGCGGGCCATCTGCACGATCTCCTTCGAGGTGGTGCCGCGCACTATCGAGTCGTCGACGATGAGGATGTTCTTGCCCCGGAACTCGCTGCCCATGGCGTTGAGCTTCTGCTTGACCGACTTCTTGCGCTCGGCCTGCCCCGGCATGATGAAGGTGCGGCCGACATAGCGGTTCTTGTAGAAGCCCTCGCGATACTCCACCCCGAGCTTCTGGGCCACCTGCATGGCTGCCGGCCGCGAGGAGTCGGGGATCGGCATGACCACGTCGATGTCGCCCATCGGGGTGTATCGCGCCACCGTGTCCGCCAGCCGATTGCCCAGGCGCAGCCTCGCCTCGTAGACCGAGATGCCGTTCATGATCGAGTCGGGGCGGGCGAGGTACACGTACTCGAACGAGCACGGGATCAGCGACGGGGACGCGGCGCACTGCTTCGAGACGATCTCGCCGTCGAGGGCGATGAACACGGCCTCGCCGGGTGCGATGTCGCGCACGACCTCGTAGCCTCCGCTCTCCAGCACGAGGGACTCGGATGCGACGATCCAGTCGGTGCCGGCGAAACCCTGGCTGCGCCGGCCGAGCACCAGCGGACGGATGCCGAACGGGTCGCGGAAGGCGAGCAGCCCGTATCCGGCGATCAGCGCGATCGCGGCGTACGAGCCCTCCACCCGCTCATGGACGCGCCCGACAGCGGCGAAGATCTGGTCGGGGTCGAGGTTCGGCCCGGTGACCTGCTCCTGCAGCTCGTGGGCGAGCACGTTGACCAGCAGCTCGGTGTCGGAGCTGGTGTTGAGGTGCCTGCGGTCGATCCGGAACAGCTCATCGGTGAGCTCTCGGGTGTTGGTGAGGTTGCCGTTGTGCACCAGCGCGATGCCGTATGGGGCGTTCACGTAGAAGGGCTGGCTCTCCTCCTCATTGCTCGCGTTGCCCTTGGTGGCGTAGCGGACGTGTCCCAGGCCGATCGTGCCGGGCAGCGCGCGCATGTCGCGGGTGCGGAAGGCCTCGCGCACCTGTCCCTTCGCCTTGCGCATGTAGAAGGTGCGGCCCTCGGCGGTGGCGATCCCGGTGGAGTCCTGTCCCCGGTGCTGGAGGAGAAGGAGTGCGTCGTAGATCTGCTGATTGGCGGGTTCCGAGGAAACGATGCCGACAATGCCGCACATTTCGCAGCAGTCTCCAGACCGTAGAATTGGGGTGATTCACTCCAGTCTTTCACGCCGCGGAACGGAACACGAATGGTCGGGAAGTACGCCGAGGCCGGTGTCGACACTGCGGCGGGCGACCTGGCCGTCGAGCTGATGAGATCGGCGGTCTCGAAGACGCACGGCCCCGGGGTCGTCGGCGGGGTCGGCGGTTTCGCCGGGCTCTTCGACGTCTCCTTCCTCAAGGAGTACCGGCGTCCGCTGCTCGCCACGTCGACCGATGGCGTCGGCACCAAGGTCGCGATCGCCCAGGCGATCGACAAGCACGACACGATCGGCTTCGACCTCGTCGGCATGGTGGTCGACGACATCGTGGTCGCCGGCGCTGCGCCGCTGATGATGACGGACTACATCGCCTGCGGCAAGGTGGTGCCGGTCCGCATCGCCGAGATCGTCTCCGGCATCGCCGCCGCCTGCGCCGAGACCGGCACCGCCCTGGTCGGCGGCGAGACCGCGGAGCACCCCGGCTTGCTCGGGCCGGACGACTACGACGTCGCCGGTGCCGCGGTCGGCGCGGTCGAGGCCGACGCGATGCTGGGTGCTGACCGCGTGGAGCAGGGTGACGTGGTGGTCGCCCTCGCCTCGTCCGGCCTGCACTCGAACGGCTTCTCGCTGCTGCGCCACGTGCTGGCGCAGCGGGGCATCCAGTACTCCCAGCGCTCACCGGAGCTCGGCGGGCACGTCGGCGAGGTGCTGCTCGAGCCGACGCGCCTCTACACCGGGCCGCTGCTCGCAATGATCGGCGACCCGGCGCTGGCCGGCGCCATCCACGCGCTGAGCCATGTCACCGGCGGGGGCATCGCCGCGAACCTGGCCCGGGTGCTCCCCCCGGGCAGCTGGGTCGAGGTGGACCGGGCGACCTGGTCCCCGCCGGCAGTGTTCCGCGTGCTGGCCGACTGGGGGGGCATGACGCTGGAGGAGACCGAGGGCACCTGGAACCTCGGGATCGGCATGATCGCCGTGGTCGAGGCGGGCAAGCAGGATGCGGTGATCGCCTCGGCGAGGGCGGCCGGCATCGACGCCTGGGTCGCCGGAACCGTGCAGACCGAGGAGCGCGATCTCGACGGCGGCGCTTCCTCCCCGGCACGGCACGGCGATCCCTCGGCTCGCCCGGAATCGGCGGGATGGGCGCAGGGCGCCAAGGGCGTCGACGGCGGGGCGGTCAGGCTGATCGGCCGGTACGTCTAGCCCTCCGCAGAAGTGCCCGTTCCGGCTCGTGGCGCCCCGCATACCGGGCGAGACGAGCCGGAACGGGCACTATCGCGACCAGGCGACGCTCAGGCCGTCTTGTTGTCCGATTCGAAGTCCGAGGTGAACTCGGGCCACTTCTCCAGGTCTTCCTCGAGCTTCTGGTCAGGCTCGCCGGAGGGGTTCGTGAGCTCGCGCTCGAGCGCGTTGTAGTTGGTGTCCGGGCTGTAGTACTTCAGCTCGCGGGCCACTTTTGTGTGCTTTGCTTTTTGACGGCCGCGCCCCATGGCTTGACCCCCTCACGATTCCCACCCGGGACCTTGCTGATTCCTGAAGTAACGCGGCCCGGGACTGACCAATTGGATCACAAAAACTAAGGGCCAACTTTAGCATGCGGGCCTGGTTCCTTCGGGCTCGCTCACCGTTCAGCCTCGGCGGCTAACGTTAAGGAGTGACCTCCACGCCTGCGCGAACCTCGGCCGTGGTCATCGGCGCCGGCCAGGCGGGGCTGTCGGTCTCCTTCTATCTGCAGCGGCTCGGGCTCGAGCCGGGGCGCGAGTTCGTGGTGCTCGATCGCGGTCCCGGCACCGGCGGGGCGTGGCAGTTCCGCTGGGAGGCGTTGCGCATCGGCTCGGCCCACCGCATCAACGACCTGCCGGGCATGGACGCGATCGGCGTGAGCTTCGAGACCGCCGACCGCAGCCGCCCGGCCAAGGAGGTCGTCGCCGAGTACTACCGCAGCTATGAGGAGCATTACGGCTTCGACGTGCGGCGCCCGGCCGACGTGAAGCGGGTCTTCGACCGGGGCCTCGACCTGATCGTGGAATGGCTGGACGCCGACGGCGCGGTGAGCGAGATCGCGGCGGATGTCGTGGTCAACGCAACAGGAACCTGGGGCTCGCCCTTCATCCCCTGGTACCCCGGGATGAACGACTTCCAGGGTCGGCACGTGCACACCACCGACTACGGCTCGGCGCAGGAGTTCGCCGGCCAGGACGTCGTCGTGGTGGGCGGCGGCACCTCGGCAGTGGGCTTCCTGCTCGAGCTGGAGCCGGCGGCATCCAGTCTCACCTGGGTGAGCCGGCGTCCGATCGACTTCCTGGAGAGCGGCGACCTCGGGCTCGAGGGCGGCGCGACGGCTGTGGCACTGCAGGACGAGGCCGCCCGGGCGGGGCGGGCGCTGCCGAGCGTGGTCAGCGGAACCGGCGTGCCCCGCAATCGCCGGGTGCAGGCCGCCATCGACCGCGGGCTCCTCGTGGCCAAGCCCATGTTCTCCGCCATCGAGCCCACCGGGGTGCGCTGGGACGACGGCAGCTTCCAGGCCGCGGATGCCATCGTCTGGTCGACCGGCTTCCGGCCGGAGCTGCGTCACCTCGCCCCGCTCAAGCTGCGGGAGAAGGAGGGCGGCGTCACCGTGGGAGCCGGGGCGTCGTGGAAGGATCCGCGCATCTTCTTCGCCGGCTACGGGCCGCAGGCGAGCACGATCGGCGCCAATCGGGCGGGTCGCCAGATCGCGCGCCAGGTGGTCGCGATGCTGTCGAACCTCTAGCCGCCGCGTCCCGCCGCATCCGGCGCCCTCGACTGCGTCCGCCGCCCGTCCGCCGTCGCCCGCCGCCCGTCCGGCCTGTTCGCGCGCCGGTTTGTTATCGGCGCGCCGGTTACAACAGTCGCGCTGATAACAAACCGGCGCCCGGATGCCCGAGGGGACGGGGACGGGAGGGGAGTCAGCGCGCGAGGAGGTAGGCCGCCACGGCGGCCGCCAGCCCGAGCGCCAGGTTGAGCAGCACGTTCGCGGCCGCGCCGCGCCAGCGCCCCTCGCGCAGCAGCTGCACCGTCTCGACCGACCAGGTGCTGAAGGTGGTCAGCCCCCCGGCCACCCCGGTGAGCAGCACCAGTCGCCACTCCGCCCCGAGCGCCGCCCGTTCGCTCAGCCCGAGCACGACGCCGCCGAGGGCGGAGCCGATGACGTTCACCACGAGTACGGCGACCGGGAACCGTCGGCCCGCGAACAGCACCGAGACGCCGTAGCGGGCGAGGGCCCCGAGAGCGCCGGCGGCGAGCACGAGCAGCACCGCGCCGGCGCTCACTCGTCGACCTCGTCGATCGGCGTGCGGCGCCGGCCGCCCAGCCGCAGGCCCAGCGCCGCAGCGCCGAGGCCGAGCAGCAGGGAGGCGACGAGGGTGAGGAGGGCGGGCATCCACTCCCCGGCGGCCGACTGGGCGACCAGCGAGACGGCGAGCGCCGAGAAGGTGGTGAACGACCCGATCAGCCCGGTGCCGAGGCCGGCCTTGAGCCAGGAGGGGGTGGATGCCCGCCGCCACACCGTCGACACCAGCAGGCCGAGCAGGAGGGATCCGAGCACGTTGATGATCAGCGTGGACAACGGGAAGCCCTGGTCGCTGTGAGGGAGCAGCGTGTCGAGGCCGAGTCGCAGACCCGTTCCGACGCCGCCGCCGACCACCACCGCGACCGGGGGGCGCCAGCCGCTCAATCCCACGGGCGAGGGCCCTTCGGCCTCTCCCTGGCCGCCTGGTCACGAGCGTTCGCCGCGTGATCCCGACCGATGGCGGCCGGAGGCAGCGGTTTGCGGAGCACGGGCCGAGCCGGCTCGCCGCGCCGATCCTGGCCGGGCAGCGGGCGGGAGTTCCGGTAGAGCGTGCCGGCCGAGTCGAGCAGCCACGGCACCAGGGCGATCGTGATCCCATGCACGAGCATCAGCTTGTGGCGGATGCGCCTGGCCTTGTGGTTGTGCAGCAGGTTCTCCCACCAGTGCCCGACGATGTACTGCGGGGTGTAGACGGTCACGACCTCCGAGCCGAGGTCCTTCCTGCGCTGCGTGATGTAGTGGATGAGCGGGTTGCTGATGTCGCGATACGGCGAGGGCACGATCCGCAGCGGCACCTGGATGCCCATCTCGTCCCACTGCCGGGAGAGCCGCTCCGACGCCGCATCGTCGATGTTGATGTGCACCGCCTCGATGCTCTCGTGGCGCGCGGCGATCGCGTAGTCGAGGGCCTTGAGGGTCGGCTTCTGCAGGGTTCCGACCAGCACTATCGCATGATCGCCGCTCGCCCCGAAGGTCGTCGTCTCGTCCGGGGCGATCTCCTTGGCGACCCTGCCGTAGTAGCGGTTGATCCCGAGCATGAGCAGGAAGAGCAGCGGCATGATCACGAAGACCAGCCAGGCGCCGTGGGTGAACTTCGTGATGGTGACCACGATCAGCACCGTCGCAGTGAACAGCGCGCCGATGCCGTTGATCATGCGGCTGCGGATGACCTGGCCGCGGTTCGGGGTGCCTCGTCGCAGCAGTTTGGTCCAGTGCACGACCATGCCGCTCTGGCCCAGGGTGAAGGAGACGAAGACCCCGATGATGTAGAGCTGCACCAGGTGGGTCAGGCTTGCCTGGTAGACGACCAGCAGCAGGATGGCTGCGAGGCCCAGCAGGATCACGCCGTTGGAGTAGACCAGGCGGTCGCCGCGGGTTTGAAGGGACTTGGGCGCGTAGGCGTCCCTGGCCAGCACCGAGCCGAGCAGCGGGAAGCCGTTGAACGCCGTGTTCGCGGCCAGCAGGAGCACGATGGCGGTCGCGGCCTGGATGACGAAGAACGGAATCGAGGAGCCCCCGAAGGTCGCGGCGGCGATCTGGGCGATGACGCTGCGCTGCGGCTCGGTCGCGCATGCCTTCCAGCCGACGAGGTCGCAGGGCGACTCGGCGTAGTGCACCCGGCTGATCAGGGCGACGGCGACGATGCCGACGAAGAGCACGACCGCGATGCCGCCCATGAACACCAGCGTCTTCTGGGCGTTGGCGATCTTCGGGCGACGGAAGGCCTGGACCCCGTTGGCCACGGCCTCGACGCCGGTGAGAGCCGAGCATCCGCTCGCGAAGGCGCGCAGCAGCAGGAGGACGAAGGCGACCTGGGTGAACTGGTCGCTGTGCACGGTGTACTGGGCCGATTCGGCGACCGGGGCGTGCCCCACCAGGGTGCGGACCAGAGCGGTCCCGATCATCACCACGGTGCTGCCGATGAAGATGTAGGTCGGCAGGGCGAAGGCCTTGCTCGACTCGGACACCCCGCGGAGGTTCACCGCGGCGAGCACGATCACGAATCCGACCGCCATCGGGACCCTGAACGCGTGCAGCTGGGGAAAGGCCGAGATGATGTTGTCCACGCCGCTGGCGACCGACACCGCGACGGTGAGGATGTAGTCGACGAGGAGGGCGGAGGCGACGACCAGGCCGGCCTTCTCCCCGAGGTTCTTGTGCGCCACCTCGTAGTCCCCGCCGCCCGAGGGGTACGCCTTGATCAGCTGGCGGTAGGAGGCCACCACCACGACCAGGAGCAGCACGACGGCGCCGGCCACCCATGGCGCGAAGCTGAGAAAGGCCAGTCCGCCGAGGGTGAGGATGAGCAGCAGCTCCTGGGGCGCGTAGGCCACCGAGCTGAGGGCGTCGCTCGCGAAGATGGGGAGAGCGAGATGCTTCGGGAGGAGTTGTCCTTCGAGCTTCTCCGAAGGCAACGGGTCCCCGATCAGCCACCGCTTGGGCGACCGAACTTCGTTAGTCACGAGCCGCCACACTACTCCTGGCGGCCCTAGAATGTCGCCACCGATTTCGAGGAGTCCCGTGCCAGCAGAGCGCCGCCGCAGATGGCGTTGGTGGTACACCGTGATCGTCGCCGTCGTGGTGATCCTCATCCCCGCCGCGATAGTCGCCGCACCCATCCTGTTCCACGGTCCGCAGGGCTCGTCCGGCCAGGGCGAGTCGGTGGAGGAGTGGCCCCTCTCGGTGAGCGCTGACGGCGACGACGGTCGCACCAGGCGGCTCAGCGTGCGCGCGGAGGAGGGCTCGCTCGACACCTCAGCGCTCGAGGCGGGCCGACACATCGTCGTCACCGGCAGCGGCTACGACCCCGGTCGGGGGATCTACGTCGCGATCTGCAGGATTCCGCCGGAGGGTGAGAAGCCCGGCCCGTGCCTGGGCGGCATTCCCGAGGGCGAGCAGAAGGTGGCCGAGGGTTCCGTTCACTACGCCCCTTCCAACTGGATCAACGACGATTGGGCCTGGAAGCTGCTCGGCGCCCGCAGCTACGACGATCACGAGAAGGGGACCTTCACCGCCTACCTGGAGGTGGGCGAGCCGGTGAGCGACACCCTGGACTGCCGCGCCGAAGCCTGTGGTGTCTTCACGCGCAACGACCACACCGCGCTCGCCGACCGGGTGCAGGACCTCTATCTCCCGGTCGCCTTCGCCGGCTGACCCGCTGCCCCTCGGTGGGCCCTGCCGGGTCCCGTCCTCCTCCTCCCTGTCGCGCTCTCGCGTGTGCCCTTCCCTCGCCGAGTTGTCGCAGATCGACCTAAAAGCCGGCGGGAAGGTCGATTTGCGACAGATCGAGGAGGATGAGGAACCTCGGCGAGGGGGAGGAACCCCGAGGGGGCGAACCTGCCGGCGGAGGGGCGTGGGCGGAGGGGCGCGGACGGAGGACCGATGACGGAGGACCGAGGCCGGCGGATGCGGGCGGGCCGATCAGAGCCGGATGTCGGTGCCCAGGCTGGCGATCACCTCGCGGCGCACCGAGTCGAGGCCCTTCACCAGCAGGTCGACCGAGTCCCGGCCGAGCCGGCCCTTGGCGAGCTCGGCGCGCAGCTCCGAGCGCATGTCGGACCTGAACTCGGCGAGCGTGAGCTCGGCGCGCTGCAGCTGCTCGCGGCCCTCGCCGCTTCGGGCATCCGCCCGGGCCTCGCGGCCGGACTGCTTCGCCTCCTCCCGTGCCTCGCGTGCGGCGGCCGCGAGATCGGCGCGGAGGGTCTTCATCGCGTCGCTCACCGAGCTGCGGACCTCGTCGGCCAGGCGGCGCACCGAATCGGTGACCTCGTTCTCGAGGCGTTCCAGGTCGTCGCTTCGGGCATCCACCTCGGCTCGTCCGGCATCGGTGATCGCGTAGACGGTCTTGCGGCCGTCGGCGGTCTTGGTGACCAGGCCCTCCTCTTCCAGCTTCGCGAGCCGGGGGTAGATGGTGCCGGCGCTCGGCTGATAGGTGCCGCCGAAGCGCGACCCGAGCGCCCGGATGAGCTCGTAGCCGTGCATCGGATGCTCGGTGAGGATGCTGAGCAGATAGAGCCGCAGGTCGCCGTGCGCGAAGACCGGGGTCATGCGTCCACCGTGTGCAGCACCGAGACGTCGCCGCTGACGGTGTTCGCCGAGAAGTCGAGCCAGCGCTTGTCGAGCGTGCCGTAGGTCGAGGTGAAGGCGCCGCGCACCCCGCTGAAGCTGGAGTCGTCGAGCTGCAGCTTTCCCCCGACGGTGTGGATGCGGTAGCGCACCGGCACCTCGTTCTCGAGCCTGGAGGTCACGGCGCCGGAGACGGTGTTCACCTTCACCTGGTCCGGGATCCCCTTGAGGTCGAGGAAGACGCTGCCCGAGACGCTGTCTACCGCGAGCTTGGTGATCTCCCCGCTCGCCGTGATGTCGCCGCTGACGGTGTTGGCCGCGATCTCGCCGTAGTGGTCGCGCACCGAGATCTCCCCGCTCACGGTGTTGAGCTCGAGGTCGCCGCGCATGCCGTCGATCACCAGGTCCCCGCTCACCGCGCTGATCTTGGCGTCCTCCGTGAGCCCGCTGATGAGCGACGCCGCCGAGACCACACCGAACTTCAGCCTGACCTCGCGCGGGACCAGGATGCTCACGTCGGCGCTCGCTGTGCCGCGGAAGGAGGCGAACACCTCGATGAAGTCGTCCCAGCGCAGCTGCGGGTGGTCGATCTCCAGGGTGTCGCCGTCGATCGAGACCTTCAGCTCCTTGCCCCTGACCGAGTGGACCTCGACGCGGGTGGTCGGCTCGTCGTGGCCGACGATGTTGACCTGTCCGCGGATCAGACCGACCTTGAGGGTGCGCACCTGTTCGACATCGATCACCTTCGGACCGTCGACCAGCCATTTCTCCTGAGCCATCTCGGCCTCCTCTCGCGGATGCCGGGCATCCAATTCAAGCTATATCGCGTTTGCGTAGACTCACGATATATCTCGATGGGGACAGCGTCAAGCGAAGGGAGCACGACCGCATCCTCGACCTCTCGACCGCGGTCAGCGGCTCGACCTATTTCCTGCCGTCGAACGACCTGCTCGAGGGCCTCGGCGGCTAGCGTTCCGCACGCCGAGGAGATTTACTCCGAACGGAGTATGGGCAGCTCTCAGTGTGTCCTGAGATACTTTCGGCACGGCCGTAACGTCGCGCGCTGTCGTCCCTTTCCGCCCAGCTCCGAGGAGCAGCCGTGCATTTCCTCTCCGTGTTCAGCCTGCGCAACCGCGCACTGATCGCCCTGGTCACGATCGTGATCGGCATCTTCGGGGGGATCTCGCTCACCTCGCTGAAGCAGGAGCTGATCCCGTCCCTGTCGCTGCCGCAGGTGTTCATCACCACCAGCTACCCCGGCGCGTCGCCCGAGGTCGTGAACCAGGACGTGAGCACGCCCATCGAGACGGCCATTCAGAGCGTCGACGGGCTCGACGGCACCACAGCGACGTCCACCGCCAACTCCTCGGTCATCTCCGCCTCCTTCGTCTACGGCACCAACATCGCGACGGCCGAGCAGAAGATCCAGTCCGCGATCAACCGTCTCGCCACCCGGCTGCCGAGCGGGGTGACCCCGCAGGTGCTGACCTTCAACTTCACCGACCTCCCGGTGATCCAGGTCGCCGTCACCAGCGACCTCGACCCGCACGAGCTCTCGGCCAAGCTCGAGTCGGTCACCATCCCCGACCTGCGTCAGATCGACGGGGTCAGCGACGTGAGCCTGCTCGGGGCGACCGGGCAGCGGGTCAGCATCCTGCCGGACAGCGCCAAGCTGCTGGCGGCCGGTCTCAGCACGCAGGCCATCCGCGACGCCCTGAACGACAACGGCACCCTGCTGCCGAGCGGATCGATCACCGAGGATGGAACCACCCTCAACGTGCAGTCCGGTGAGAGGATCCTCTCGATCGCCGACATCGCCTCCCTTCCGCTGCTCGGGGGCGCCGCCCCGGTCACCATCGGCGACGTCGCGAGCGTGAAGCTGGTCGACGATCCGGTCACCGGCATCTCCCGGGTGGACGGCAAGCCGTCGGTCACCCTCGCCGTCTCCAAGACCCCGGCCGGCAACGTCGTGTCGGTGTCGAACGAGGTCGTGGATGCCCTTCCCGACCTGGAGAAGGCGGTGGGCGGACACACCACGTTCACAGTCGTGTTCGATCAGGCGCCCTTCGTCACCCAGTCGATCGAGAGCCTCGCCACCGAGGGCCTGCTCGGCCTCGCCTTCGCCGTGATCGTCATCCTGATCTTCCTGCTCTCGATCAGGTCGACGGTGGTGACCGCGATCTCCATCCCGGTGTCGGTGCTGATCACCTTCATCGGCATGCAGGCCTTCGGCTACAGCCTCAACGTGATCACCCTCGGCGCGCTGACCATCGCGATCGGGCGCGTGGTCGACGACTCGATCGTGGTGATCGAGAACATCAAGCGACATCTGAGCCTCGGCCAGGACAAGCTCACCGCGATCAAGGCAGGAGTCCGTGAAGTGGCGGGCGCGGTCACCGCGTCGACGGCGACCACGGTCGCGGTCTTCCTGCCGCTCGCCCTGGTCGGCGACCTCGTCGGGGAGCTGTTCAGGCCCTTCGCCATCACGGTCACCATCGCCCTGGTCGCCTCCCTCCTGGTCTCGCTGACCATCGTCCCCGTGCTCGCCTACTGGTTCCTCGGCAACAAGCAGACCAAGCACAGCGCCGAGGCGATCGCCGAGGTCGAGCACGCCGACGAGCTCGAGACGCCGACCCGCCTGCAGAAGGTCTATCTGCCGATCATCCGCTGGACGATCAAGCGGCCGGTCGCCGTGATCGTGATCGCGGTGCTGCTGCTGGCGGGAACGGCGGCGCTGTTCCCGCTGATGAAGACGAACTTCATCGGCGACAGCGGGCAGAACACCCTCACCGTCAGCCAGACCCTGCCCAAGGGATCGAGCCTCGAGGTGCAGGACGAGGCGGCCAAGAAGGTGGAGAAGGCGCTGCTGGGCATCGACGGCGTCGAGACCGTCCAGCTCTCGCTCGGCGCAGGCGGCGGCTCGCTCGCCGGCGCATTCGGCGGCGGAGGCGGCTCGGCGACCTTCTCGCTGACCACCGATCCGGATGCCGATCAGGAGAAGCTGCAGGCCGAGGTGCGCAAGAAGGTCGCCGCCATCGATGACGCGGGAGAGGTCAGCCTGTCGACGGCGGGCAGCGGGTTCGCCTCGACCAGCATCGACGTCGACATCACCGCCTCCAGCCAGGCCGACCTCCAGAAGGCCTCCGACGCGATCCTGGCCAAGGTCAAGGATCTGGATGTCGTGGCCGAGGCGAGCAGCAACCTCAGCGACGCGCAGCCCTACATCGCGGTCCAGGTCGATCGCGCGAAGGCGGCTGCCGCTGGGCTCAGCGAGATCGCCGTCGGCGGCATCGTCACCCAGGCGATGAACCCGAGCGCGGTGGGCACGGTGGTGATCGACGACAGCACCCTGTCGATCTACATCGAGAACGACTCGGCGCCGACCACCATCGAGCAGCTTCGGGCCTTCACCATCCCGACCAGGACCGGGCTCGTTCCGCTCAGCGACCTGGCGACGGTGGAGAAGGTGAACGGACCGTCGAGCGTCACCACGATCAAGGGGGTGCGCAGCGCCACGGTGTCGGTCACCCCGAAGAGCGACGACGTGGGAACCGCCTCCATCGACGTGCAGGGCGCCGTCGACAAGGCCCACCTGCCGGCCGGCGCATCGGCGACCCTCGGCGGCGTCACCGCCCAGCAGGGCGACGCCTTCAGCCAGCTGGCGATCGCCCTGCTCGCCGCCATCCTCATCGTCTACATCGTGATGGTCGCGACCTTCAAGAGCCTGCGCCAGCCGCTGCTGCTCCTGGTCTCCGTGCCCTTCGCGGCGACCGGCGCCATCGTGCTCCAGGTGGTCTCCGGCGTTCCGCTCGGCGTGCCGTCGCTGATCGGCGTGCTGATGCTCATCGGCATCGTGGTCACCAACGCGATCGTGCTCGTCGACCTGGTCAACAAGTACCGAGCGCGAGGGATGAAGGTGGGCGATGCCGTCATCCACGGCGCCAGCCGACGGCTCCGCCCGATCCTGATGACCGCCCTGGCGACGATCTTCGCGCTGCTGCCGCTCGGCCTCGGCATCACCGGGCATGGCGGCTTCATCTCGCAGCCGCTTGCGATCATCGTGATCGGCGGGCTGGTGTCGTCCACGCTGCTGACCCTGATCGTGCTGCCGGTGCTCTACTACCTGGTCGAGGGGGCCAAGGAGCGCCGCCAGGAGCGCCGAGCGGCCAGGGCCGCCGCCCCGGCGGTCCCGGCGGCCCACTGAGCCCGCTGCGCCGGGTGAGACACCACCCGGCGCAGCGCTCGGCCGGTGTCAGTCGCCGAGGTTCTCGCGGTAGAAGTCGATGATCCGGTCGCGCAGCTCGTCGTTCAGCATCGCTATCGAGTGGGCGGTGCCCTCCGGAGTGACCAGGGTGACCGGGACCCCTCGTGCGCGCAGGACCGAGGCCAGGACTCTGGACTGCTCCAGCGGGATCCGCTCGTCGGTCGAATGACCGATGAAGAACGGCGAGTCGCTCGGGTCGACCTGGTACACCGGCGAGGCCTCCTGGCCCTGCGTGCAGCCCTTCCAGCTCGTGCAGCCGAGGTAGTCGAGCTCCACCCGCTCGAAGGCCGGGCCGAGGCCGTCGCCGAGGTGCGCTCCGTCCCGGGTGAGGTCGCTCGGTCCGCTGAGCTCGGCGACGGCGGCGACGCGGGAGCCGGAGGTCAGCGAACCCTCGCCCTCGGTCCCGAGCATGGCCGCGAGGTTTCCGCCGGCCGAGCCGCCGAAGGCGCCGACCCGCTCCGGATCGAGGCGGTAGCGGTCGACGGTCTTCTCCGAGCGGATCCAGCGCACCGCGGCCCGAAGGTCGTCCAGGCCCGCCGGGAAGGGATGCTGCGGGGCCAGGCGGTAGTCGGCCGAGAATGCGACGTAGCCCTCTGAGGCAAGCCACTGGCACACGCTCAGCCAGTAGACGCTCGACTTGTCGCCGGTGCGCCAGCTCCCGCCGTGGATGGAGAGGATGGATGCGCGCGCCGCCGAGCGGTCGTCGTCGCTGCTGTCGCTGTCGCTGTCGCCGGGGAGGCAGACATCCACCGCGAGGGTGACCCCGTCGACAGTGCGGTAGGCGACGTCGCGGTGGACGGTGACCTCCGGATACTGCGGGAGCTCCGGGTAGGCAGCCTTCGCGGTGGTGGTCGGGGAGGGCGGTGCGGCCGGCTCGGCGGTCGCACAGCCGGCGAGGACGAGCGTCGCCGTGCAGCACAGGAGAGCGAGCGGACGTCGAAGCCGTGGTCTCTGGATGGCGCGCCGCATGATTCTCGCCAATCTAATGCGATTCCCGGCAAAGACGGCTAAAGTCTCCTAGTCGGCTCTAGACATCGCGAGTTCTCGCGAATGGGTTTGTAAGTCTTTCGGGCCGGTTCCCTCATCCCCGCTTCGGGATGCCACGGGAAACAATCACGTATGTGAACGGTCCTGGCCAGAGACTGCCCGGGTTCCAGCAGAAACGCTGCCATCGGCTGCGTCCTGCCATGCAATCGAACACAACCCGGAAAGAACCATGCCCACGAAGAATTTCAGCGCAGGCAAGTCCGCCGCAGGCAAGAAGACGACCTCCCGTTCCGCCGCGCCCAAGCAGGGAAGCCGCAGCCCCAAGCACCGCGGCTATCGCCCCGAGGAGGCTCCGGTCAAGAAGCGCTGGAATGCGGATGACCGCGCGAAGCGCACCGGGGACCGCCAGGTCGAGGGCGACCGCCGCCCCAACTGGGAGCCCGCGCCGGAGCGTCGTGCCGAGCGTCCCTCGTACGGGGATCGCACCCAGCGCACCGGCCGTCAGGGCGCCCGCCCGGCGTACGAGCGCACCGAGCGTCCTTCGTACGGGGATCGAGCGGAGCGGTCGTCGTCAGGCGACCGTCAGTCCCGGCCGGAGCGTCAGCCGTATCGTGCCGAGCACCAGTCGACCGACCGCCGGCCCTCCTACCGCGATGAGCGTCCCGCACGCGACGAGCGTTCCTCGTCCGGCGACCGTCCGGCGCGCGGCTCCTACGGCGACCGCGCGGCCCGCACCGACCGCCAGTCGTACGGCGACCGCCCGGCCCATGCCGGGTACGGCCGGCCGCGTACCGAGCGCCCCTCGTACGGCGACCGTCCGTCCCGTGACGACCGTCCGTCCTACGACGACCGTCCGGCTCGCGGTGCCCGTGACGACCGTCCGTCCTACGACGACCGTCCGGCTCGCGGTGCCCGTGACGACCGCCAGTCGTACGAGCGGCCCGCTCGCGCCGAGCGTCCGGCATACGACAGATCGTCCCGCCCCGACCGGGCGGCATACGACCGTCCGGCTCGCGGCGACCGCCAGCCGTACGAGCGGCCCGCCCGCGGCGAGCGTCCCGCATACGATGACCGCCGCTCGACCGAGCGCCCGCAGCGCTCGTACGACGACCGTCCGCAGCGTCGCTCCTCCGACCTCTATCCGTCCCGCGACCGCAAGCCGGACTACAGCCAGGACGACGTCGTGCTGGAGAAGCTCGAGGCGATCACGATCACAGCCTCGGACGCCGAAGGCGTGACCTGGGGCGGCCTCGGCATCGGCGACAACATGACCCGTCAGCTCATCTCGATGGGCGCTGAGGCGCCGTTCCCGATCCAGGCCGCGACCATCCCGGACGTGCTGTCCGGTCGCGACGTCCTCGGCCGCGGCCGCACCGGCTCGGGCAAGACGATCGCCTTCGGCGCGCCGCTGGTCGAGCGCCTGATGGAGAACAACGGGGGCAAGGATCGCAAGCCGGGCCGCAGTCCGCGCGCCCTCATCCTCGCTCCGACCCGCGAGCTCGCGCAGCAGATCGACCGCACCGTGCAGCCGATCGCCCGCAGCGTGGGCCTGTTCACGACGACCATCGTCGGCGGTGTGCCGCAGTACAAGCAGGTCGCCTCGCTCCAACGCGGAGTCGACATCGTCATCGCGACTCCCGGCCGGGTCGAGGACCTGGTCGAGCAGGGCAGGCTCGACCTGAGCAACGTGTTCGTCACCGTCCTCGACGAGGCCGACCACATGTGCGACCTCGGCTTCCTCGAGCCGGTGCAGCGCATCCTCGACGAGACGAAGCCCGGCGGCCAGAAGCTGCTGTTCTCCGCGACCCTCGACAAGGGCGTGGCGATCCTCGTGAACCAGTACCTCAAAGACCCGGCCGTCCACGAGGTGGCCGGAGAGGACCAGGCGTCGTCGACCATCGACCACCGCGTGCTGCTGATCGAGCAGCGGGACAAGGCCGCGATCATCGAGCAGCTCGCCGCCGGCCCGGGCAAGACCCTGGTCTTCGCGCGCACCCGCGCCTTCGCCGAGATGCTCGCCGACCAGCTGGACGACGCCGGCATCCCGGCGACCAGCCTGCACGGCGATCTCAACCAGTCCCGCCGAACGCGCAACCTGCAGCTGCTCACCAGCGGGAGGGTCAACGTGCTCGTGGCCACCGACGTCGCGGCACGCGGCATCCATGTGGATGACATCTCCCTGGTGATCCAGGCCGATGCGCCTGACGAGTACAAGACCTACCTGCACCGCTCCGGGCGCACCGGCCGCGCGGGCAAGGCCGGCACGGTGGTGACGCTCATCTCCCGGGCCCGTCGTCGTCGCATGGAGGAGCTGCTGGGCCGCGCCGAGATCGACGTGAAGTTCGAGCAGGTCGCCCCGGGTGACGTCGTGCTCGAGGAGCTCGCCGCCCTCTAGGTCCGATTCACGCGACGGCGCTCGCCCTCCGGGGTGGGCGTCGTCGTCGGGTCGGCCATCGACTTGACGCAAATCGACCTTCCCCGCCCCGAGAAGGTCGATTTGCGTCAACTCGATTCGAGGTTCGGCGCGGGCGCACGATGAGAGCGGACGGCTGCGGCGACGAATACCACCGTGGCCGCGGCCCCAGGAAGAAGGACGAGCGCGAAGCTGACGGCCACGGGGGTCGTCCAGAAGAGGTGCCGTATGAGACGGTCCATCCATATCGCACTGATCTGCGAGCCCGCGCGCATGATCGGCCAGACCACGCCGATCGCGCCGATCGACAGCATCGCCGCGCCCCAGGTGCGGGTCCGTGCGCGCGCGAAGAGCGCGAGGCCGATCGCCGTCATGGCGATCACCCCGACGATCTGGCGGTTGAAGTCGGGGTTGGCGAACGTCCCGACGTTCGTCCACACGCGCACCAGCGCGACGGTCGACCAGGCGAGGAGCAGCACACCGAGCACCAGCGACAGGATGACCAGCCGCTCGCCCGGCGACCGCAGCAGCGTTCCCGACCGCCGCGCGGCTCCGCGCTGCCGGGCCCGCCAGCTCAGGTCGCTCGGGATGCCGAGCAGCCAGCGCCCCACGATCGAGAGCGAGGTCATCCGCTGGCCGTCGGCGAGCTGCTCGTGCAGGTCGGAGGCGAGCTCGTCGCGGCGGTCGGTCGCGACCGGGGCGGGAAGGCCCCTCGTGTAGTACTCGGCCCAGCGCAGCACCAGGCGGGATGCCGCGCTCATGCCAGCCCCTGCGCCGGGCGTGCGGCGGGCGAGACCGCCGAGCGGGCAGCGGCATAGGCGCGCTGGCCCTCGCCGGTCACGGTGTACAGCTTGCGGCGAGGTCGGCCCTCGGCCTCCGCCGCAGTCGCGTCCTCCCAGTTCGCCTCGAGCAGCCCGCGCTCCGCCATTCGACCGAGCGCTTTGTAGAGGGTGCCGTGCGCGGTGAGTCCGCCGCCGTTCTCCTCGGCGATGGACTTGGCGAGGGAGTAGCCGTAGAAGGCGTCGTCGCGGCCCTGCAGCTCCAGCCCGTGACCGAGGATGTCGAGCTCCAGGGGGAGCAGTGTTCCGTGCCGTCTGCGTGCCATGGAGCCACTATAGGAAGATATATTCCCATTAATCAACCGTCCGCGCTCGGCTTTGTCATCCGTGCGCCGCCTATAACCGTCGCATGGATGAGAGAACACAGCACGGATGACGAGGAGCAGCGCGGTGACGGGGAGCGCCGCGGATGCGGTGCAGGATGGGTGGATGCTCATCCGTCCCTTCGCCCCGACCGACACCGACGCCGTGGTCGCCCTCTGGACGGCATCCGGGCTGGTCCGCCCGTGGAACGATCCCCGCCGGGACATCGAGCGCAAGTCGACGATCCAGCCCGAGCTGTTCCTGGTGGGAGAGATCGACGGCGCCGTGGTGGCAACCGCCATGGCCGGTTACGACGGGCATCGCGGCTCGGTGTACTACCTGGCCGTGGATCCGGCCCGTCGGCGGCAGGGCCTCGGCCGCGCCATCATGACCGAGGTCGAGCGCGGGCTGGTCGCCATCGGCTGCCCCAAGCTCAACCTCATGGTGCGCTCCGACAACCGCGGCGTGATCGCGTTCTACCGCGGCCTCGGCTACGGCGAGGAGCAGAGCGCGAGCCTGGGCAAGCGGCTGATCCTCGACGAGAGCTGACGAGAGCTGACGGGAGCTGACGGGAGCCCAGCCGGGAAGGCCCCAGACGGGGGCCGGAGGTCGGCGCGCCGGGGCGCAAGCGGGCCCGGCTGAGGCAGGGCGTGCGACTCAGGTCAGTGCGAGCAGAGCCGCGGCGCCGATCGCCAGGGCCAGACCCGCATACTGCAGCGGCGCGATCCGCTCTTTGAGCACGATGGCCGCGAGGATGATCGTCCCCGCCGGGTACAGCGCCGTCAGCACCGAGACCACCGAGAGGTCGCCGAGACGCAGTCCGAGCAGCAGACCGGCGTTGGCCGTGGCGTCGAGCAGGCCGCAGCCGACGGCGAACCAGAGGCCGGGCATCCACCCTCTGGCGTCTCGGGCGACGGCGGGGTCGCCGCGGCGGCGGGCGAGTGCGACCAGGGCGAGCACCCCGGCCGCGCCGAGCATGACGACGGTGCTCACCGAGCGGTTCATGATCAGCGGAACCAGCCCTGAGTCGTCGGGGGTGAGGTCGATGAGCACCAGGAACAGGCCGATCGCGGCACCGGAGCCGATCGCCATCAGGAGCCCGGCGAGGCTCGGCCGCACCGCTCCCTTCTCCGGCACGAAGCCGACCAGCACCACGGCGACCAGCGCGAGTCCCAGCGCGAGGTAGCCGAGGGCCCCGAAGCGCTCGCCGCGGAGCAGGCCGACCGTCATCGGCACGATCGCCGACACCACGGCCGTCAGCGGGGAGAGGATGCTCATCGGCCCGATCGCGAGGCAGGCGTAGAGGAGCGCGAGGGCGACGGCCCCGCAGATCCCGCTCAGCAGCCCGAAGACGACGGCGGAGCCCGACCACGCGCCGCCGATCAGCGGGTAGAGCAGGAGCAGCAGAACCAGCCCGGAGCCCGAGGCGATGGCGGTGGCCCGGACGACGGCGATGCGCTTCGAGGCGAGTCCGCCGAGGAAGTCGGCTGAGCCGTAGACGACGGCGCTGGCGACCCCGATGATGACCGTGAGCATTGTCCCCACGGTAGCGGGCTCCCGGGCCGGATGACGGGGCCGCCGGTTAGACTCCGGGCGTGAGCTGGCAGAACGACGACATCCCGTGGGATCTCACCCCACCGGACGACCCGTACTCTCCAGACGCGCTCGCTCCGCCGCCCCCGCCGGAGCGCGCGGTGATCGTGGACACACCCGTCGCGCCTGCACCCTCCCGCTACGCCGATCCGGCCGACGCGCTGCACACGGTCTTCGGCTACGACTCCTTCCGCGGCGACCAGGCCGAGATCATCCGTCACGTCGTCTCCGGCGGCGACGCCCTGGTGCTCATGCCCACCGGCGGAGGCAAGTCGCTCTGCTACCAGATCCCGGCCCTGGTGCGCGAGGGCACCGGCGTCGTCATCTCGCCGCTCATCGCCCTGATGCAGGACCAGGTGGATGCCCTGTCCGCCGTCGGCGTGCGTGCGGCGTATCTCAACTCCACCCAGTCCTCCGAGCAGCGCGTGACGGTGGAACGGGCGCTTCTGTCGGGGGAGCTCGACCTGCTCTACCTCGCGCCGGAGCGGCTCAAGGTCGCCACCACCGCCGACCTGCTCGATCGGGCGCCGATCTCACTGTTCGCGATCGACGAGGCCCACTGCGTGGCGCAGTGGGGTCATGACTTCCGCCCCGACTACCTGCAGCTGTCGATGCTGCACGAACGCTGGCCCGACGTGCCGCGCATCGCGCTCACCGCGACGGCGACCGAGCAGACTCACCAGGAGATCCAGAAGAGGCTGCAGCTGGAGGGGGCGCGGCACTTCGTCTCCAGCTTCGACCGTCCGAACATCCAGTACCGGATCGCGCCGAAGAACCAGCCGCAGCAGCAGCTGCTCGAGCTGATCCGCTCCGAGCACGACGGCGACGCCGGCATCGTCTACTGCCTCTCCCGCAGGTCGGTCGAGGCGACCGCGGAGTTCCTGGTGAAGAACGGCATCCCCGCCCTGCCATACCACGCCGGTCTCGACGCGAAGCTGCGGGCGGCGAATCAGTCGCGCTTCCTGCGCGAGGACGGCATCGTCATGGTCGCCACCATCGCCTTCGGCATGGGCATCGACAAGCCCGACGTGCGCTTCGTCGCCCATCTCGACCTGCCCAAGTCGGTCGAGGGCTACTACCAGGAGACCGGCCGTGCCGGGCGTGACGGGCTGCCGTCGACGGCCTGGCTCGCCTACGGGCTGCAGGACGTGGTGCAGCAGCGGCGGATGATCGACGAGTCGGAGGGCGACGCCGAGCACCGCAGGCGGCTGAGCACCCATCTCGACGCCATGCTCGCGCTCTGCGAGACCGTGGAATGCCGTCGGGTGCAGCTGCTCGCCTATTTCGGCGAGACCTCCACGGCGTGCGGCAACTGCGACACCTGCCTCGCCCCGCCGGAATCGTGGGATGGCACCATCGCCGCGCAGAAGCTCCTGTCCACCGTCGTGCGTCTGGCGCGCGAGCGGAACCAGAAGTTCGGCGCGGGCCAGCTCATCGACATCCTGCTGGGCAAGTCCACCGCCCGCATCACGCAGTACGGCCATGACTCACTGAGCACCTACGGCATCGGAACCGAGCTGAGCGAGCAGGAGTGGCGCGGCGTCGTGCGGCAGCTGCTCGCCCAGGGCCTGCTCGCGACCAACTCCGACGGCTACGGCACCCTCGTCACCACCCCGGCCAGCGCCGAGGTGCTGTCGGGCAGGCGTCAGGTGAAGCTGCGCAAGGAGGCGGAGCGGATGCCGCGGGCCGCCAAGCAGCGCAGGGCCGCGCTCGCCGACCTTCCCGAGGAGCTCGCCCCGCTGTTCGATGCGCTGCGGGCTTGGCGTGCCGCCGAGGCGAAGGAGCAGGGGGTTCCCGCCTACGTCATCTTCCACGACGCGACTCTGCGCGAGATCGCCGCAGGCCGGCCCGCCAGTCTCGAGCAGCTCGGGACGATGAGCGGCGTCGGCGAGAGCAAGCTCGCCAGGTACGGCGAGGCGGTTCTCGCCGTGCTGGCCGAGGCCCCCTGACCCGAGCCGTCGCCCCGTGCCGCGAGGCCGGAGGCAGCCCCGTCCGGGCGATTTCGGCGAATCCGGGCGCTTTCATTCGCCCGGATAACGGAAACTCGCCCGGGCAGGCGAGCACGCGCGCGAGGCGCCTAGGCTCGAGGCGTGCGCACCTTCTACCCCGAGATCGAGCCGTACGACTCCGGGCTGCTCGAGGTCGGCGACGGTCAGTCGATCTACTGGGAGCAGTCGGGCAACCCCGGAGGCAAGCCGGCGGTGTTCCTGCACGGGGGCCCAGGCGGTGAGAGCACCCCGAACCACCGTCGCCTGTTCGACCCGGAGCGGTACCGCATCGTGCTGCTCGACCAGCGCGGCTCCGGCCGGAGCCTGCCGCACGCCAGCGCGCCCGACGCTGATCTGTCGGCCAACACCACCTGGCACCTGGTCGCCGACATCGAGCGGCTCCGGGAGCACCTCGACATCGAGCGCTGGCTGGTGCTCGGCGGCTCGTGGGGCAGCGCGCTCGCGCTCGCCTACGCCGAGGCGCATCCCGAACGGGTCACCGAGCTGGTGCTGCGCGGCGTGTTCACCCTGCGCAAGCGAGAGCTCGACTGGTTCTACGAGGCCGGCGGAGCCGACCAGGTCTACCCGGACGAGTGGGAGCGCTTCCTCGCTCCCGTCGCCGGCGAGTCCGGTTCGCTGATCCAGGCCTATCACCGCCTCCTCAGCGATCCGGACCCGGCGGTGCACGGACCGGCGGCTGTCGCCTGGTCGACCTGGGAGGCATCAACCATCACCCTGCTGCGCCGGCCCGACGTGATCGCGGTCTTCGCCGACCCGCACTACGCGATCGCCTTCGCCCGGATCGAGAACCACTACTTCGTGAACGGGGGCTGGTTCGACGAGGGTCAGCTCATCCGCGAGGCCTCGCGACTGCGGGGCATCCCGGGCGTGATCGTGCAGGGCCGTTACGACGTCTGCACGCCGCCGGCGACCGCGTGGGACCTCCATCGCGCCTGGCCGGAGGCCGAGCTCGTGATGGTGCCCGACGCGGGGCACGCCTTCGACGAGCCCGGCATCCTCAGCGCCACGATCGAGGCGACCGACCGCTTCGCCGGCTGAGCGTCGGCGGCCGCTACTTGATGGCCACCGGGTTGAGCGGGGATCCGACCGCCCGGCTGAAGGGCAGGGGCGGAGCGACGAACAGGAACTCGTAGACCCCGTCGTCCGCGCAGTCCGCGGCGAGCGCCTCGAAGTCGAACAGCTCGCCGATCAGCATCCCGGCGTGCACGTTGAGGATCACGTGCAGCGGATTGGTGAGGTCCGGCGTCTGGTTCGGGACGACCTCCATCGCCCAGCTGTCGGTCGCCACCGCCGCAAGGTCGCGCTCGCAGATCCACTCCGCCGCGCTCATCGCGAGACCTGGCGCGTCGCCGACCATGCGCCACAGCTCTCCGGTGCCGCGGGCCCAGGCCAGGGATCCGGTGCGCACCAGCAGGATGTCGCCGGCCTCCGGCGTGATGCCCGCCCCGGTCACCGCCGCGTCGAGCATCGCGGCGCTCACGCCATCGCCCGGCTGCATCCACTCGATGCCGAGCAGGCGGGGGATGTCGACCAGGATGCCGCGGGAGACCACCGAGCCGGCCAGCTTGTCGATCGAGTTCTTGGCCGCCCCCCGGCTGGTGACCTGGCTCGTGTCGTAGCCGTTGTACATCTTCCCCTCGAAGAAGATGTGCGAGAAGGCGTCCCACTGGGTGCCTGACTGCAGCGGCATGTAGACGGCATCGTCGGCGTAGCCGAAGCCGCCGGGGAAGGGCTGCACCTCGGTGCCGACGTCACCGCCGTCCATCAGCATGACGTGCAGCGGGTTGGTGCGGTCGTTCCCCGGGGGCTGCGGACCCTGGGCGTCGTACGGCAGGGCGCAGGAGAAGCTCACGCCTCTCCTGACCAGGCCGGCCGCGCGACGGATCTTCGCGTCGTCGATCAGGTTGAGCGCCCCGCGCTCGTCGTCGGCTCCCCAGCGGCCCCAGTTGGAACGCCTCCTGGCGATCTCGACCACCTGGTCGCGGGTGTACGGGGCGGTCTCGGGCGTCAGGTCGCTCATCCTCTCGCCCCCCGGTCGACCGCCGTCGCCTCGACCTCGAGCAGGAAGCGCGGGTCGAGAAGGCTGGTGACGATCACCGCCGTCCCGGCCGGCATGGTGTCTCCGGGGAACCAGCGCGCCTTCGCGGCGGCATAGGCCGGATAGGCCTCGGCGGAGGAGAGGAAGACGCGCAGGTGCACCACGTCGTGGATCGAGCCGCCGACCTCCTCGAGCAGGGCGTCGATGTTGGCGAAGATCTGATCCGACTGGATGGCCGGGTCGCCCTCTCCGACCAGCGCGCCGTTCGGGTCGAGGGCGACCTGCCCGGAGAGCAGGTGCAGTCCCGCCGCGCTGCGCAACCATGAGATCCCGGTGGCAGGGGCGAGCGCCGGACGGCCCTCGTCTCCCTTGTCGGCGCTCAAATCGACGCGTAGCCGGCGACCGGCGTCTTCGAGGGCTCTCCGGCGACGGCGGCATCGATGGATGCGCCGAACTCCTTCATCCCGTCCTCGGTCTGCTCGATCGTGGGCTCGGTGAAGGCGAGACGCACATAGCCCCTGCCGTTCGTCGAGCCCATGAACATCTCGCCCGGCCGCATCGCGATGCCGCGGTCGAAGGCGTGGGCCTGGACCAGCGGCCAGTCGATCCCCTCGTCGAGCTCGACCCAGAAGTAGTAGCCGCCGTCGGGGATCAGGAAGTCGACGTGCTCGCCGCAGTACCTCTTCAGTGCCGCGGCCGTCGCGTCGCGCTTCGGCCGATAGGCGTCGATCGACCTCTGGATCTGCGCCGGCATGAGGCCCTCGCGCAGATACTGCTCCATGATCCGGCCGAGCCACTGGTTCGGGCCCAGGTCCTGGCGCACCATCGCCAGGGCCAGGATCGCGTCGGGCGAGCCGGCCATCCAGCCGATCCTGGTGCCGGGGGCGACGGTCTTGGCGAAGCTGTCGCTCTGGATGACCCTGCCCTCGGTGTCCAGGCTGTAGATCGACGGCACCGGCTCACCGGAGTAGCGGAATGGCGAGTAGATCGCGTCCTCGATGATCACCATGTCGTTGGCGCTGGCGATCTCCAGCAGCCGCTGCCGGCGCTCGAGGGGGAGCACGGTTCCGGTCGGCAGGTGGAAGGTCGAGATCGTGTAGATCAGCTTGGGCCGCAGGCCCTGCTTCCTGGCCGCGGCGATCTGTGCCTCGAAGTCCTCCGGGATCAG
>Ga0182749_1000314_pt1 | contig 48767 bp, 42 predicted proteins | sample eDN3rd37CKraftMG_FD_128875 | JGI IMG/M metagenome (GOLD analysis project Ga0182749, IMG submission 128875) | Enriched Miracle-Growth compost microbial communities from Emeryville, California, USA - eDNA 3rd pass 37_C Kraft MG (version 2) (version 2) ...
AAAGACGCCCGAAGCCGACTATAGGGTGCGTCTCAAAGCCGACGGGCCGCTCCCTTCGTCTATCGGTTAGGACGTCAGATTTTCAATCTGAAAAGACGGGTTCGACTCCCGTAGGGAGCGCCATCTCGTTTATCTAACCTTCAGAAATAGCTTAACTTTCTTGGTCTTCGTTTTTTCGGGTCCACCACCGGGACGCCCGGCATTTCGTGTGATTGCCAGGTAGAGCTGCGCATGAACGCGCCGGACCTCTGCCATCCGAGGGGCGAGTGCCTGCGAGAGCGTGCCACTAGGTTGTTAGCTGGCGGGCGACTCTCAAATCGCCCGGCGCACTTACTCCCGCAGTAGATTAGCTGCAGCGCTTCGTCTGAAGCAGCGTAATTTAACTTCCTGAACTGACCGACACGCTAAAAGGATGGGGAGCGAACGCAGCTTTCTCACCCTCATTGTGAAGCGACGGTAGGAGCCCGGACTGTCTCGCCTCAATCCAGAGATCGTCGCGAGGGATATTTTCCGGAAGCAATATTTCAGCCGAAAGTTTCAAGGGCGAACGGTTGCGAAGATCCCTAAATCTAAGGCGGGCTATGTGGCGGTCGCTAGTGTTGACCTCGAATAAATAGCGTCGGGGCCGGTCGGTGACGTCAATTCCAATTACGATTTTGCAGCGAGCCGCCCCATCATCAAGCGCGAGCCGGTGGCGTATGGCCAGCGGGGAGTCGGGAATGGCGGCGCGACTTGGTAGTCGGGTCATTTTGATATCTCGCTTCAAAATCGAAGCCGATGATTTCCTGTTTGCCGCGCGGACCTCGGCGCTGTGCCGCAGCTTAAAATAGCGCCGCCCCAAACCGGAAAGAAGCGAATGTTTGTGACGAGGATAACCCAACATAAGCGCTTTGAAATATGCAATCGGATTGCTTCGCGCCAGCTGCCAAAGATCCGATAGGACACGATCGGGTATCTCGACATCAAGAACATCGCGAAGATAGAAAAGTGCGCCCGCTACCTGTGCGGAGGCCGAAAGCTCATCGGCAAGTTCAACAAGAAGTGGCCAATCAATGTGTTCTTCAGAAATCAGTCGGGCACTATCCGTCAGCCAATCGGAGTGCCGATGAGCATCCAAAGATCCATGCGCAATCGCCGTTATCAGCCGATCGGTCGCGCAGGGGACGACAACATCGGTATCGAGGAAAGGAACGCGAGCCCCCCTGGCCCAGAGGCCGCTCTCGGCTTGGCTCTCGGGCGAAGTCGTAAAATACGCCCGTGTGTGGACGTCGATGTCGCCGAAGGGACGTTTCAGAAAATTGATGCTGCGAAATCTCCCGCCTTGCTCTTTAAGAAAGAGGAGAGATTCACCGCGGTTTGGCCTCCATCCGTCTTCATCGAGAACGGAAAGGACGGTCGGCACGTCTTGAGCGCGGACCAAAATATCGACGTCGTGTGCGATCCGACCCTTGAGATTTTGTAGATCGAGCGCGGCGGCAGCCATTCCCTTGAGCACAAGAATTTCAACCCCCGCTGCTCGGAGCTTCCGGAGCGCCGGGGCCGCCGCGTTCAAAGAAAGACGGGATTTCGTCCATAACATGCGGACGAGACCGTCAAGCCGGGCTCGATATGGACCGTGCAAACACTTTGCAGGAAAGCGGTTTGCCGCGGTCACGAGGAGGCGCTGTTCCGCAAACTGCGCTTCGTTGAGATTTGTTTTTGATAGCCATTCGATGAATGAGGCTGCTGCTCGGCTTTCGTCCTTATGACCGGCGGCAATGAGCAGCTCTTCTCGGTCTCCGCTCGGCCAGGTCCAAGATAAATGCGGAAAGCGTCTCGTCGCAGAAAAATCTCGAGGTATCAACATGACGCGTCCAGAGCTTTATGCTGATGTGCGATGTCGGAGAATGGAACGTCGGGCCGCAAATAAATAGCCCCTCTCGGTGGCTGCACTCCGCGCATGGGTCAGGCTGCCGGGTCGGACGCGGCGGAGCGCGAGAACTTCGGGCAGTAGATGCAGACGATGTCCGCCCTCCCTGACGCGCGCGATCCAATCGACGAATTCGCCGACACCGCCAGGTGGATCGCTAAGGGGGCCTGCAAGCAGAGCGACCTCCGTGCGGATTACCATCGTCGTTCTCGTCCAAGCATCAGCTACCTTGCCGCTGCCGTCGTCGGGGCGGCCATGGTGGAACTGGCGTGTCCGCGCGAAGCAGGCTGCGATTTCAGGATTAGATTGGAGCACTCGAAGCTGTGTTTCCATTTTGTGGGGAAGCCAGATGTCGTCGGAATCCAAACCTGCGATCATGCTTGTCGTTACCGCCGCAAGCGCAGCGTTGGTCGCCTCTCCGCTGCCTTTGTTCGCCTGCCTGATGAGCCGGATATCAGCTCCCATAGCGGCAACAATCTCGCCGGTCCGGTCAGTCGAACCGTCGTCAACCACAATGATTTCGCTCGGACCGACCGTCTGAGCAAGAACTGATGCAATGGCATCAGCAATGAACGCTTCTGAATTGTATGCTGGAATTATCACGCTATAAGGCGTCATTTCATCCACCTCTCGAGATCCGCCACATGGTCCGAGCTGAAGACGTCCTTGGGCATCTCGAAGCCTGCGAGCTTCGATCGCCGTTTACGAGCCCGAAGCAAGGCGCGCATGAACTCGTGCTGAGCTTGTTTGCGTTGCTCGGTAATGCCACCGTGGTTCTTGCGGTAATAAACGCCGATGCCGTCCGAAATATAATAATTCGGACGTAGCTCGAAGACGCGCATCAAGTAATCAAGATCCTCGGATTGAACGAGCGTCTCGTCGAACAGGCCGACGCGATCGAGAAGCGCACGCCGGAACACTCCGGCGCCAAGCTGAACTACGCGGCCGTCAACTACGTTCGCGTCAGTTCGCGGAGCAAGTGCATGTTGATCTTCAAAATCGAAGAAGCGAACCTTCGCATAGACCAAATCAATCGCCGGATCGCTTTCCAACACCGCTATGTCACGCCGAAAACGTCCATCGGGTGAGATGTCGTCGGCATCGAGAAACGTCACGAAGTCGATATCCTCCCCCAACGCCATGAGCCCAGCGTTGCGCGTTTTCGAAATGCCGCCGTGCGAGTTTTCAATGAGCCTGATCTCCGGAGCCGACGTCATCCATTCGCGCACGATTTTGCATGTCTGATCGCGCGAGCCGTCATCGATGATGATGATGTCCAACTGCGCGGCATCGCGTTGGCGAAGAAGGGACTTGATCGCGGACGCTATGGTCGCCTCGGCATTGAAAGCAGGTATGATGACCGCGACTTTCATGGTGTGCCATTCGCTATGAAATCGCGAATAGCTCCGGCGATTTCGGCTGGGTTTTCGCTCAGGGCGAGATGATAAGCCGGCAGGGCGCGCGCCAGGGATGCAAGTAGTGCGAAATCTTCTTTCCAGGTGCCATAGAGCTGATAAAGCGAACTCGGCGCCAACGACAGCATCGCTTCTCTGCCGCTAGCAGAACGAAACGATGAAACCCGTTCGCCGGAGATCTTCGGGATGAGGATGGCTTTCATCGCTAGACACTCAGCGCGCGATCCCGGCATTAGGGTTTCAAAATCGAACTCGAATTTGCCCTGCCAATTCGGACCTTCGAATGCACTTTGATCAGCTCTTAGGCCGAGGCGGTGCAGACCAGCTCTATCTTGCTTCATCAATCGCAGAATGGGGCGCGTTTCGATTTTTCCGGGTGCAACTCGAACCGCAACGTAATCGTCGCCTGCACTTTCGAGCCCATTCATGATTCCGGAAAGTGTCGTTCCCGATTTTCCCGCGCCGCCCGCCCCGGCCAAAAAGACGCCATGACCTTTATTGCCAAGCGTACCGGCGTGGATCATTCCGCGATTGCCAGATCGAGCCGACCAATGGATGAGCAGTCGAGCAGGAAATGATGCCTCCCATGGAGGCCGACGTGCAAAGGATGGCATGGCCTGAACCGCGATTGCACGTCGAGGATCGTAGACATACCAGATGTCATAATCAGGATCGTAAGCGCCGCACAGATCATATTCGCCGAGTGCAAGGGCGACGTTGGCCATCCCCGGTGACGCTGCTGGCCAGAACGGCAAGTCAGGCAACGAAACGCGGTCGAGAATCGCGATCGTGACAGGCGGCAGGGCATCCTCTTCGTGCTCTGACGAAATGAGATAGGCCCGCTCGCAGAGTTCGGCATATTCGAGCGAAGAGCAACCGACCCTTAGAGTTCTTCCTGGAAAACGGAAGGTTCGCTGGGCGGCGAGACCTTCAAACTCTCCTTCGGCGAAATCGAGGAGCGATCGGCAAAACTTGGATATTAGAGAGGCGTAACGCTCGCGCGGTCCGCTCAAGCTGCTTCCGGTTTGCGGGTTGGCCATCCTGCGGATTCCTCAACGTCGTGGATGGGATCTGCCAAAATCAACTCCGCGAGATCGTCAAACGCCTCCACCACGGGGGGCTTGTCACTCGCTGAAAGTTTTTGAAGCGTGGCTTCGTCTATCTCGGTTGAACCTGGGTTGTCCGATGCGACCAAGCATCCATAAGCAACAAGTTTTTCCAAAAATTCATAGATCGAAACGGATGAGACGGTGCCGCTAGCGGCGGCGGCTTCCGCGAGCGATTGCGCTGAGACACCTGATACGATTGCGCGCCAAATGGCGCTCGCGGCTTCGTCCATGCTGAAATATTTGCCGCAACTCAGATCCAGAACGACGAACTCACCGTCGAATTCCTCGGAAACGATGTCGGCGCTCGCAACAGTATAATTTGCAGAATGGGAATGAGTGTTCACTTGTTACCCCCAATTCGAACATGCAATCTATCGTGGGTTGCGGGCAGCCTACTGTCAATTTTGGCCGGACGTTTTCCCCCCAAGTTATTCTGTGTTGTGACTATTATTTTTAATTCCAGTGGCCAGAATGGTTCATTGCCTGCAGAAGCCTTGGTGGAAACTCACGTCAGACGACATATGCGCCGTCCATCGACTGGCCAGAGATCTCATTCCAGGAATTGCCCGTATCGTTGAGCGACAGTTGGGAATTCACATCTGATTGGGTTCATTGGAAGCCCGGCTTCTGGCAAAATGTTGCGGAAAAAATCCATCGCCGAGCTGCATCCATTCTGGAAATCGGCTCGTGGGAAGGTCGCTTTGCCATTGCTTGGCTGAACCTTGTTCCGAATGGCAAAATTACTTGTGTCTCATCGGGGTTGCCGGATCGCAGGGCAGCGTCTTGCAGCAGGATCGATGGAAAAATCAGGAATTAGTGGACTAATCAAATAAGGCTCAAAGCTATTGCCGATTTGTCCCACCGCCCGCAATCGTTGTTCAGCAGTTACCGCGCAGGCTTTTTCAACTAGGCGGTTTCGGAGCGGCATTGTGCAGCTTCTCGCGCTATAAGCGCCTCGGCCAAGCGCAGATCGCCTTCGGTTGTGATCTTGATATTGGTGGAGCTTCCCGGGACGAAGCTCGTGCGCACGCCACCGCGCTCAAGAATATCGAGAAGGCTGGGATCGGCATTTGCGTCGGATGCCGGAGATGCCGCATATCCGGCTAGAACGGCTTCCCGAGAAAAGACCACTGGCTTTTGTCCGATCAGAACGTCTCCAGGGGAATGCAGTAAGGCGCCCGATCGATGATATAGAAATTCGGAATTGTGCAAACCGGGGGCCGCGGCTCCGCTCCGCTGCGCCTCGCACAGCAACCGTTCGGTAAGATCGTGGTCCACAAATGGGTGCACCACGTCATGAAGCAGCAGCCAGGGTGCCGTAGCCTCGGCGATCAGACGGCGGGTGGTTTGGCTTCTGCTTGAACAACCCGGGATGATCGTAACGCCCGTACCTCCGATGAGAACGTTTGCGCGGTCGATCTCTGACCGCGGCACGGCGACGATCGTGGAGGCGGCCACCTTGTTCGCCAGCCGCAGTGCGCGCTCCAAAAGAGTGCAGTCCCCCAAGCGCACGAAGGCTTTGGGTCCAAGCCCGAGGCGCGTACCGCTGCCTGCGGCCTGGATGAGAGCCTGAACAATCATCGGCTTTCTGCAACTGCGACCGCAGCCGTTTCCAAAATTCGTCGAAAGACGCCATCTGCCTCAGAGCGACGAGGTCCTGTGCTGATGAGAGATTCTTCTGGTTTCGGCTCATCCCATCCGAAGAAAGTATCGCGTCCGCACCGGTTAATCCTATCGAACATTTGAAGATCGAGGAGAGCCAGCGCCTCACCATCGGTTTTGCGAGCTTTCACATAGGCGTTTTTCGCCGCGACATGGTCCTTTAACGCCCGGTGCAGGTGGGCGAATGTGTTCTGCAACGCTCGATCGTTCAGCCACATGTGTCGAACGGTATTGAAATGCGGATGTGGTCGTCGCCGAGGATCCAGCAGGCGAAGGGCGCCATCGTCGGCTAATTCAAAATGATGCAGCAGGTTGCTGTGGTTGCCCGGATCGAGCTTGTGTCCGTAGAATTCGAGCCCGCGCGAACTGATCATCAGCGCATGCGTTCGATCGATCGCAGCAAAGCACTTGCGCACGTCGAGATGTGGCGCATCCGGTTGGTTAGCGGTGAAGTTCTGCGAAAAGGCGACGGATCGGATTTGCTCGCCCGTCAGGCTCGTCCCAGCGGGATACTGCGCTGCCGCGCCGGGTAGCCCGATGAGTTCGAGGCAAGTCGGGGCAAGATCGACGGTGCTGGCAAGCCTGTTGTCAGTACCGGCAGGCACGTCAGAATCTGAGATGACGAGTGGCGCGTGCACCAGCGGGGTGAAAGGTTCCAGCCCATGCAGCAGGCCATTCTTGAATCCGTGTGTTCCGTGGTCGTCCCCGTGATCGCCGTAGACGACGATAGTCGTTTCTTCCAGCAGGCTACGGTGACGGAGGATATCAAGGACCCTTCCGAGTAAGGTATCGGTCACAGCGCATGCGCCGCCTATGAGATCCTCGAGGCTTTTGGCGAACGGCGCGAGCGCAAAGTCGGTCTCGATGTGCGGCAGAAGATTCCAAATATAAATCGCGAACGGCGTTTCCTCGATGTGCCGTTCGAATTGAGCGATGAGATCACCGAAATCGTTCGTGCTCCAGACGGGTGGGAGGCTGGCAGAAAGTAACGGCAGCATCGGTTTGGCGGTCGGGGTGACGCATAAGAAGGCCGTCTCATATCCGGCATCCTTCAATGTCGCGAACAAACTCTTCGTGTCGCCCGCCGGCTGGGAAATACCCGAAGCCGCGTCGAGCTCGCCATCGTTGCCATGCATAAATGCCGATATCGTCATCTGCGTCGACGTTGCCGACGAGAAATACGATCGGTAGACGCGCGACGTCTCCATCAGGCGGTGCAGGTTCGGAAACGCTTCCGGAAAAGCCGCTAGTTTCTGCCAAGCGATGCTTTCGAGGTGAAAAACCAGAAGGTTTTTAGTGCCGGATCGGAAGAACCGCGTCATGAGCTGCGCTGCCGCCAGTCGGCGAATATTGCGATGAAATCGAAGCCAAGAAATTCTGGAGCGTTGAAGGCCGACTCTGGCTTGATCCACTTCGCGAGCTTGGCGGGCTTTCGCCAGCCGAAAAACGACCGTCCGCGTGACGGCACGGTGCGGCCGAAGTCCGATCTACGTTTCTCCGGCAAATCGACGTATCCCCTGCCGAGCGGGATGCGCTTCAACGTCAGTCCGGATTCATCGATGAGATGGCCGTAACCCATGGCTTGATCGCGGTTATCGGGATCGATGCTTCGGAATTTCTCGAAGCGTGCCTCGCGATCTCGCCGTTCCATCATCCGCAAATGATAAACGTTGGCGCGCATGTTGGCGCGCGGAGCATGTTGCATTTCCGGTGGGAACCACGGTTGGTGCATCCCTGGATCTCGACGGGTGATCGTGGCGGGCAACCGGAACAGGCGGGCCGTCCGACGTGGCTTGCACCCGCCATCGACGCGATAATGATTCGGCGAATTCCAGAGATTAACAATTTTCAGCAGACGAACCGGCACGCCGCGCTTATCGCCGATGCGAGCCTCCGCCCGCAAGCGTCGCAGAAACCGTTCCTCAAATCGCTCGTCGGCGTCGGCACATAGTACCCAATCGGCTCCGAGTCGCGCCGCCTCCATGAGCAGGCGGTGGCGATTTGAGACTTCATGGGCGTGGGCTGGGCTCGATCGTTCCTCCCGTAGCACGGATATGACTTTGGGCTCCGAGCGAAGGATGTCCACCGTATCGTCGGTCGAACAATCATCGAGAGCGATGATTGCGTTTACGTACGGCGCAAGATGATAGAGAAATCCAGGAAGATAACGCTCTTCGTTCCGAACTGAGATGAGACCGAAGATATTCATGGAGTGCCGTAGCTTTATTTACGGGTCTTCGACGATAGCCTCGACGCGGCTGGAACACTTTTCGCGAGCTTTCCAGGGTAGGGGATCGCGGCCGGAGGTCACTAGTGCAAACATGCTCCAATTGAGTGTTTTCCACCATGATCTGAACTCACGTCCTGGCCGCTTGGACTGCAAAGGTCGATAGGAAAAGCGAGCGGGTAATGGTTCTAGGAATGAACTGGAGTGGCGCCGCCGACGCTGCGAGAAATGATTTGGATGATCGGCGAACGGGAAATGATCCAGAGCGGCTCGCGGTAGATGAACAACGCGCTCCGAGTACGCTCCTCAGCGGCGACGCAAATGCAATTGCGAAGCAAGCCTTTGACTGAAATAGTCTCGAAAAGGCTGACACCCAATTGGCTATAGCAGAGATAACACGGTGAGCAATTTGGCCCAATCAGAAAACCTTTCAACACGTCGCGTGCTATTCGCAAGCCTTGCCGGGACCACAATCGAGTTTTTCGATTTCTATATTTACGCTACAGCCGCGGTGCTTGTTTTCCCGCAGCTGTTCTTTCCAAATGCGGACCCGACGACCGCCATCCTGCAATCCTTCGCAACCTTCTCGATTGCGTTTTTTGCGCGGCCGGTAGGAGCAGTCCTGTTCGGGCATTTCGGCGATCGGATCGGGCGGAAGGCGACCCTCGTTGCGGCGTTGCTGATGATGGGCCTTGCCACCGTTGCCATCGGTCTTTTGCCTACATATGCATCGGCGGGAGTTTGGGCGCCATTCCTGCTTGCAACGTGCCGCTTCTTTCAAGGCTTGGGGCTTGGCGGCGAGTGGGGCGGGGCGGTGCTTCTCGCGACGGAGAATGCGCCATACTCGCGGAAGGCCTGGTTCGGCATGTTTCCGCAACTCGGCGCGCCGATCGGCTTTCTTTGCTCGTCCGGCACTTTTCTTCTGATTACCGAGTTGCTGACCGATCAGCAGTTTACTTCGTTTGGCTGGCGCATTCCATTTATCGCGAGCGCGACGCTCGTGTTCGTCGGTCTCTATGTCCGTCTTCGCGTATCAGAGACACCGGAATTCAAGCGCGCTCTTGAAAATAAAGAGCGCGTACGGGTGCCGTTGGTCGCGGTGTTCGCGCGTCATTTTCGGCTGCTCGTGCTTGGAACATTCGCAGCGCTTTCGACCTTCGTTCTGTTTTATCTCATGACTGTTTTCGCGTTGAGTTGGGGCATCAGCGCACTCAAATTCAGCCGTGACGAGTTCCTTCCGATTCAGATGGTCGGCGTTGTGTTTTTCGGCCTGACGATTCCGCTTTCGGCTTGGCTCGCAGATCGCGTCGGACCGAGGACCGTCTTGCTTTGGACGACCGCTCTGATCGGCGTGCTCGGTTTGCTGTTCGAGCCGCTATTCGGATCGGGCCAATTGGGTACCGTGATCATCTTTATGATCCTTGGCTTAGGCCTCATGGGGTTTACGTATGGTCCGCTCGGCACGGCGCTATCGGAACCGTTTCCGGTTGGTGTCCGCTACACCGGTGTATCGCTGGCATTCAATCTCGCGGGGATATTCGGGGCATCGTTGGCGCCATATATCGCAACGACGCTGGCGACGAAGTTTGGCATTGGCGCGGTTGGACTCTATCTGACCGGAGCTTCGGCTCTGACATTTCTGGCACTCCTTGGGCTTCCGCGACACGCCAGTGAGCGCGAGCCGAATTTGGTGTCACAGGAACAGCCGACCTAATGCGCTGAAGGCAGTCGCATCCGTTTGATGCGACTGCCTTGCGAATTTCGAGCCCTTTATTTTAAGCGCGCGATTAAGGATGCTCACGCGTTTGGAATTGGCTGCTTACGGCCAACGCCAAAAGCGTGCAGATCGCGCCCGACAGCAAGTATGCACCGGCGGCCATGATGCCGAACCTGCTCGCTAGGAATAGGGCCACGAGAGGCGCAAAACCTGCGCCGAAGAGCCATGCGAGATCGGTTGTCAACGCTGAGCCAGTGTAACGGTATGCCTTCGAGAAGTTGGCAGCCACCGCACCCGACGACTGGCCGAACGACAGTCCGAGAAGAATGAAGCCGAGGACCATGAAGATGACCTCGCCAACTTCGCCTCCATTGAGCAATTGAGGCGCAAATCCACTGAATGCCGCTATCGCCGCAGCGGTGCCGGCAAGAAGATTTCTGCGGCCGATACGATCCGCGACAAAACCGGATACGACGATCGCGACGAGACCAACGGCCGCGCCGATAGTCTCGATGATGAGAAAGCGGGCAGGGCCTTCGGCGGTAAATAAGAATACCCACGATAACGGAAACACCGTCACCATGTGGAAGAGCGCAAAGCTGGCCAGCGGTGCAAAGGCTCCGACGACGACATGGGCACCTTCAGCACGCAGGGTTTTAACGACAGGTGCGGGTTGAAGGTCCTGGCTTTCGAACAATTCGGTGTATTCCGGCGTTACGACCATCCGCAGCCGCGCGAAAAGAGCGACGACATTAATCGCAAAAGCCACGAAAAACGGATACCGCCATCCCCAGTCGAAGAAGTCTTCTGATGACAGATTGGCGACAAAGAATGCGAACAGAGCGGCCGCAACGATCAGCCCGAGGGGAGCGCCAAGCTGCGGGATCATTGCATACCAGCCCCGACGGTTTTCGGGAGCGTTGATGGCAAGAAGCGACGGAAGGCCATCCCATTCGCCACCAAGCGCCAGGCCTTGTCCAATTCTGAAAAGCGCCAGAAGAACGGCCGATGCCGCGCCGATTTGATCGTAGCCGGGCAGGAAGGCGATTGCGACGGTGCACGTTCCAAGCAGGAACAACGTGATCGTCAACTTAACGCCGCGTCCGTAGTTGCGATCGATCGCCATGAAGATGACGGTGCCAATCGGCCGCGCGACAAACGCGAGCGCAAAGATCGCGAAGGAAAGAAGCGTACCGTTCAGCGCATCCAAATACGGGAAAACAAGTTTCGGAAAGACGATGACTGACGCTATAGCGAAGACGAAGAAGTCGAAGAACTCGGATGTCCGTCCGATAATCACGCCAATTGCGATTTCGCCGGGACTTGCGTCGCCATGACGAGCGTTCACGATCCGCGCGTCGCGTTCGAACGTTGCTGACGTGTGCGCGGCAGTTTGAGCACTCATCCGTCGTCTGCTCCTTGTAAGCGTTCTGTCGGCGGCCTCTCCGCCGTTCCGAATAACGCACTGTTAGTCTCGGGATGCGTCGCAAGAGCATTGGGCAAATTGTCCAATGTCGTTTTGGTCGCCGCGCCGTTAGCGGTGAAGCGAGGAGTGCTACGTCCCTCGACAGGAGCCACCTTGAATCGCATTCGTACTTTTGCCTTGCTTCCATTCATCGTCTTGTTGAGTGGCTGTAAAGCCGTCGTGCTGCATCCCTCCGGCGACATCGCCATGCAGCAACGAGATCTCGTGATCATCTCGACCGTTCTGATGCTGCTGATCATCATTCCGGTTATGGCGCTCACTGTGTTCTTTGCCTGGCGTTACCGGCACACCAACACGTCCGCGACATACGAACCGGATTGGGACCACTCGACCCATCTCGAGCTGATTATCTGGTCGGCACCCCTGCTGATTATCATCTGCCTGGGTGCGTTGACGTGGATGGCGACGCATCTGCTCGATCCCTTCCGCCCAATCAGCCGCACCGCGCCCGGACAAGTCATTGCGCACAACGCCAAGACGCTCAGGGTGGACGTCGTGGCTCTCGATTGGAAATGGCTCTTCATCTATCCAGACTACGGCGTTGCGACCGTGAACGAGATGGCGGCGCCGGTCGATGAGCCAATCGACTTTCGCATTACATCATCGTCCGTCATGAACTCGTTCTTTGTACCGGCGCTCGCCGGCCAGGTTTATGCGATGCCCGGTATGCAGACCAAGCTTCACGCCGTCATCAACAAACCCGGCGTTTACGAGGGAATTTCTGCCAATTATAGCGGTGCCGGTTTCTCCGGAATGCACTTCAAGTTTCACGGTCTGTCAGCGGGCGACTTCGACAAATGGGTTGCCGACGTTAAGGCAGGAGGCGGCAAGCTTAGCCGCGACAAATATCTCGAGCTTGAAAAGCCGAGTGAAAATGTACCGGTGATCAAGTTCGGAGCCGTTGATGCGGGGCTTTACAAAGCCATCCTCAATATGTGCGTCGAGCCCGGCAAGATGTGCATGAACGAGATGAGCGCGATTGACGCTAAAGGGGGGCTTGGTCTCGCCGGCGTTCGCAATGTCCTGCCTCTCGAATACGACAAATATGCGCGCCGCGGATCCACGGTGCTCGGGCCGAAGAAGACCCCCATCGCTAGCATCTGCACAAAGACCAATCCGGAAGGTGTGGACTTAGACAAAACGCCACCGAGACCCGTGAAATCAACGCCGGTTCTCGGGGCAGCTCTGCCACAGCCTGGTTTGTCCAACCAATCGCCCGCATCCCAGCGGCCTTCCAACTCCTGATCCGGACGAATACCAATATGTTTGACAATCCTGGTCTCCTGAAAGCGATCTTCGGTCGGCTTACGCTCGAGTCGCTGCCTATTCACGAACCGATCCTCGTAGTGACGTTCATCGCCGTCGCGCTCGGCGGCGTGGCTCTGGTTGGCGCGGTCACCTACTATCGCTTGTGGGAGTATCTCTGGCGCGAGTGGTTTACGAGCGTCGATCACAAGCGTATCGGCGTCATGTATATCGTGCTTGGCATCGTGATGCTGCTTCGCGGGTTCTCCGACGCGCTGATGATGCGATTGCAGCAGGCAATCGCATTCAACGGCTCGGAAGGATACTTGCCGGCCCACCACTACGACCAGATTTTCACCGCCCACGGCGTCATCATGATCTTTTTCGTGGCGATGCCGCTTGTCACGGGGTTGATGAACTATGTCGTGCCGCTGCAGATCGGTGCGCGCGACGTTGCTTTTCCGTTTCTCAATAACTTTAGCTTCTGGATGACGGTCGCAGGCGCCGTGCTGGTGATGATGTCGCTCTTCGTCGGAGAGTTCGCGCGCACCGGTTGGTTGGCTTATCCGCCGCTGTCGAACATCGGCTACAGTCCGGATGTTGGTGTCGACTATTATATATGGTCGCTACAGATCGCGGGTATAGGAACACTGCTCTCCGGCGTGAACCTCGTCGCCACCATCGTAAAGATGCGCGCGCCCGGCATGACGATGATGAAGATGCCGGTTTTCACGTGGACGGCGCTCTGCACGAACGTGCTCATCGTTGCGGCATTTCCGGTGCTGACAGCGGTGTTGGCCATGCTGTCGCTTGACCGCTATATCGGCACGGACTTCTTCACGAACGATTTCGGGGGCAGCCCGATGATGTACGTGAACCTCATTTGGATCTGGGGCCACCCGGAAGTCTATATTCTCGTTCTGCCGGCGTTCGGCGTCTTTTCGGAAGTTACGTCGACGTTCTCCGGTAAGCGCCTTTTTGGCTACACGTCGATGGTCTACGCGACGGTCGTCATCACCATCCTGTCGTATTTGGTATGGCTCCACCACTTCTTCACGATGGGGTCCGGCGCCAGTGTGAACTCCTTCTTCGGCATCACCACGATGATCATTTCGATCCCGACAGGTGCCAAGTTGTTCAACTGGCTGTTCACGATGTACCACGGGCGAATTCGGTACGAGCTACCGATGATGTGGACGGTAGCGTTCATGCTCACATTCGTCCTCGGAGGAATGACGGGTGTTCTCCTCGCCGTTCCGCCTGCAGACTTCGTGCTGCACAACAGCCTGTTTCTGATCGCGCACTTCCATAACGTCATCATCGGCGGCGTGGTATTCGGTGCGTTTGCCGGAATTGCCTACTGGTTCCCCAAGTTCACCGGTTTCAAGCTCGATCCATTTTGGGGAAAGTTGTCGTTCTGGTTCTGGGTGTCCGGTTTCTACTTCGCCTTCATGCCGCTTTACATTCTCGGCTTCATGGGCGTGACACGCCGTCTGCGCGTCTTCGACGATCCGTCGCTTCAGATCTGGTTCATCATCGCCGGTTTCGGAGCGTTTCTGATCCTGCTCGGCATCCTGGCATTCCTGGTGCAGATCGTCGTCAGCATTCGCAATCGCGAGGCGTTGCGCGACGTGACCGGCGATCCGTGGAATGCGCGGACGCTCGAATGGTCGACGTCGTCGCCACCGCCGCCCTACAACTTTGCTTTTACGCCGGTGGTCCACGACAACGATGCGTGGTGGGATATGAAAAAGCGTGGCTATGAACGTCCGCTTGGAGGTTTCAACCCCATTCACATGCCGAAAAATACCGCCACGGGGATCATCCTGGCCGGAATCAGCGTGGTCTTTGGCTTCGCGATGATCTGGTACATCTGGTGGCTAGCAGCGCTCAGTTTTGTAGCGCTCCTGGCGACGGCGATCGGCCATACGTTCAACTATAACCGTGACTTCAACATTCCCGTCGACGAGGTCGTTCACTTTGAACGTGCTCGGACGCAGCTACTTTCTGGGCAGGCCTAACGATGGACGCAACAGCAACGACTATGGAAGGTGCCAGTAAGGCGCCGGACACTCCGGTCTTTTACCTGGAGGAAGAGCACGCGCATGCCGAAGGTGGCAGCACAATGCTCGGATTCTGGATCTACCTGATGAGCGATTGCCTCATCTTCGCGTGCCTGTTTGCGGCGTATGGCGTGCTCGGTGGCAGCTATGCGGCGGGTCCTTCGCCGAAGGACCTTTTTGATCTGCCGCTCGTTGCGGTCAACACGTCGATGCTGCTGTTGTCGTCCATCACGTACGGCTTCGCGGTGCTCGCGATGGACAAGGGACGCGTGGGGCAGACACAGGCGTGGCTCGCGGTGACCGCGGTTTTCGGCGCCGCTTTCATCGGGTTCGAGCTGCACGAATTCGCGCACATGATCCAAGAAGGCGCCACACCGCAGCGTAGCGCGTTTCTGTCGTCATTCTTCACGCTGGTCGGCACGCACGGACTGCACGTCACGTGCGGGTTGATCTGGCTTGGGACGTTGATGGTTCAGGTCGCTCAGCGCGGTCTGATCGAAGCCAACAAGCGGCGGCTCATGTGCCTCAGCATGTTCTGGCACTTCCTCGACGTCGTGTGGATCGGCGTCTTTACCTTTGTTTATCTTATGGGTGTCCTCAGATGAGCACCGAAGCACACGTAAATCACACACACTCGCACGCCGATCATGGCCATGGGCACGACGGCGGCACTCATGCGACGTTCGGCGGTTATATGATCGGCTTCGGGCTGTCGGTCGTGCTGACCGCAATTCCCTTCTGGCTTGTTATGTCGGGCGCTCTCGGGAGCAACGAAGCGACGGCTCTTACGGTCATGGCATTCGCGGTCGTACAAATCATGGTTCACATGATTTTCTTCCTGCACATGAGCCCAAGCTCGGAAGGCGGCTGGACGATGATGGCTCTGATCTTCACACTTGTGATGGTCTTGATTACGCTCGCGGGCTCGTTGTGGGTCATGTATCACCTCAACACCAACATGATGCCGGGCCATGACATGAGCCAGATTCCGTGACCGGCGGCGCCGGATCCAGAAAATCAACGGGCGGCAGTCTGACGGAAGACAATGCCGTACCGTTCCGGCGCTTCGTGACGTTCGTCCTCTTTTCTCTCCTGGGCATCGCGGTCTTTACCGCTCTCGGCATTTGGCAGCTCGAACGCCGGGTCTGGAAGCTCGACCTTATCCAGCGTGTCGAGCATCGCGTGCATGCGCCGCCCGTCGCCGCGCCAGGTCCGGCGGCGTGGCCGTCCGTCAATCGCGCCGATGATGAATACAGGGCGGTTCGTGTCACGGGCCGCTTTGCCAATGATCATGAAACGCTTGTCGAAGCGACGACAGAGCGCGGCATGGGATATTGGGTCATGACGCCCCTGAAAAGCCGTGAGGGATTTACCGTTCTCATCAACCGGGGCTTCGTTCCGTCTGATCGCCGTAATCCTGCAACGCGCGCTGCGGGTCAGATTGCTGGAGAAACAACCGTTACGGGCTTGATACGCATGACGGAGCCCAAGGGGACCCTCCTGCGTTCGAATGATCCAGCGGCGAACCGCTGGTATTCGCGAGACGTCAAGGCCATCGCGAAGGCCCGCGGGCTTGAAGCCGTCGCGCCATATTTCATCGACGCAGATGCCACGTCCAATCCCGGGGGGGTGCCGGTTGGCGGTCTCACGGTCATTTCGTTCTATAATCATCACCTGATCTACGCCGTCACCTGGTTCGGTCTTGCGCTGATGCTAGCCGCGGCATTGTTCCGCTTTCTGCGGGAGCCCCTTTGGGGCCTAAAGGACTAGACGACGGGCATTTTCTGGGCGCCTATCGGAGCTTGGCGGGCAAAACGGTCTTTGCTACGTTTGCGCGCGATGAGGTTGAGCATACCTTGAAATTGACAATCGAAACTCACAACCAGGCGTCATGAGACATTTGCAAGCGGCGCTTGGCGCATTATTCGCAGCGGGCCTGACATTGATGTCAGGAGGGGCGAAAGCAGACGAACTACCTCCCGTGGATACGGCGCTTGTTGTCTCCGTCGACGTTTCGAATTCGGTAGATGATGCGCGTTATAAGCTGCAGATGGAGGGCATTGCGAAGGCGCTTGAAGATCCGGGTGTGATCGCAGCCATCGCGGGCGGTTCCAGCGGGGGCATCCTCTTTTCGATGGTAACGTGGGCCGACAAGCCAGCTTTCGTGATTCCGTGGATGCATATCGCCAGCAAGGCTGATGCGTTTGCGGCGGCGCAACGCGTGCGTAAACTTCCCCACCAAGGCGGCGAATTCACGTGCATGACACGCATGTTGCGTTCTGTGAACGATAAGATCGTGCCGCAAATTCCCGCCAAAGCGTCCCGTATCGTCATCGACGTATCGGGCGATGGTCCCGACAATTGCAATGCCGACGAGCCGATCGAGAAAGTTCGTGATGAGCTGGTGAGCAACGGCGTAACGATCAACGGTCTTCCGATATTATCTGATGCACCGGAATCCAAAGAGAAGTTGCCGAAGGCAGTGTATGGACAGATGCCTCCGCTCGAAAAATGGTATCGCACACATGTCATGGCGGGGCCCGGAAGTTTCGTCCTCCCGGCCCAGGGATATGCGGATTTCGAACGCGCCATCCGCCAGAAGTTCGTGATCGAGATGAGCGGGATTACACCGCCGGAAATGTCTAGGGTCGCGCTCGGCTATTCAAAATAGGCTCTGCCGCGGCCAGCCCGCGGCCAGAGCGTCGTCTTTTAAATATTGTTCTCGCTCGCCGGAGCGCAACGCCAGCGCTTGATTTTCCAGTTGGGGTGCTCTGCTGCCCACTGTGCAAAGTATGGTGGAGCATCCGTCGCGCAGTGCATGGCGTCGATGCTTTCATTGATCGGGATTTTGTAATCTCTGCAAACGGCGGGTTGGTTTGCGAGGCATGCAGAAAGGACAATTGCGATCATTCCGGCCAGGACCCTTCGCTAAGGAGATGATGGACTCCACAAAAAAACTGCCGCACGACTTCCATCGCGCGGTAATGAAAAGTATTGCGCGAGTATCGTACGGGGATAAGTTTCCGGAGTTCTACGGCGCGATCGTCGCAACTCAGCTCGCGGGCAGCAATATTTCGCCTCGTCCGATGGCGGCGGTATCGCCTCCAATCTTTTGGACAAACAAAGGCATAGGCTTGGGTGCGAGATCGCCAAGCGTGCTCTTGAAGTACCGGGACATGATCCGCATGATCACGAGATCGTGTTTCCCGCAGTCCACGAAGGTCGGCAGGAGACTGTCGACGCTCGGACCGATCAGTGTTCCTCGGCGCATCATCAGGCCGGGGAGGGGGCCGATGCCACCTTCAGCCCAGATCGTGCCGCCGATCATTCGGGTGCCGGTGTTCTCGCCGGTCTTGCCTTTCACGATAATCGTGCCGCGGCGCATTTTTTCGCCTGCGCGGGCGCCGATGTTACCGCCGACGACGGCGACGCCACCTAGCATGCCGAAACGATCGCCCGGCATAAAGCCGCCAGCGTTATCGCCGGCATTCTCCAAAATATGGATCGTGCCGCCTGTCATACCTGACGCGAGGAAGTTTCCGGCGTTGCCTCGTACTTCGAGCTTGCCGCCCGACATCTTCCGGCCCGTGTAGGCACCCACATTGCCGACGACCCGGATCGTGCCGCCATCAAGTCCGCCGCCGACGAAATCAAGCGTCGCGCCACTTCCCTCAATCGTAAGGGTTTCGCTCGGGCTGCCGCTGATGTCGAACGCATCACCGATGGCGAGGCCATTCTTTTCAATGCCGACGTTGAGCCACGCAATCTCGTACGTTGAGAGAGACGCGAGCTTCGCGGGTGTGATGCCGTCAAGATTGATCCGCTCGGTCGCGGGCGCTTTCAGGCGTAGCGTCAGGCCGCTCATCAAATCAGATCCTTCAGATGGTAATGATGCTGCCCAAGCTTGCCGCCATAGTTGCCGGCGGTGATGCGCGTGACGCCGCGCTTGGCGCCTGTGTCTGTTACCGCTTTGAGACCGGCGTGCATGGCGTCGGCGACCGCCTTGGACGTGAGCCCGTCAATAACGATTTCAAGGACCGCCAACGTATCGGGTCCCAATTCGCTTTTGACGGTGCCCCGAAGGGTCGGGCAAAACGCGTTGTTCGTCGATGCGAACATACCGGAATACTTGGCGCCGACTTTACTGCCCGAGCGCACGATGCCGCCCGGAAACGGCGTAATGACGTCATCGATCTTTGCGATCGCCTCTACGGCCGCTTCGGCCGTCTCGAGGAGCCCGGCTCGGTCGTTGCCAAGGATCAGCATGTTGCCGCCGCCAACAGCGTCGGTCGTGACGCCCGTTTCCTCTTCAATGACGAATTCGCCGTCCATTACCGGAACGCGCCAGTAGCGGCTCTGTCCGAGGCGCTTGGCGGTCTGATAACCGTCGCCGAAAAAGCGAGGTCCTTTGCCAAGGCCGATCGATTGGGGAGCCTTGAGGCCGGAATAGCAAGCCGAGCCAGGGCTCGTCAGAACGCATTGTCCGATGCGGTTCCTGATTTGCGGAACGAGAGCGTCTGGCGAAAAGCCGAACATGAGAATACGTACGCCGGGGCGTCCGTCCGGCGTTTCATCGGGGCTTAGTTCGCGATCAATGCCGCATTCCGCACCAGCGCCGATCACCGACGTTCCGAAACCGGTCGCCACCGTCGCCGCGATGCGCGCCCATTTCATCGAGTCGGCGGTGATGATGATTCCGGTGCCCGTCATGCCGAAAGCTTCGGCGAAGGTGTCGTCGATCGAGACGCCGTTAACCGTCTTGCTCATGCTACGCGTGCCCTGGTCGGTTGAATGATGAGGGAGCCGCGGCCGTTGTTGATGATCTCATCGTCCGACAGGCGGAAGTTTTCCATGCGTACGGTATTGAAGTCGTCGAAGTAGGACTTCAATGATCTCTCGATACTTCGGTCAAAGGACGGGCGCGCGACGTGGGTCGCTCCGGTGACGACCTTCACGATCTTGCCGTTGCGAACGATCAACTCGCCATTTTTGAACAATAGCTCCGGCTTCGCGAACATTGCTTCGCGGTCGGGATTATCGTCGTAGACCGTGATATCGGCGCAGGCGCCGACGCCGAGGTGGCCCCGATCGACGAGACCTAGGCTGCGGGCCGGTCCGGCACGAGTCATGATCGCGATTTCATAGAGCGTGTACTCGCGATCGAGCGTTCCGAGCGTCGAATACTTGAGCGCATCCTGATTAATCGTCTGCATCATTTCCTGACGGAACGTCTTGTCCATCAGGAGCCGGATCAAGTGCGGGTAGCAGGTGAACGGGCCGCCATTCGGATGGTCGGTCGTCAGGAAGATGCGCCAGGGATCATTGACGAGAAGAAACAGCTCGAGTCCAATCGCCCATTGCAGTGCGTTGACGAAGCTCTTGTCGCGATACTTGAAGGGTATGACACCGCAACCAGCGTCGCATTCGATGTCCATCACGACCCACTTCTTCGGGTCAGCAGAGCGCGTGGTTACGAACTGGCGCATGGAATCGCCGGAGATGGTGCACGTCTGGCCGAACATGACCTGACCGATGTCGATCGAGATGTTCTTATTGGTATTGACGGCTTCGGCGACGCGCGCAGCACCGGACGAAAACTTCATGTCGCCTTCGGTGCCGTAGCTATGGAATTGGATGTGCGTCAGATGGATCGGGAGGCCTTCGGCGCCATTGATCGTGGCGAGCGTCGTCTCAACGCCGCCCGGCACTCCAAGATTGCAGCCGTGGATATGGATCGGGTGAATCACACCCAACTCCTTCATGCCGCGGGCCAGCGTAAGAATGATGTCGCGTGGCGTGACACCGTAGAATGTGTGCTTCTCGTCGAGATCAAGCTTGCGTTGATTGAACTTGAACGCGCTGATACCGCCCGGATTGACAACCTTCACGGCAAGCGCCTGGGCGGCGTGCATGGTCCAGGCGATATAGTCCTTGATCGCCGAGAAATCCGCCTTACCGGCGAGCTGGCGCAGAAAGTAATCGTCGGAGCCGAGCATGACAAAGCCGCCTTTGTCGATGATCGGCGTATCGCCCATTTCCAAATGCGTCTGCCGCGCATTCGACGGCAGCATCGCGGGCTCGAACGCCGCGGTGTATCCCATTTCGGCATAGCGATATCCGGCATCGAGCGTCGAAGGAATCGCGCGACCGGTTGCGGGACGAGTGATGTCCGTCGCCGCCATTTCGTGCCCGATATGATCTTCGGGCATCAATGTGCGGGCGATCGTGACCTTGCCGCCTCCGATGTGAGAGTGCGGATCGATACCGCCCGCCATCACGACGCGACCATGAACCGGATATTCGTGAGCTATCTTGGCGTCTGGTGACGGAGAGACGATGCGGCCATCCTCAATGAAGATGTCGCGAATCTCGCCGTCGACGCCATTCGCGGGATCGTAAATTTTGCCGCCGGTAAGCTTGATCAGCATTCTTGGTCTCGGGTGTTGGCCTAGAGGGCGGCTTCGATTGAAGCGATGACGTCGGCCGCAGGAGGCAGCTTCGATTCTCGCAGCTTGCGGAGCGGCAGCGACACGACGCTGTCGACGCGTACGATCGTGCCGGCGTGATCGACGCCGGGTGTTCCGACCGGAATATAGACTTTGGGCTTCCGCTTCAGAGAGAGGTGAGGGGTGCCGAGGACGATCGTCGGCACGTCGGTGTCGGGCGGATTTAAGGCTTCGGTGTAGGACGCGAGCCAGATCAGAAGATCGGTTTCCTTGGCGGCGATCATTCGGCCAGCGTCGTAGCGAGACGGGTCATAGTCGGCTTTGCCGCTCGCGAATGAAACGCGCAGCGGGAAACCGGATTGCCAAGTGCACACGGCGTTGACCGAGGTCGAGCCTTCACTTCCGCCGAGAGACAGCCCTGCGAAGCGCTGACTGCTGTTGAGATCTTTGATGAATGCGTTGATCGCCTGAACGGTAAGGTCCGCATTGGGGAAATCGAAGCTCGAGGGGACCCAGACCATCACCCCGTACGTCGCCGCCTTGCAGCGAGCCAGAAGATCTTCGACAGCGGCACGAGGCAATCCACCGATGTCGTTGCCTGAAATCGTCGCCTCCTTATCCATCGCGCGCATCGCGTCGAGAATCTCGCCGATGCGATTGACGTCGCAGGGAAGCGTCAGCACATCCCCGACACGTTCACCTTTCGCGGCGGACTGATCCAGGCCTTTGCCGAGAAAGATGACAGTTCGCTTCGGTGGGGATTCGGAAAACATCGAGCGTTCGGGACTGACAATTCGCTCGAAGAAACGCGGGTGGATCTTGTTGATATCGCATCCGGCGATGATGAACAGATCGGCGCGATTGCGAGCTTCCGTCAGCGACGTCGTGAGATATCCGCTCGATTGATAGACCCGCAAGTTGCGATAGGCATCGCCGCTCAATGCGTGATCGACGACTCCGCCACTGCGTTCGGCAAGCGTCATGATGGCGCGCATTCCGTCGACGTCAGTTCCGAGACCGCCAAATACCGGCAAACGGCTTTCGCGGATCAACTCCGCTGCAGCTGCTACTGCTTCGTCGAGCGAAACATCCATGCCGTCGACCTGCGGACTTGGCTCGATGAGCGCGCGCTCAAAACCTGCCGACGCTTTGGCGCAGCCGTTTTTCAGAACCTTCAGACTGCCGTTGCTCGATGGGCCGATGTCGAGGTCATCGCAAGCCATGCCACAGAACGGGCACGCGACGTTCTCATGATGATTTGCACCACTCCTCGACTTTTCGGATTCCAAGTTCAGCACCCTCTTGAAGCCGCGGAAGCTATCCAGCGAGATTCGACAAATGTACGAGCCCGGAGGTAAACCAATTCTGCCCTTAACGGTCAAGTACGGGGAAGGTCAGAAGCATGGTGCGACACATTTGGCTGTCTCCTGGGATCGCCGACGCGCATAAGGTGCGCCGCGTCGCTCGGCCCACAGGGTCCCACAGCAAATCCGCAAATTAGAACCTCCGGAGGAAACGTATGTTGAAACGCTTGGCGATCGCTGCTGCGATCTTGGGCTCATTGCCCGCTGTGGCCCTTGCTCACGGTCCATCCCGCCAAAAGGTCACCGAGTCCGTCGAGATCAATGCTCCGGCGGCGAAAGTCTGGGCCGTCGTCGGCAACTTCCAGGACATGAGCTGGGTGCCTGTCGTCGCGAAGACGGAAGGCAAGGGCGGCAACAAGCCGGCAACGAACGAGGCGACGAATGACGGCGCGACGCGGACACTGACGCTCAAGGACGGCGGCGTGATCAACGAAATGCTCGACGATTACGATGCCAAGGAAATGACCTACGCCTATGAGATTACCAAGGTCGACGTGAAAGTTTTGCCGGTCAACGATTATTCGTCCCACATCACGGTGACGGCAGACGGCGACAACAAGTCGACGCTCGAGTGGAAGGGCGCCTTCTATCGCGGCTATATGAATAATGACCCGCCGGCAAACCTGAACGATGAAGCGGCGAAGAAGGCCGTGAGCGATCTTTATAAGAGCACACTTGCTGCCGTGAAGGCGAAGATCGAAGGCGGCAAGTAGGGTGAGCTGCTTGCTTCGATCCAGTGCAGCACTTGCCTTTCTCTTTTTAGGTGCATTGCAATCTGTTGCTGCAGCGGCCGAAGCACTGACGACAAATCAGCCGGCCGACAATCTTTCATTCGTTAATCTCGATACGATGAAAGAGGTCGCCAGGATAAAGATCGGCGGCAAGCCGGCCGGCATCGCGCTTTCGCCTGACAAGACGAAAGCCTACATCACGTCACCCGATAGCAGGGAGCTCGTCGAGGTCGATGCGGTATCTCGGGCCGTCACGCGGCGACTCGTCGTCGGCGGAGGCCCGGTCGGCGTTGCGGCACATCCGAAATTGCCGGAAGTTTACGTCGCCGACTGGTACACCCATAAGATCATCGTAGTTGATACGAATAAGTTCGCGGTCGTTGGCACGATCGCAGTTGGGAAATCACCCTCCGGGCTCGCAGTCACGCCGGATGGACGGCTGCTGCTCTCAGCCGACCGCGACAGCAACACGGTTTCCTTCGTCGATATCGCCAGCCGCAAACGCATCGCGACGGTATCCGTGGGCAACCACCCCTTCGGCATCACGATCGATGATGCCGGTTCGCGCGCTTATACCGCTAACGTAAAGAGCAATGATGTGACGGTGATCGACATCGCCGGGCGGCGCGTTGTCGGTCGCGTTCCGACGGGACGCCGGCCTTATGCCGTTGGTCTCGCCGATGGGCGCGGTTTTTCGACGGATCAATACGGCGAGACGGTCACCGCCTTCGACTTGAAGACGCTCGCACCCATCAAGGTCATTCGCGCTTGCGACCATCCCGAGGGCATTGAGGCGGACACGGCACGACGCAACATTTACGTGGCGTGCTGGGGCGACGATGTCTTGCTGCGCATCGATCCGGTGGCGCTCAAAGTGACAGGGAAAACCGCGGTTGGAGATGGGCCGCGCGCCTTCGGCAAATTCCTCCGCTAGGGTCTGAGGTTACCGGGTTTTAAGTTCCGCTTGGGGATTTCTTCCGGCATCTTGCCCAGACGTTGCCGGTCCAGCACCATCCCGCCCTTTACCGAAGCGCAATGATTTCTAGCCAATGCGCGAACCTCTCGTTAAAGAGCGGGAAAAATAAGCAATTCTGACGACCCGGAGGAACGCCCTTTATGCTTAGACTTCCATTCGCTGCCTTGTCCGCGCTCGCACTTTTGCTTCCTGTCGCAGCGCATGCGGAAGACATGCCCAAGCCGTCCGATATTCTCTTCAATCGGCCGCATATCGCGTCGGTCGCCGCGGGTACCGTGCTCGACTATAAATTCGTTCGTAAACCCTCGAATGAGAAACTGCTCGGTCTCGGGTTCACTGACGACATTACGGTGAAAGTCGAGAGCGATGGTGCGCCGGGCAAGAAGAACGTTCTCGTCCAAATGTACAGCGGCGATCGGGCCCGCGAGCCGCAGCGGATCACCGGCATGGACGGCAATCCCATGCTGGTCATCTATCTCGACGGGGCCGTTTCGCATTTCCGTGAGCTTGCTGGTGGCGACAGCGCCTACCTCAAGCACATGTTCAGCCAATACCTTGGGAACGGGGCAACGATCGCGCCCGTTAAGATCATGTACAAGGGGCAGGAAGTCGACGGATACCAGGTTACGGCGACGCCTTTTGCTAACGACCCCGCTCGCGCAAAAATGAACGGCTTTGAAAACGCGACGTTCAAAATTGCTTTATCTGCAAAGATACCGGGTTATTTCGCCCAGATGGTTTCCGACTACAAGAGCACCGACAAGTCGGCGCCGTCGCTGCTCGAAACGACAACGCTTGAAGGCGTAGGAGATGTGAAATGAAGAAATTTACAAGTCGCCGGATTTTTTTCGGGATGGCATTTGTTGCAAGCGTGACGTGCGCCGGTATCGCAGTCGCGCAGGAGCTGCCTGCAAACGATTACCCGACCGAAGCACGTGCGGATTACGTTTATGCTTGCATGGCGGTGAATGGTCAGACGCGGGAGATGCTGGACAAGTGTTCTTGCTCGATCGACCAGATCGCAGCGATTTTGCCGTATGCCGAGTACGAGCAGGCTGAAACATTGATCTCGGTTGGTCTCAAGGGTGGCGAAAACGTTGCGTGGACCAAGATTCCGCAGATGCAAGAGAAGATCAAAAACATGCGGCGCGCGCAGGTCGAGGGCGAATTGCGCTGCTTCTGATGATTTGATTTGAGAGGGCGCCGGCGTGGCGCCCTTTCTTTTTCTACGGCGTCCGCTCACTCCCATTCGAGTTCGGTGAAGGCAGCGGTGACGTTCATGCCGTTGTGTTCGTCAAAGAGCTGCCATTTTCCGCGCTCGGTTTGTCCGGCACTGGCGATGGCTTCGTCAATCGTTTTGCCGTCTTTGATCATCGCGCGCACGTCGCGAGCAATCGTTTCGAGATAGCGTTGCTCGGCGAGAATTGCCTGAGGCCATGGCATCGACCTCGGTCCGTGGCCGGGGATTGCGCGCGCCGCTTTTTCCCGCATCAACTCCGGTATCAATTTAAGCCACCCGACGATCGAACCATCGAGGGTCGGAATGTGGCCGGAGAACAGCAGATCGCCGAGGAAGAATATCTTCGTGGCGCTGTCGAAGATCGTCAGATCATTGTTGGTGTGAGCGGTCGGACGCGCTTTCAACGTGAGCCGTCGGCCACCGAGATCAAGATCGAGCGTGTCGGTGACGAGCTTCGTCGGCAGGACGATCTTCGTGCCGGCAAAGCCTTCGTCGCCGATGCGCTCGCGCGCGTTTCTGAGGTAGCTCTCGGCTCGCGCGGCAAGCGCGGCAGGGAGATTGTGGTGGCCGATAAATTCGGCGCCTATGCCCTCGAACGCTGCATTGCCGAGCACATGGTCGGGGTGCATGTGGGTGTTGATGATATAACGGATCGGCTTGTCGGTAATCTGTTGGATAGCCTCAAGCAGAGCCTTTCCGACTCGGTATGAGCCTCCGGTATCGATTATGGCAACAGCGGACGTTCCGAGAATGCAACAGGCGTTCGAGATGTCGCCGCCATTCTCGGCATTGACCAATGCATATTTGCCGACGTGAACAAAAACGCCTGGCGCCGCCTCGCTAACGCCCATTTGCGCGACTTCCGCGGCCGCCACCCGTGGGAGCAGGGGCAAAAGCGCCGCCAATCCCGCTCCTCGCAAAAAATCTTTGCGGGAAATTCCGACGCGCGCTCGGGAATTTTTTCTCATTTCAATTTTTCCCGAAATAAAGGGAAAATCAGAAGCTTGCCAGAGGCGAAGTGGGGATCGCGAAAGATCACAAACGCGAGAGATGGCGTGATCAAGGTGGCGTTTTCTCACATCTCAAAAAACTATACGTGCAGTGCAGCATTTGTGGTGCATTGCAAGAATGCCCAGTGATTAGTGGGATAATTTGGGTCAGACTCCTTGTCCTAGTTTGTCGCACATGTGCGATCGTCGCAGTACGTGTTGCAGATGTAAAAAAAAAGTGTCTACATGCGGCCGTTCACGGGGACCTACCGAAATCTACACGGTTCCGTGAAGTCCTCCTCCATCGGCGAGGCTAAGACGGGAGTTAAATCCCGCAAATCCTTGATTTCGATGGCGGGAAGAATTCGGGAGGTCCTCGGGTTCACTTGCAAGCGTGGCAAGACTTTTCTCAAAACGGAGGAAGCGCAATGCGCAAAAGTGCATTCGCATGCGGGTTGCTCGCAACTGCCGCGTTCTCAGCGTCCGCATGGGCGAACGAGGACGTGATCAAGTTGACGCAAAACCCGGCGAACTGGGCGATCCAGTCCGGCGATTATGCCGGTACGCGGTACTCGACCCTGGACCAAATCACGACCGCTAACGTCGGACAGCTCAAAGTTGCCTGGACGTTCTCGACGGGTGTTCTTCGTGGTCACGAAGGCGGCCCGCTCGTCATTGGCGATACAATGTGGCTCCACACGGCGTTCCCGAACATCGTGTACGCTCTGAACCTCGCCGACGATGAGAAGATCATCTGGAAGTATGAGCCGAAGCAGGATCCGTCGGTCATCCCTGTGATGTGCTGCGACACGGTCAACCGTGGCGTGCAGTATGCCGAAGGCAAGATCTTCCTCCACCAGGCCGATACGTCTCTCGTCGCTCTCGACGCGAAGACGGGTAAGGAACTGTGGAAGGTCGTCGACGGCGATCCCAAGAAGGGCGAAACCGGTACGGGCGCTCCGCTCGTCGTGAAGGACAAGGTTGTCATCGGTATCTCGGGCGCCGAGTTCGGCGTTCGCTGCCATGTCACCGCTTACGACATCAACAGCGGCAAGAAAGTCTGGCGCGCCTATTCGATGGGTCCGGATTCGGACATTCTCGTTGACCCAGAGAAGACCACGATGCTCGGCAAGCCGGTTGGCAAGGACTCGTCTTTGAAGACCTGGAATGGCGATCAGTGGAAGATCGGCGGCGGTTCGACGTGGGGCTACATGGCCTACGATCCGGACCTCAACCTGATCTACTACGGAACGGGCAACCCGTCGACCTGGAACCCTGCACAGCGTGCGGGACCGGATGGCAAGCCGATCGATCAGCTCTACTCGATGACGATGTTCGCTCGCGACGTCGACACCGGTGTGGCGAAGTGGGCCTACCAGATGACGCCGTTCGACGAGTGGGACTATGACGGCATCAACGAGCCGATCCTGGCCGAACTCGACGTCAATGGCACGAAGCGCAAGACGGCGACGCACTTCGACCGTAACGGCTTCGGGTATACCTGGGATCGCGCCACGGGTGAGCTTCTGGTCGCTCAGAAGTATGACCCGGCTGTGAACTGGGCTAGCGGCGTTGATATGGATAAGTCGAGCCCGAACTACGGCCGTCCGATCCGCGTTGCTAAGTACTCGACGTTCCAGAACGGCAAGGGTACCGACGTGAACCACAAGGGCATCTGCCCGGCGGCTCTCGGCTCGAAGGACCAACAGCCGGCTTCTTACTCGAAGCTGACTGGCTTGTTCTACGTTCCGACGAACCACGTCTGCATGGACTACGAGCCATTTAAGGTCTCGTATACGGCTGGTCAGCCTTACGTTGGCGCCACGCTCTCCATGTACCCGGCTCCGGACAGCCACGGCGGTATGGGTAACTTCATCGCTTGGGATGGTGCGAAGGGCAAGATCGTCTGGTCGAAGCCTGAGCAGTTCTCAGTTTGGTCAGGTGCTCTGACGACAGCTGGCGGCGTTGCTTTCTACGGCACGCTCGAAGGCTACTTCAAAGCCGTCGACCAGAAGACTGGCAAGGAACTGTACAAGTTCAAGACGCCGTCGGGCATCATCGGCAACGCTATGACTTACGAGCATGGTGGTAAGCAGTACGTTGCAGTGTTCTCGGGCGTTGGCGGTTGGGCCGGTATCGGTCTGGCAGCCGGCTTGACGAACCCGACCGATGGTCTGGGTGCTGTTGGTGGCTACGCTGGCCTCAAGCAGTACACCAACCTTGGTGGTTCGCTCACGGTCTTCGCGCTGCCATAGGCGTGAAACAGAACTGAGAGCCGGCGTGGGGAAACCCGCGCCGGCTCTTTTTGCCGTTTTGAGACGGCAACAAATAGTGTCTCCAAGAAGCTCTGGCGCATGCGCCCAACGATCGAGCCAGGGGATTAGCTAGAAATTCACGTGCTCAACTGCGCCGCCATGTCGTGGCATGGTCACAAGTTGTCACTTGAGCGTTGGGCATAAATTGGAATACCAGAACAGCGGAGGCGGTCGGATGACGGCCGAGCATGTTCGACAGACAAATGACAAGAGGAAGCTCGTGAACCAGTTTAGCAAAAGATTAGTGGTAGCAGTGTTGTCCTGCGCCGCTGCCGTAGCGTCAGTCGCTGCGCCATCCGTCGCCGACGATGCGGCATCAACGGAACCGACGGACATCAAAGATCGCACGTCGCCGCCTGATCCGGTATCGGAATTGGCAAAGCAGCAAGGTTATAAATTCGACGGCATCCGCTATCGCAACAAAGATGGTGATCCTCAGTACGTCGTCACGAAACAGTATATGGTCGACTGGGGCACCTGGCAGGGCTTCCGCCGCTATCACGATGCGTGCCACGTCTGTCACGGTCCGAACGCACTCGGCAGCTCGTTTGCGCCGGCCCTCAAGGATTCGTTGAAGACGATGGACTACAGCACCTTCGTCGCGACCGTCTCCGGCGGTAAGAAGGAGAACAAGGGTGGCACGCTGTTCGTGATGCCGTCGTTCGGCGAAGATAGAAACATCATGTGCTACATCGACGACATCTACACGTACATCAAAGCTCGTTCGACCGACGCAATGCCTCCGGGGCGCCCGGCCGGTCGCGAGGACATCTCGGACGAGGCACGTAAAGCGAACAACGATTGCACCGGTTGAGGTTAGGTTTCTTCTTACCTCACCAAATATTGATGCGTCTTTCGCTCTCGGCGTGGCGGAAGACGTCCAATATCTCCATCGGCAAGTTATTCTGGGGGCAGGTCGTATATCCGCGGCGTGCCCCTAGCCGTATGGGATTTAGGAACCACATCGAAACAAGCAAAGAAGGTATCGACGTGAGGAAACAAGCGCTCAGAAACGTATTCTCGACTGCGCCAATCATGGTGTTGGCGATCGCGGGAATTTTGTCGGGATCAGCACGCGCAAGCAGGGTCGATGCCGCAGAAGTGCCGCGGGCAGACCTCGTAACCCGCAAGGAACTTCGCGTCTGCGCCGACCCCGCAGACATGCCGTTTTCCAATCAAAAAGGCGAAGGTTTTGAAAACAAAATCGCCAACATCATCGCCGACGAGCTGAAGGCACCCGTCAAGTATACGTGGTATCCCAAGTCGATGGGCTTCATTCGCATGACGCTATCGGCAAAGCGATGCGATCTTGTCATTGGCTGGGGGCAGGGCGACGACATCGTCCTAAACACGAACGCCATCTACAGATCGACATCGGCTCTCCTCTATAAGAAGGGAACCGGGCTCGACGGCGTCGATACGATCGCCGATCCACGCCTCAAGGGTAAGAGGATTGGCGTCGAGCAGAATTCGCCCGGAGGCAACTTAGTGGCGTATTACGGATTGATGGGTAATGTGCACGGCTATCCGATGAACGTTGATCGCCGCTACGCCAATCCTGCAAAGGACATGATCGACGATATTCGCAAAGGCGATATTGATGCCGGCATATTGTGGGGCCCGATCGCGGCCTACTGGGCGAAGCAAGGCGGTGAAAAGTTGGTTGTTGTTCCGCTTGTGAAGGAAAAGGCGCCCATCAAGATCGCGTTCCGCATCACGATGGGCGTTCGCAACGGCGATGATGCCTGGAAGCGGCAACTGAATCAGATCATTCGCAAACGCCGCAGCGACATCGATAAGGTGCTTTTGGATGCCGGTGTACCTCTTCTCGTCGACGACGACACGTCGATGGAGATGGTGACGAAGCCGCGTCCGTCACAGGGATCATTTGGAGCGGAGACCGCAAGTCCTGCTGCTGCGACGGCCACGTCGGGTCAGTCGAGCGCTCCGACCAAGACCCCCTGAAGTTGACAGGCAAGATTTGAGCACGCCTCGCAGGCGTGCTCTTTTCTTCTTCCCTATTTCATTTCGCTTGGGGCGAACGGGCAAGGAATCGAGCGCGGCCCGGTTTGCAGCTGGCAGTGCGCCGGAATGAAAAAACGACATTGGTGGCAAGCCGAAGTGTCTATCTCAATTACCGCCCCGCTCGTTCCGCGCATTGTGCTCAGCTGTCTGCTTATAGCCGGTATACCCGGCAGCATTCGCGCGGCGGACGTCGCGATCTCCTCGACATCATCCCGAGCTGCCGCTCACCCGCCTTCCGAGCCCGACGGGTACCGCACGGATCATTATCGCAGTCCAGTGCCTTTGACGCTGAAGGGCGCCCGCGTTCTCTCCGATGACGAGGCCATGAAGATCTGGGCTGCAAAGTCGGCCATTTTCATAGACGTTTATCCGCATCCGCCGAAGCCGCCCAACCTGCCTCGGGGGACGTTGTGGCGGGAAACGACTCACCAATCTATCGAAAATGCAGTCTGGCTTCCGAACGTCGGATACGGGGTGCTTTCGCATGCAAGCGATGCCTATTTTCGGCGCAATCTCGAAAGCCTTACGCACGGGGACAAGGCGAAACAGCTCGTTTTCTTTTGCCTGAGGAACTGCTGGATGAGCTGGAATGCCGCGAAGCGCGCTTTGAGCTACGGCTATACCAACGTTGATTGGTACAGTGACGGTACGGATGGTTGGCAAGAAGCCGGCGGCCTGGTCGACAACGTCCGGCCGTTACCTTAAGGGGCGCCAGCAAGCCCGTTCCTTGCCATAATTGCTCGTATGGTCCGCGTGTCGCTCATGCGTGCGGGTAGGGGTGGCAAATCGCATTTTGCGACGTACCTTGCTGCGGCGGTACCTGTCCTTTTTCACAAGGCGAGCGATGCAAGTGACACTTAATGAATTGGCGATCCTGCTGGCGGCATTGGCGCTGGCTGCCCCCTTGGCGCGATGGCTCGGGATTGCAGCGGTGCTTGGCTATCTCGTGGCCGGCGTTCTTCTGGGTCCGTTTGGAGCCGGCGCGTTCTTTTCCGAGCAGGATGCCGAGCAAGTCTTGCATTTTGCGGAATTCGGTGTCGTCCTGCTGCTATTCCTCATTGGTCTGGAACTCAGACCCAAGCGTCTATGGGCCATGCGGCAGGCTGTTTTCGGTCTGGGCACCGCACAGGTCGTGTTGACTGGCTTTGTCCTGGCCGTCATCGGAACCCTCTTTTTCGACACCCAGTGGCAGCCCGCACTATTTGCTGGCGCGGCCCTGGCGTTGTCGTCGACGGCATTTGCATTGCAAGTGATGGAGGAGAACGGCGAACTCCAAACGCGGCACGGCCGGCTTGGTTTTTCCATCCTGTTGTTCCAGGACCTCGCAGCAATTCCGCTGATTGCGCTGGCGCCGTATTTCGCAGTAACGGCTAAACAGCTCGTTCCTCACATCGATTATATTGCCTTCGCAAAGGGACTCGTGACGATCGCCGCTGTCGTGATCGTGGGCCGCTACGTGCTGGACGTTCTGCTTCGCGTCGTGGCGTTATCCAAGGTCAAGGAGGCGATGACGGCCGCGGCGCTGCTGACGGTCGTCGGCGTGACGCTGATCATGGAAGCTGTCGGACTTTCAGCTTCTCTTGGCGCATTCATCGCCGGCGCACTGCTGGCGGAGAGCAGCTACCGTCATGAGCTCGAAGCGGATATCGCGCCATTCGAAGGCCTGCTGCTCGGCATATTCTTTACCGCAATCGGAATGTCTCTCAATCTGAGACTGCTGGTCTCCGAGCCGCTCCTGATCGTGACGCTGACGGCCTCGCTCATTCTCGTAAAGGCCGTTATTCTCTTTCTTTTGGGACGCTGGCAGGGGCTTGAGTCAGGCCCGTCGCGGCGCTTAGCATTCGCACTGTCGCAAGGCGGTGAATTCGCGTTCGTGCTGTTGTCGGTCGGGCGTGCCGCTGGCGTGCTCGGTAAACAGCCCTCTGAGATACTCGCGGTCGTCGTCACGCTATCGATGGCGATGACGCCGATATTGCTCATGCTCGATCGGGTGTTGTTCAAGAAAAAAGGGACTCAGCAACGCGCATTCGATGCGATGCCAGATAACGACGGACACGTGGTCATCGCGGGATTCGGCCGCTTCGGTCAGATTACTGCTCGTGTGCTGCGCGCCAAAGGTATTCCGTTCACGGCGCTCGATATCAGTCCAAAGCAAATCGAATTCGTGAAGCGCTTCGGTAATAAGGCGTTCTTCGGGGATGCGAGCCGTCCGGAAGTGCTCGAGGCCGCGCAGATCGGACGCGCTCGGGCGTTCGTCCTCGCGATAGACAATGTCGAAGACTCGATGCGAGCCGCAGAGATCGTCAAAAGCCATTATCCGCATGTGCCGATTTACGCTCGAGCGCGTGATCGTATGCATGCGATGAGGTTGCTGGATCTTGGCGTCAAGGCTCTGAGGCGCGAGACCTTCCTTGCGTCGCTCGATTTGACCCGCATCTTGCTGCTGGGGCTCGGTTATTCTGAACGCGTTGCGGACCGGACTGTGCAAACGTTCAAGGAACACGACGAACGGCGATTGAACGAAGATTACAGGCTTGCGTCCGATGCCGAAAAGCTCATCGAACGCGCCCGATCCTCCCATGCCATGCTCGAAAAGCTGTTCGAGGAGGACGAGATCGAGGAGGCCAAGCTCGCTCAGGCCGAAAAGAGCCAGCGGGATGCGAAGTCAAAAACGCGGGCTGGCGCGGCGTGACACTTGGTCTTTGAGTGTCAAGCCCAGAAATGCGGGGATATTGCCACCACTCCAGCGCGTAAGCGCGGTAGACGGCCCCCCGTAGGCCCGGTAAATGTCCGTCAAACTTCGTGACAGCGCGCCAGAGGCGCCATCAGACGGGACCGACCCAATTATGAGCAAAGCCCAGACCAAGCCGGTGGCGTCGCCGGCAGCAAGTCTTCGGGACATGGCGAATGCGATCCGGGCGCTCGCCATGGACGCTGTGCAGGCTGCGAATTCCGGCCACCCAGGAATGCCGATGGGAATGGCCGATGTCGCAACCGTCCTTTTCAGTGAGGTCCTGAAATTCGATCCGGCAGCGCCGGAGTGGCCTAATCGCGATCGCTTCATCCTCTCGGCCGGCCACGGCTCGATGCTGCTTTATGCGTTGCTGCATCTCACCGGCTATCCCGGCATGACGATCGACGAGCTGAAGAATTTCCGTCAGTTCGGTTCGAAGACCGCCGGTCATCCGGAATATGGTCATGCGCCAGGCATTGAGACGACAACGGGTCCGCTTGGGCAGGGCCTCGCCAATGCAGTCGGTGTCGCGCTTTCGGAACGGCTGCTTGCGGCGCGCGCCGGCAGCGATCTTATCGACTATCATACCTACGTCATTGCCGGCGACGGCTGCCTGATGGAAGGCATCAGTCAGGAAGCGATTTCGCTTGCGGGGCATTTGAAGCTCGGGAAACTGATCGTTTTCTGGGACGATAATTCGATTTCGATCGATGGTGCGACGAGCCTCGCGGTTTCGGACAACGAACTCGAACGCTTCAATGCTTCGGGATGGAATACCACGCGCGTCGACGGTCACGATCCAGCGGCTATCGCAGCAGCGATCAAAGCTGCCAAGGCCGATGACACGCGGCCCTGGCTGATCGCTTGCAAAACAGTGATCGGATACGGCGCGCCCAACAAAGCCGGGAAATCTTCAGCGCACGGCGAGCCGCTCGGAGCTGACGAAATCAAGGCCGCGCGCGAAAAGCTCGACTGGCCGTATCAACCGTTCGACATCCCCGATCATATTCTTTCCGCTTGGCGGGCGCTCGGAAACCGCGGCGCGAAGGTTCGCGGTGAATGGGCAAAGCGTCTTGCCGCTGCTAGCAGCGAAAGCAAGGCGTTGATCAATGGCCGCGAGACCGACAAGGCCGTCGCTGCTGCTATCAAGGACGCAAAAGCTGCATTCACAACCGATACCAACAAGCGCGCTACCCGCGTGTGGTCTCAATTGACGCTCGAGCGTCTCGTTCCGGTGTTACCCGAACTGATCGGCGGTTCGGCCGATCTCACGGGATCGAACGGTACGAAGACCAAGCATCATGTCTCGGTCACGCCGGAAAATTTTGCCGGCAACTATGTGCACTACGGCGTGCGCGAACACGGCATGGCGGCGGCGATGAACGGGATCGCGCTTTCCGGTTCGTTCATTCCCTACGGCGGGACGTTCCTGGTCTTTACCGATTATTGCAGACCTTCGATCCGGCTTTCGGCGCTGATGGGAAAGCGCGTCGTCTATGTGATGACGCACGATTCGATCGGGCTCGGTGAGGATGGTCCTACGCATCAGCCCGTCGAGCATCTGAGCGCACTGCGGGCGATCCCGAACTTGCAGGTGTTTCGTCCGGCCGATGGTGTCGAGACGGCCGAGTGCTGGGAACTCGCGATTGCAAGCAAGGCGACCCCCTCGATCCTGGCGCTTTCCCGCCAGGCGGTTCCGAACCTGCGCAGCGATGGCGCGGCAAACTTGAGCGCGAAGGGCGGCTACGTGCTTAAAGCCGCTGGAGCCAAGCGTGACGTCACGCTTCTTGCGACCGGTGCGGAGGTCGGCGTGGCGGTCTATGCCGCTGCGGCGCTGGCCAAGGAAGGAGTATCCGCAGCCGTCGTTTCGATGCCCTCGTTCGAGCTTTTCCGCGCGCAATCGGAAAGCTATCGCGACGAGGTTCTGGGCGAAGCGCCGCGCATCGCAATCGAAGCGGGTATCGCACAGTCCTGGTACGAGTGGCTCAGAAAATCCGACCGCTTTGTCGGCATGTCGGGATTCGGAGCATCCGCCCCCGCCGCGAAGCTTTTTGAGCACTTCGGCATCACCGCCACACACGTGGTGGAGGTTGCACGGCAAGTCATCGCATCGAAAGCAGATTGAGCTCGCCCGTAAAGCTCATGTCCAAAGTGACGTACTGGTGCTTAGCATGAACCTCGATAAGTTGAAGACGACTGACGGCATTGACGTGGCGGGCAAGCGCGTCATCGTTCGCGCTGACCTCAACGTTCCGGCGAAAGACGGCCGAGTGACCGACGCGACGCGGATCGAGCGGCTCGTGCCTGGATTGAAAGCGTTGGCGTCCAGAGGCGCCAAAGTCATCGTCATTTCGCATTTCGGCCGACCTAAAGGAGTCGATCCAGAATTGTCGTTGCGCCCGGTCGCGGAGGCGCTGCAAAAGCTTATCGGCCGTGCGGTCTCTTTTGGCGAGGATTGCATCGGTGAGAGAGCCGCGGCCGCGGTCAACTCATTGAATGACGGCGACGTCGCGGTCCTCGAAAATCTTCGCTTTCATAAAGGCGAAGAGCAAAACGATCCGCAGTTTGCGGCGGAGCTTGCGAAGCTTGGTGACATATTCGTCGAAGATGCGTTTTCGTGCGCGCACCGTGCACACGCTTCGACCGAGGGATTGACACATCACTTGCCGTCCTACGCCGGACCGCTTCTGATGGAAGAAATCAACGCCCTTCGGACAGCGCTTGAGAAGCCCAAACGCCCTACGGCCGCTGTGGTCGGCGGTGCCAAGGTATCCACGAAAATTCCAGTGCTGACGAATCTCGTCGCCAAGGTCGACAAGTTGATTATCGGCGGGGGAATGGCAAATACGTTCCTGCAGGCGCAGGGAGTCATGGTCGGCAAGTCTCTGGCTGAACCCGAATTCAACGCGACGGCACGCGATATTCTGGCCGAAGCCAAGCAAAACGGCTGTGACATCATCCTGCCCGTCGACGCGGTCATCGCTCGCGAGTTTAAGGAAGGCGCAGCGAGCGAAATTGTCGCGATCGGTGACGTGCCATTTGATGCAATGATCCTGGATGTCGGTCCAAAATCCATTTCTCGCGTCGCCAAGGTGCTGGAGGATACGAAGACGCTTCTCTGGAATGGGCCGATGGGCGCATTCGAGATCTCGCCGTTCGGCGAGGGAACGTTTTCGCTGGCGCGCACCGCGGCGGCGTTGACCAAGGCGGGCCGGTTGGTGTCGGTGGCGGGCGGTGGAGATACGGTCGCCGCATTGAATGCCGCCCAAGTGACGGATGACTTCAGCTACGTTTCGACGGCCGGTGGCGCCTTTCTTGAATGGCTCGAAGGCCGGGAACTTCCTGGCGTCGCCGCGCTGACGCGATAACGGGCGTCGAAATTACCGGTGGTTCTTGGCTGCCCAGGAAAGCAGGTCGTCTAATGTTTGCTGATGCACATATCTATATCGGCGTCGCCCTCGCGGGCCTTGCGAGTTTTCTATCGCCCTGCGTCCTGCCGCTTGTGCCGCCGTATCTTGGATATATCGGGGGCACCACGCTCGATCAGCTGACGGGCGAGGACACTGTCGACCGGCGCGTCTGGGGGCGTGTGGTCACGTCGTCCATTTTCTTTGTGCTCGGCTTTACGACTGTTTTCGTTGCGCTCGGGGCGGGCGCGAGCACGATCGGGCAGGTGCTGCTCTCTTATCGCGCCGTCCTTGGAACGGCTGCGGGACTCGTGATCGTTCTTTTTGGTCTGCATTTTGTCGGTGTATTGCGCATTCCGTTGCTCTACAGCGAGGCCCGCTACTCGACGAAGTCGGAAGAAGCGAATTTTTTTAGCGCGTACATCATGGGGCTCGCCTTTGCCTTTGGATGGACGCCGTGCATCGGACCGGTACTTGCGACCGTTCTGACGGTCGCTGCGAGCGAGTCGAGCCTCTGGGAAGGGATCAAGTTACTCTTCGCCTACTCTCTCGGACTTGGCATTCCGTTCGTTCTTGCAGCTATCGCCATCCGGCCGTTTCTGGGATTCATGAAACGCTTCAAGAAGCATTTTCTCACACTCGAGAAAGTGATGGGCGTGCTGTTGATCATCACCGGATTGCTTTTCATCTTCGGAGCGCAGAACTGGTTCAGCCAGTGGATGATCGAAAATTTCCCGAGCTTGGGGAAAGTCGAAGCGCTGGTTACGCCTGCTAACCTTGGCAGCGAAATTATGAGACAGGGAACTCCCTAGGCGGAGGACGTCCTCCCGGATGGAGCCGATCGCATCAGCACCGCCGATCGCACTGACTATCGCGGGTTCCGACCCTTCGGGCGGTGCGGGTATTCAGGCCGACATCAAATCGTTTTCCGCCTACGGCGTTTATGGTGCGTCGGTCATCACGGCTTTGACGGCACAAAACACCACGGGCGTTTCCGGAGTTTTCGGCATTCCGTCTGACTTCATCGCCGCTCAATTTCATTCGGTCACGTCTGATCTCGCGGTATCGGCGATCAAGACCGGGATGCTTGCCGATGCGGAGACAGTCAGGCTCGTTGCGGAGCTCCTTGCGGAAGTTTCGGCCATCCCAGTCGTTGTGGACCCCGTCATGGTTGCGACGAGTGGCGACGTTCTTCTGGCACCCGATGCTATTCAATCCGTGCGCAGCGACCTCATCCCGCGCGCCTTGCTGATCACGCCGAACATTCCCGAGGCCGCCAAGCTGCTCGACGTTGCGCCAGCTAAGTCGGAAGCCGAAATGTGCGCTCAAGCGCAAGCGCTGATGGGATTCGGTTGCGGCGCCGTGCTGCTCAAGGGGGGGCACGTCGCGGGTGCGGACGCGTTGGACGTTCTTTTCGATGGCGCGGCGCACCATGTTTTGAGGCGGCCCTGGATCGAGACCCACAATACTCACGGCACCGGATGCACACTTTCGGCAGCTATTGCCGCAAACCTGACACTGGGTCTGCCGCTACGTGATGCGGTAACGACAGCCAAAGACTTCGTTTGGAATGCTCTAAAATCGGGAGCCGGGCGAAGCATCGGGCGCGGCGCCGGTCCCCTCGATCATCATTTCGCCTCGAGAAAACCGCGTACGCCTTAAATTCGTCTTTTCCCTTTTTGCTGCGACGCAACTCAGCTGTGGCGATCGCGCATCTAAGGGAAAGGACGTATTTCGCTCGCTGATATCGGCACTTGCGACAATGTCTTCACTTTGGCAGTTTGCGTCCGGCTCCGGCACGTATGGCCGGATAAGATCTCCGGGGGGAGCGCTAAGCTCGTTTCATAGGGTGGAACGGAGCTTGGCAAAAACCGGTCCGCTTACGGCGGACCGGTTTTTTGTTGCGTAGTGGGCACATAGACTGCGCTTTCCGGCATTTTCTGTTCAATGTTGTTCGAAAACCGGCTGGGGATGCAGCGCGACGCAGATATCGTGGCAAAATGGATAAAGCGCGCTGTTCTGAGCGCCTGAGGGGTTCAAACACGATGCTAGACTCAAAGAGCGGACCGTCCATGTTGCGCGTTGCCGGCGCAGGCTTGGCCGCTCTGGCGATCTCCAGCTCGTCGGCATTTGCTGGCGGTTTTGATATTCACGAACAATCGACGGTGTTTCTGGGTTCGGCGTCCGCTGGTTCGGCAGCTGGCGGCAGCCTTGGATCGATGTTTTGGAACCCGGCGGCGACGGCGCAATTTCCGGGTCTCAATACGGAGTCGTCCTACACGCTGGTTCTTCCGTACGGCAACATCAATATCAAAAATCCGCCTCCAGGTCTGGATGCCGGCCGCAGCGGCAACATCGGTATCGACGCAATGACGAGCGACAGTTATGGCGCTTATCAGTTCGCACCCGATTTATGGATCGGCATGGCGATCACATCGCCGTTCGGTTTGGCGACCAAGCCGGAAAACATCAATTATCCGGGTTCCTACCTGGGCGTGACGAGCAAGCTTCTGACGGTCAACGCCAATCCCACAATTGCCTATCGCATCGCGCCCGGGATCACCATCGGCGCCGGTGTGCAGATCGAGTGGGCGCAAGGCAAACTGCAATTCCGGGATTCGCCAGAAACGGTCGCGCAATTCGGCGGGACGGACTGGGCTTTTGGCGGCACGGCAGGTATTACCCTTCAGCCAATGGCCGGAACGACAATCGGTGTCGGTTATCGGTCGCAGATGAGACATGATCTGGAAGGTACCTTTCATTCAGATGTCATGACGCTAGGCAGGGTCGTTCCTGCCGTAGGAACGCTCGATCTTCCCGACATTGTGACAGCCAGCTTGCGGCAGGAGATAACGCCTACGACCCGATTGCTGGGCACGGTTCAGTGGTCGAATTGGAGCCAATTCAAGGATCTCAGCCTCACGACCCCTGGCGGAAGTTTGAAAACAGAAGCCAACTGGGATGATGGCTGGTTCTTCTCCGTTGGCGGCGAATACGACTATTCTCCGCTTCTGACATTGCGCTCCGGCGTTGCGTACGAAATTTCGCCGATTGACAGCGCTACAAAGCGGCTCGTCCAAATTCCCGACAACAATCGAGTCTGGCTCAGTGTCGGTGCGAGCTACAAGTGGAGCGATGCGATCACGCTCGACGTCGGTTATTCGCACATCTTTATCGAGGATGGTGGCATCGATCTCTATACGCCGACAGGCGTTGGCCCCTTCAAGGGTGACGTTGAGGCGGCAGTCGATCTGTTCTCTGTCGGCGTGCGCACGAGGTGGTAGGCGGCACCTTTTTCCTCTTTGGTTGTAAAAAACCGGGCCCTTTGGCCCGGTTTTTCCATTCGTGTAAGCTGTGAGAGGAAACGTCCTCGATCAAGCCGCGTCGTCGACTTTGAGCTCGTGCAGCACGCTTTCCAGGATACCTTCAAGTTTACTAGCGGCGATATCAAGGGTGTTGGCAGCTGCGACCGCACGCCGTGACTGGCCGGCCTGCGATTGGCTCATCGCGTAGAGCTTGCCAGCGTTGCGCGCTATTTCTTCGCAACCCTTCGGATCGAAGGGGTTGGCCTGAAGCGACCACGCGATATCGTGGATGTCCTCCGCAGCCTTCAGGATCGCATGCGTCGGAAGGATGCTTTCATCGACCGTCGGCCGCGCCATCAGGTTGGCCCGCGTTTCCGCGAGGCTGGCCTTCACGGCTTCGATCTCAGCTTTCAGTTGGCCGAGGAGGGCGGGCGGTTCGCGCAAGGAGCTTTGCAGTCGCCGGATGGCATCTTCCAGAAGGTTGCTGTCGAGCCGGCGAGCGCGTCTGCCGTGCTCGGCGAGGAACCAGCGTCCCCGCGCGGATTCCAGAAGCGTCGTCTCAATCGCCCGATATTCGGCTTCGGTGTCCTCGACGACCGGAGAAGAAAAAGGCTGCATGGTCGTGTTGTGCTCCGCAAAAACGCTCAACGAATATGCGATTCTCCGGACCCGAGGAGGAGGGGGCGCCTTCTTACCGGGGATAAGCCGCGCGGTTTTGAAAGACGTATCAATTTCGCATCGGGCGACTAAGACGTTGATGAGCATTTGAGCATTTCGGGGATTGGGCATGATTGGAGAGGGCGATCTCATGCGGCGCGAGTTTGTGCTGCCGGTCGCGCTGTTCTATGGCGCGCTCTTTGTCGTCTACGGCATGTACGTGCCGTTCATGCCGGTGTGGCTCGATTGGAAGGGCCTGACGGCAGGCGAAATCAGCGCCGTGATCGCCGCGCCGCTTTTCCTGCGCGCACTAGTGACACCTGTTGTCGCCGTTGCCGTGGACCGAGGTCGCGCATACCGGCGTTATCTGATCCTGCTCGGGTGGGCTGCGCTGGTTTTCGTGCTGGTGCTGCCGCTATCGCATGGGTTCTGGCTGATCCTGCTCTTTGCCGTTTTGCTTGTGATCTGCAACTCGACAAGCATGCCCCTGATCGACACGATTGCAGTGCAGGGAACACGCGCACGCGGACTCGATTACGGGCGTCTGCGGCTCTGGGGTTCTCTCAGTTTCGTCGCCGCGAGCTTCGTCGGCGGAATTGCGATTAGTGTGTTCGGTGGCGGGGCTGGTATCTGGCTTATCGCGTTCGGCTGTGCGTTGACGTTAGCGGCGGCTTACGCCGTACCAGCGTCGAACCGAAGCAATGAGCTGTCCAGAGAGACAGCGCCGCCGCTTTGGAAAGCTGTCGAACCCCGTGAGCTTCTCGCATGCCGCGAGTTTCAATTGTTTCTCATCGCGGCGGGATTTGTGCAGGCGGCGCACGCGACGTTCTTCACATTCGGAACCTTGCTTTGGCAGAAGCAAGGTCTTTCCGGTGCCTGGTGTGGAACGCTGTGGGCCATCGGCGTTTTTGCCGAGGTGTTGCTATTTTCGTTTTCCGGGCGCCTCGTGACGAAGTTCGGAGCCACCCGCTTGATCGCGATCGGCGCTGTCGCGTCGATCGCCCGGTGGCTCGCACTTGCGGCCGAACCAAATCTTGCGGTTCTTGTGCCGCTGCAACTTTTGCACGGCGTCACCTATGGCGCGTCGCATATCGGCGCGATGCATTTCATTCACGATGCCGTCCCGCACGAAAAGTCGGCGAGCGCCCAGGCACTTTACGCCACCGTCTCTGCCGGCGTTGCGATGGGAGTGGCGACGTTGATCGCCGGATATGTCTATGCGTGGGGTGGAGCGTTATCCTATGTGGCAATGGCTGTGATTGCAGCGCTTTCACTCGCTGCCGCGTTGCAGCTTATCCAAGTCTGGAACGGTGCAGTCCTTACCGAGCGCCCGGCAACGTGAGCGCCATTAGCCCCAAAGCTCGGATGCGGGCGGGAATATCATTCCATTTTCAATGCGCAGGGGCGGTTGGCGGTCGCGAGCCAATAGAAGCGGGCCGTCGAGATCAATCCAGTCGGCTTCCGCTGCGAGCAACATGGCGGGAGCAACGGCCAAGGATGTCGCGACCATCGAGCCGATCATCACCTTGAGCCCTCGCCGCCGTGCCTCGCGCGAGAGAGCGAGAGCGCCTGTGAGGCCGCCCGCCTTATCGAGTTTGACGTTGACGGCGTCGTAAAGGCTTTCGAGGTGATCGAGATCGGCGGCTGTGTGTACGCTTTCATCCGCGCAAATAGGCACCAGGTGTTCGACGGATCGGAGAGCGTCATCGGCCGATGCTGGAAGCGGCTGCTCGATGACTTCCACTTCGCAGGCGGCGGCGGCGGCAATCAGCTCTGCAAGAAGATCGGGCGTCCAGGATTCGTTCGCATCGACCAGCAAACGCGCATCGGGCCGAGCATCGCGGACGGCGCGCATGCGTTCGGTATCGCCAGCGCCGCCAAGTTTCAGTTTCAACAGCGGGAGATCGCGAACTGCCGCCGCCTTCGTCGCCATCGCATCTGGTGTGTCGAGGCTGATCGTGAAGGCGGTGAGCTTTGTAACGGGCTCGGGTAGACCGGCGAGAGTTGCGACGCTCTTTCCGCTGCGTTTCGCTTCGAGATCCCAGAAGGCGCAGTCCAACGCGTTGAGAGCGGCTCCGGGTTTCAAGACATGAACCAGATCGCGATGTCCGGCGATGGCCGCTGCAATACGGTTGACGTCCGCCAGCACACCATCGACCGTTTCGCCATAGCGCGCGTAGGGCACGGCTTCGCCGCGCCCCTCATACGCGCCATCCCGTACGGTGACGACCACCACATGGGCCGTGGTCTTGGACCCGCGCGATATCGTAAAGGCATCCTTGAGAGGCCAGCTCTCGCTGTGAACATCAATTCGGAAGAAGGACATGGAGCGTAGCCGAACTAGCGTCGCCGCTCATGATGACAGGAAACGCGCCGGTGCGAAACGTCGTCAGCGTATGCGGCCGGCAGCGTGGGCGAGGAACAGATAAACGCGGCCCGTCTCCGAGACCAGATGGTTTTGCGCCGTGCGGCCGCTGGGATCGCGCGCTTCCGCGTCTTTGATGATGCGTTCGAAATCGGACAGATAGCGGAATATCGATTGCTCGAGATCGGCATCCATCCTCATGCGGCTGGAGATCTGGTCGAACAGGGTGCGCGCCTCAGGAGCGTAAATGCTGCGCACCAGTACATTGCGCTGTCCGGAGCGGATGCGGACCCAGATGGCGGAGGCGGTTGCCGGATCGATGGCACGCGCGATGGTTGCGATATCGAGGCGCGCGGGTGCCGCATTCGGCGGCGGATTGTGGGCGGATTGCGCCTCATCCTCGTGAGAGGCTCGCGCCAAGAGATCGCCGAGCGACCACCCGTCGCGAGACTCCTGAGATGAAGAGCTCTTGCCTCGGCTGGACGGCGTCTCCTGCTGCACGAGGGTCGATGTGAGCGATACGGGTGCGCGGGTGTTCGGCGCCTTCTCCGGACGAACGACGTCGCGCGGCGCATTGGCTCGCTGCGAGATCCGGTTCAACTGCTCGATGGCGCGCAGCTGGTCCTGCAACGCCCGGCGCATGGATTCTGCGGTCTCGCGCGTCGATGCAGGCAGCTGTGCGGCTTCCTCGCGAATACGGGCTTGCTCCCTTGCGAGCGTCGCGGCGGCCTCGGCCGCGTGATGCCGCGTTTCCTCGGAGGCCGTTGCAAGCTGCGACGACAGCTCTTCGAATTCTCGCGAGAGGTCGCCGGAGACGGTGTGAAAGCGCGTGCGCAAATCGGCGATCGCGCGGTCGCTATGGGCTTCAGTTTCGTGCTTGACGCGGTCAAGTTCCGCCATCAACACGCGCGTGCGGCTCTCGGCGCCATTACGAAGTTCCTCGGCAATGGCCCGTGCTCTTCCCTCGATGCTCGACAGTGAGCCTTCGAGGTCGTTCGAGTAACCCGCAAGCGTACGGCCAAATTCGTCGGCCTTGCCGGAAAAGCGGTCAAGCGTGCTGCTGAGTTCGGCGTGCCGCGACTGCAGCGTGGATTCGATACGATTGTTGGCCGTATCGAGCACATTGGCGGCCTTCAGGATCTGCTCGCCGTGGCTTTGGAAGCGATCGGTCACGCCATGGATCTGCGAAAACAGATTCTCGGCAACGTTCTGCAGTGCGCCGGATTGCTTGGACAGACCTTCGATGGCCTTCATCGTCTGACGTGTGATGTTCTCGCTTGTGCGGCGTACGGCGCTGATGCCGTTCATGACGGAATCGTCGAGTTCGGCTGCTTGCTGCGCGATCGTTTCGCGGAAGGAGCGAGCGTGCAGCTCGAGAGCGTTGCTGAGCAACGACGCCTTTTCGCTGACTGCGGTATCAATCGCTGAAGTCGAGCGCATGATCTGGTCGTCAAACAGCTCGAGCCGTTTCTGGAAGGCTTCGTCGAGGGACTGGGTGCGTTCGACGAGCTGGATGTCCAAAGCCTGCGTGCGGTTGGAAAGCGTCGTGTCGAGGGCGAGTGCGTATTCTTCGAACACAGTCTGCAGGTTCTCGGTCCGGTTGCCGAGGGTTGTGTCGAGCGTTTGCATATAGCCGTCGAACGTCAGCCGCATTTGCTCTGTTCGAGAGCCGAGTGCTGTTGCGAAGGCAGATGTGTAATCCTCAAGGACGGTCTGCAATTGCTGGGTGCGAGCGCCGACGGTGCCCTCGAAGCGGCCAGTTGCGGTCGCGAGCGATCCTTCGAGGTTCGCCAGATTGGACCCGGCGTCGTTGATGATCTGCGAAAGTGTGACCTGCTGCGTCGAAAGTTTTTCGATCAGTGACGGAATCTCGGTGCCAAGTGTCCTCAAGGTGTCGGTGACGCTCGTTGAGGTGTCGACGAGGGCGTGGCGTTCGCCGCTCAGTTCCTTGATGAGATCGCGGATACGCTGCTCGTTCTGCTCGTAAGAACGTTCGAGCTCGGCAATCTGATTATGCACGAGCGCTTCAAGTTCGCCGGCGCGGCCGAGGGCGCGAGACACGGCGTCGTTCATGAACGACACCTGGCGGCGCACGGCCTGGCCAAGGCTCGCGATCGACTGTTCAGCCGTGCGATCGGGTTCTGCGAGACGGATCGCCACCTCGCTCATTGTCGATGATTTCAGTGCCAGCGACGCGACATGCCAGCTCAATAGCGCGAGAAGCCAGATGATGCCGATAGGCGCGATGATCGCAGTCGCCGTGTAGAAGGTCGCTGGTTGCAACAGGAGCGCCGATAGAGAGGCGCCTGCGTTCCACTGCGGCGCGAGCGTCAGCAGGCCTATGACCAGTCCGCCGATTGCCCAAACGATGCTGCCGACGGTTGCGAGTCGAAAGACCTTGCTCGAAGGCTTTTGTTCAAGGGCGTAGATCAGTCCGCCGATGCTCGGAACGTCGTCGTTGGCGGCGATCTTGCCGCGAACGGGGCCGGCCGGACGTCTGCGGGCCACGCGCCGCGATGGAGCTTCGTCGGTCGCCGCAGGCTTGTCGATCTTTACGGGGGCCTCAGCCGGATCGCTGCCCAGTAAGGGCGGAGGCAGTACCAAAGTAGGGACAGGAGCGGCAGAGGTGACAGGAGAAGACTCAGAGGAGCTGGATTTGTGCTCGTCGGATGCTGTGCCGAAAGTCGGCTCGACCGGATTAGCCTCCGGCGTCCGTCCGGCAATAGCCATCAGTTTCGCAATTTGATCTTGCGACATTACGCAACGCCCCCCACTCGAACCGGCGATCAAATTCCACCCCGTGCGCGGGATCGCCGGAACCTTAATCTAACCTAGCGGACTTTTAACTTCTCGCAAAACGGAAAGAGGATACGAACTGCAAGAATTGTCCAAGCATCTCCGGCAGTTAACAGCTCAGTACGGGCTTTGCGGCCGGAATGGGGCAATGCAACTATCGACGCGGGTCGAACCAAGACGCACGTTCGCGAGCAGAACCCTCAATTAAATACCTCTTTATGGCATCCATCGAAATAGCCGCCGCGGTTTTACCCAGAGTTATTCGGCATTTGCGACAGTCTGACCCTGGTGAGGGGCGCCGCGAAGCGGCGTGCGTAATTTGGGGTGAACTGTGCGGGCAGCGATCGTGGCGGGAGATAGACCCATCTCGGAAAACTCACCTATTTCAGCTTCCGCGCCGGTCGATATCGAACATCTGCGCCGCTACACTTTCGGTGACCAAGCGCTTGAAAAGGAAATACTGTCGCTTTTTCTTGGGCAGCTTCCAGCCACTATGGCGGCACTCCGCAATGCTGCGAGCCAGCGCGATTGGAAAGTCGCCGCGCATACGCTTAAAGGCTCTTGCAGGGCGGTCGGGGCGATTAAGCTTGGCGACATCGCCCAGGATGTGGAACGGCTCCCTTACGGCTCCGATTCTGAAGCTTGCAATGCGGCTATCGCCAAGCTCGAAGAGGCTGCCTCTGAGGCCCGCGACTTTATTCAGGCGAGCTACGGGCTCGCATAATCCGGGCGAATACCTGCCTTTATGCGAAAGAGGCTTCTTTTGTCTCGGCACGAAACGGGCGTCCGGCTTGAAATGCTGCCGGGGTCCATCTAAGTGTGCGCGCTAACGTAATCCCCAATCCGCTGAGATCTCGAACTCGCCTTCGGATTTGCGAAATAGCGACAGGACGCGCATTTAACCATGACGAAGATCACGTTTATCCAGCCTGATGGTGAAAGCCAAACGGTCGAGGCGGAGAACGGTTTAACCGTTATGGAAGCTGCCAAGCTCAATGACGTCCCGGGGATCGAGGCAGAATGTGGTGGTGCGTGCGCGTGCGCGACATGCCACGTTTATGTCGACGAAAGCTGGCGCGCGAAAACGGGCAAGCCTTCCGAAATGGAGGAAGACATGCTCGATTTCGCCTTCGACGTCCGTGACGAGAGCCGGCTTTCCTGCCAGATCAAGATCAGCGATGCGCTCGACGGCCTTGTCGTTCGCGTCCCGGCCAAGCAGTTTTGACGTTTAAACCGTTATCGGACACGAGATGACTTCGACGACCATAGCACCCGGCGCGCCGACGACCTCTGGGATCATCGAGACCGATGCAATCGTCATCGGCGGGGGCCCGTGCGGACTATTCGCCGTCTTCGAACTCGGGTTGCTCGATATCAAGGCGCATGTCGTAGACATTCTCGATCGCCCAGGCGGTCAGTGCACCGAGCTTTATCCGGAAAAACCGATCTACGATGTCCCCGCGCTGCCGACGGTGACCGGCCAGGAACTCACTGATCGACTGATGGAGCAGATCAAACCCTTTGGGCCGCAATTTCATTTCGGTGAGCGGATCGATACGCTGAAGCGCGAACCTGATGGGCGTTTCCGGTTGGCGACCGATGCGGGAACCGAGTTTCTCGCGAAGGTGGTCGTCATCGCAGCGGGTGGTGGATCGTTCACGCCGAAACGTCCGCCTCTCGCGGGCATCGAAAACTACGAAGGCAAATCGGTTTTCTATTCCGTACGCAAAATCGAGCAGATGCGCGGACGCGATATTGTCATCGTCGGCGGCGGAGACAGCGCGCTCGATTGGACGCTCAACTTAGCGCCTGTCGCAAAAAGCTTGACGCTCGTCCACCGCCGCGACGAATTTCGCGCTGCGCCGCATTCGGTCGAGAAGATGCGCAAGCTTGTCGAAGAGGCGAGCGTCCGGCTCATGATCGGTCAGGTTACTGAACTCGAAGGTGCCGACGGTGAGCTGTCAACGGTTCACATCAAAACGTCTGGTGGAATGGAGCGAGTGGCGTGCAATGCCATGCTGCCATTCTTCGGTTTAACGATGAAGCTTGGACCGGTCGCAGATTGGGGTCTCAACCTTCATGAGAATCTGATCCACGTCGATACCGAACGCTTCGAAACGAGCGAGAAGGGTATCTTCGCCATCGGCGATATCAATTGGTACCCAGGCAAGCTGAAGCTCATTCTTTCCGGGTTTCACGAAGCAGCCTTGATGGCTCAGGCCGCGCATCGGATCGTTTATCCCAACAAAAAGCTGATGTTCCAGTACACGACATCATCGTCGAGCCTGCAAAAGAAGTTAGGCGTGAAGTGAGACGAGTGCGCTGGCTTAGGCGGCAGCTGTCTTGAAGAAAATTTCAAAGGCCGCAATCACTCCCGATTGCAACCAGCAATCGTTTGGCGACGGCTCCAGGCAGTCCGTGAGATCTGGCTTACAGGTGTGCGATCTCGAGAAACGCGAGGGCGACAAGGATGATCGCGCACATCGCTACGACGATCTTGCCTCGTCGCGATGGAGCAGCATGTCCAAGGATCAACGATCCGATGAGCATGGACGCGGCTGCAAGGTTGATTGGGATCAAACCT
>Ga0182749_1000319_pt1 | contig 48415 bp, 34 predicted proteins | sample eDN3rd37CKraftMG_FD_128875 | JGI IMG/M metagenome (GOLD analysis project Ga0182749, IMG submission 128875) | Enriched Miracle-Growth compost microbial communities from Emeryville, California, USA - eDNA 3rd pass 37_C Kraft MG (version 2) (version 2) ...
ACACTCTCGGCGGATAGTGGTTCAGCGGCGAGCCGCAGCTCGCGAACGTCCTCAAGAACTCGCCTGAAATCGGGTTCCGGCGCGAAGCACATGGTTCTATAAGCGTTCAGAAACGGCAGCCAAACGTCAGCCTTAAGACGCGCCATAAAACAACGGCTGCTCAAGCGATTTGATTTTTTGTCATCTCGCACAAGATCCGGCCCGTGACCGAAAAAGCCTCGCAAAAGAGACGGCCTCATCGGGCTTGCGGCTGCAGGGGATCGTCGGCACCGCGTCGATAAAGATGCGGCGCTTGTAACCGCCATAGTCGCCGCTCACCCCGCAATTGTAGAATGCGCGTCCCTGCCCGCACAGGTGACGGACGATCTCGGTTTCGAGCATGGCGCCGTACCCAGCGCCGTTACGCCGCTCGGCAGCGGCGTTGATGCCTGTACGCGACCGGTCGTCCTCAATCCCCAGATGCACTGCGCGGCAGGCACCCGTCCCGTTATCGATGAGGGTAGACACCACGAACCAGTCCAGCGGCACGCCCGGGTTACTGGCGACCGCGCCCCGCCAGCACGCCTCTCCGGAATGACGGTATTTCGGATTCTTTAGCTGCGTATACCACGCAGCAAATCGCTCTTCGTGGCCGGCGAGCGGAAAGTTCTCGAGCCGGCAGTTCAGATGACGCGCGGCAGCCGCATAGGTCTGCCGTGACGGGAAGCTGCCTTGAGGATTGGAGCTCGCCGCCGACCGTCGGTCGAGGAACGTGTCGAATGTCGAGAGGCAAACCGTCCAGAACGGCGTCGGCTCAGACTTGCTGGTGCGCAGATCTACAGTGTCAGGTGCGTCCGTGAAATGCGCGATCGGCGACCATTCGTTCAGGGGCTGATCGGCATAGACATGCGTCTCCCCGCGTCTCTGATCGATCCAGGCTGAACGGCAGAGGCGCTCGATGTGCCACGAGTGGTGCCAGATCCCTCGTGCCGGAAGCAGCCCGTACCCTTCAATGATCCGCTGTGCCTCACGCGGACTAACTCTGCGCTTCCTTCGCCACATGCAGGCAGCCTCGGATGGGGCAATCGTGTTCGCAGGCCTCGACGTCGGTATGCGTGCACGGGGAAGGCCAGGTGCCGCCGTCATGCCGCCACACCCCGCAATCCGTTGTCAGGCAAATCCTGGGCGTTCGCCGGGCCCTTCGCCACGTGGATCATAACCGCCGACGCACTCACGCATCTTCAGTCTCATCAGCTTTAACGACTATGGAAGGCCGAGTCCGCAGTGTCATGAAGATGAAAGTCGGTACGGTATCGATCCGGTCACTTCCCGATGATGACAAACCGCGGCACCCAAAGTCACGATACGGTAGAGGTGTCGACGCATGGCTTTTCAGCCTCTCCTCCCAGCAGAACCGGAGCCCACAGCCCGCGTAACAGGCGTTCCTCCCAGGAATCTCCGGAATCGCTATTCCCGCTTTAGTAATCCCACTCGACACCAACGCCGATCTTGCTGTTCCCGTCCGCGCCGAGCTCGCCCCGCGCCTTCAGGTTTTTGCTCAGATCGTGGTCGATGATCACGCGGCTCGAAGTTGCCGAGCTGCCCTGCCGGACGCCGACGTAGGTGCTCTCGTTGACATACTTGCCCGCCGAGACCTCGGGCGAGTTCTTGTCGTCCGTCGTCACGTCGAGCACGTCGACACCGAGTGCGCCCTTCACCTGATCGAACGTGCTCGGTCCGCTCGACAGCCCGCCGATTTTGTCCACTTCGCTCGCCAGCTGTGCAAGCTGCATCGCGGAAAGCTTCGCCAGCGACTTGTTGAAGAGCAGCCGCGCAACGACCTCGTCCTCCGGCAGCGCCGGCGAGGACGAAAAGCGGAATTTTGGCTCCGACGCCGGCCCCGTAACGAACACCGAGATCGTCACGCCATCCGCCTCGGCTATGGCTTCCATGTCGAGGCTCGGCTCGATGTCGCCCGCAAAGATCAACTGACCCCGCTTGAATGAAAGCTGGCGACCGAGAATGTCCAGCCGTCCCCGCTCGATGGAGAAACCTCCGTTCGCCACCGGACGGCTCGCCGTTCCGCCAACGCGCAGCGCCCCGCCGAGCTGCACATCGAGCCCGCGGCCGCGCACGAATATCCGGCTCGCCGCTTCGACACCGATATTGATGCCGATCGCAACCGGCGGCGAAGCGCGTTCGGAAGCGGTCTTCACGCTGATGCGGCCCGCATAGGAATCCGCCGGTGCATTGACATGCTGCAGCTGAAGCGCGGCGACCGAGCGCGGCATGCGGTTCGGCACGATGACATCGAGGCGCTTGATACGGACAGAACCGTTGGCCTGCAACGCCGCGAGCGTACCCTCGACGCTCACATCGCCGTCGACTTCCCCGGCCAGAAGCTCCCGATCGTCGAACTTGAGCCCGTCGATATCCACCCGCAGGCTGACCGCGCGCGGGCCGTCAGCCGCCTGCGTTACGCGCCCGCCGATCGCGACCGACCCGCCCTTGGCGCCCGTCCCCGTGATACGCTCGATAACGAGCGCGGTGCGCGAGAATTGCCCGCTCCCTGCAACGCCCTGTAGCTTCAAACCGCTCGCGGGATCGCTGACTTCCCCCCCCTCGATGCGTAGCACGCCGTCGATATTAGGCGTCTCCGCCGGTCCAGAGATATCCGCCCCGAGGCGGAGCGTGCCCGCAACGCGGGTATTGCGCTCAGCCAGCGACGCGTTAGCGAGCGAAAGCGGAATAGTGCCGTCGAGACGCGCTTTGGCGCTCCGGTCGTCGATACGGAACGAGCCTTTGGCTTCCACGGAAAGCGCGGGGACGCCCCCGGCCTTGAGTGCACCCGTGACGATGCCATCCTTGAGATGGGCCTGCATGTCGACCGCGAGCGGCGGGATGAACTGCGCGCGCGACGCGGCGGCAGCGGCACCGGACCACTTCACCTTCGCTTGCCCTGCGGGGGATTCCGGCGTGCCGCGCATCTCGATATTGCCGTCGAGCTGGCCTTCGAGACCAAGCTCGGGCGCAAACGCGTTGGCGATCGCCGTTGGCAGGCGCTGGAGAGACACCGAAAGCGCGACGGCGTCGGCGCCGACGTTACCGGAAACCCGAAGCCGCCCGCTGCCCGACTTGAGCAGCAAGCGTTCGATCTCTACGTTACCGTCCGCGAAGGTGACCTTTGCCGGGCCATCCAGCGAGGTCGTGACGCCACCGAGCGCCGCCTTCATCTCTGTGACCGTGAGCGCTATGGCCTCGCCCTGTTGCTCGACCTTACCGCTCGCCGATAGCTGACCTTCGTCGATCTCGGCGCCGATACGGAAAGCCGTTGCGGTGTCGCTATCGTTCGCATCGATGCGCAGATTGCGCACCTTCGACGATCCAGCATCGATCCGCGCAACGCTCACCTTGCCTTTGAAACGCAGCGCGTCGATGTAGTCGATGACATCTATGTTCGCGGCAACGTCGCCAATACGCGTCGTGCCAATGCCGATGGACGGCGCGTTCGCCCGGACGACTACCGCGGGTACACCCTCTTTGGAAAAGTCCACGCGCGCCTTCAAGGCACCATCTAGCGGCTGGCCGGCAAGGGGCGCCAATACGGAAAGCTTGGGCGCATCGACATTCAACCGTCCTGCGATCCGCTCGCCCTTCGGAAGGCGGATGTCCCCTGCGATGCTTGCAGTACCGACCGCAATGCGAAGGTTCTCGGCGAACGCAGCCCCAGCAGCATCGAGGCCGATACGCCCCGCCCCAGTTATCGCCGCGCCGTCCATGTCGCCCGTCAGCCCGAACGCGCCTCCATGCGCGGGCAACGTCCCCTCACCGTTGAACGTCAGCTGCGGCGAGCGCACCGAACGCCCATTGATGTGAAAGTCCTCGCCCGCGATGCGCAGGCGCGAGGTGAGCGCATCGTCTTTCCCGTCGAGCCGCGCTTCCAATGACGCCGCACCGGAAAACGACCCGTCTAACCGCGACAGATCGGCGACCTTGCCGCGCAGCTCCAACTGCACCGGCCCCGCACCGGGATCGCCAGGGAGTTGCCCGCTCGCGCGCAAGTCAAGATTGCTGCTCGAAAGCGCGACGTCTCGCAGTGTGTATCCGCCCTCGGCATCGATCTCCGCGTTACCGGTGAGGCGCACCGTGCCCGAGAGCATGCCGTTCAAGGCGGCCGGGCCCGAGCGCAGCTCCTCGCCCAGGCCTTCCAGTGAAATTTGCAACGGTCCGGCGGCTTTCTTTCGTTCTGCGTTCACACGCAGTATCGCGCGGCCGGCCAGACCTTCACCTGCCAACGCAGCAAGTGCGCCGAGATCTGGCACGTTCAGCTCCGCCGTGGCCGAGAGGCTGCCCGACACGCCGGCAGCGCGGCCGCTGAGCATCCCTGTGCGTGCCGCAACGCGCACATCGGACACCTCGAAGTCACCGCCCTGACGCTGACCGGTGGCGCTCATCTCGATTTTAGGTCCGAGCGCCGCTGCGACAGCCGAATCCCGCGGCTGCACACCATCCGCAACGGCACTGAACTTTGCATCCTGCACGTCGAGCATGGCGCTCCCGAGCGGGCTCGCCTGCTGGGCGGTCGCGGAAATCCGCACACTCCCCACGGAGCCGAAGTCACCGCCGATCCCCCGCGCGTCCATACTGGCCGCCAGCTGTCGTTGTGAGCGCCGGTCCGGTAGCGATACACGCATATCGAGCGCGCCCACCGAAACCGTTTCACCCGAAGTGAGCGCGAACGGCACTGTCTCGCCATCGGCAGCGGCAATACGCGCAACCGCCTCGCCGTGCATGTAGCCCTGCGCGAGATCGACCCCGCCGGACGCTGTAATGCGCAGGGCATCGCCCGCAACGGAAAGCTGTTCGAGGTTGAAAATCTCGGCGCCGAAAAGCGCGCCGGAAGCGGTAACCGTCGTCTTCCCCGCGAGCACGCCCGACAGCACGGCAGGGACGAGGCGCCCCAGATAGCCTTCCGAATTGACGCTGATCCGGTGACGCTCGCCGTCACGATCGACACGCGCCGCTCCCGCAACGAAGGTCTGTTCCGCCGCCGCCATCGACCATTCACCGCGCCAGCGATCGATCGGTCCGGTGCCATTGAACGCGAACGACATGGCCGGCGTATCCGGCAATTGCAGGAGGCCCGCCACCACGCCGTTCGCCGGCTCTGCCGCCGCAAGCCTGATCTCGAGCACGCGGTCCGCTGCGCGATACGTCCCGTTGAAGCGCAACTGCCCGCCCGGTGCGTCGAGACGCGTCACATCGAGTGCAGCGGTGAGCGCCTGATCGGGGTGCGCAAGGCCGGCGTGCGCGCGAACAGTAAAATTGGCGGGCGCCCCAAGCATTGGTTCATGCAGCGCAAGCACGCCGATCTCGAAGCGTCGCGCCACGAGCGCGATGAGAGACACACCGCCATCGCTGCTCTTCTGCTGCGCCTTCGCCGGAGCAACCGGCGCACGCAGCACGTCGATGCGCCCCACCGTGAGGTACGCGATCTCGATCTGGCCCGAGAGCAGCAGCATCGGCGACCAGGAGAAGCGGATGTCACGAACGGTGAGCCACGTCCCGTTGCGGTCGGCCACTGTGACGGCTTCGATACGCCCGTCCGACAACAGCGACCCTTGAAGCACGCCGATGGTGATGGTGCTGTCTGCATCGGAGGCCACAAAGGCGCCGAGCCGCAACGCCAGCATCTGCCCCGCAGTCGTCATCAGCGCGAGCGCCGATGATACCGTGACCAACAACGCGATTGCAGCAACGGCCAGCGCAGCCCGGGCGGCGTATTTGCCCGCGCGCCCCATCAGAAGGCCTGCCCCAGGCCGACATAGACGCCGAATTTCGGCTGGCCGTCGCGATGCGTCATGGGCGCGGCGAAATCGAGCCGGATCGGCCCGAAGGCCGTGTAGTAGCGCAACCCCAAACCTGCGCCGACATAAACCGGCTCGGAGAAACTGGGGAAGCTGTCCGGTGAAACGAGCGCTGCGTCGATGAAAGGAACGAGACCGAGCGTGTCCATCACGCGCCATCTGAGCTCGGCCGAGCCGCCGACCATCGACAGGCCGCCCACCACTTGGCCCGCATAGGTGGGGCCGAGGCTGCGGAACTCATAGCCGCGCACCGACCCGCCACCGCCCGCGAAGAAGCGGTACGTGGCCGGCACTTCCGACAGCGACGCGCCGAAGTCGCTGCCGAAGAGAACGCGTCCCGCGAGCGTTACACGGTCCGCTGCATCGAGTGACAGATAGCTCGCCATCGATAGCTCGGTAGCACCGAAGAACGCGCCCTGCGAAAGCTCCGTCACCGGGTTGAGGCGCACCATCGAATGCACGCCCTGGCTCGGATCCATGCGATCGTTGCGGCTGTCATAGACCAGCTCGCCGGGCAACCCGAGCAGCGTATAGTTCGTCGTGCCGAAAGCGTCCTCGATGCGCGACTGCGATCCCTCTACCGCTATCGAGCCTGACAGATAGGGATCGAACCGGTGTGCAAGGCCGATACGCGCGTTGCCGCCGAGGCTTTCATAGGTGTCGGGGCGCTCCCGCACCAGCCGGATCTCGCTGAAGAGATCGGTGTCGATGTCGAGGATGCCGGGCTTGGTGAAGGTCGCGCCGACGTCGAACTGCAGTCCTTCCAATCCATCGCCACCGATCTGCGAAACCGTGGCATCGACGCGCAATCGTTCGCCCTCGCCAAAGAGATTGCGGTGGCCCCAGTAGGCTTGCACCTCCGCGCCGTCGATCGTCGAGGCGGAGACGGTTGCGCCGAAAAAGCGCGGTTTGCGCTCGACGACCTCCACGGTGATGGGAATGCCGCCGCTTTCGTCGGTCTCTTCACCCTCGATGACGCGCACCGATTCGATGCTCTCGAACTTGCGCAATCGCTCGCGGCTCTGTTTCAGCTCCCGCGGGCTGAACCGGTGCCCAGGCTGCAACGCGGTCTGCTCGACGATGCGGCGGGAATCGAGATCGACCGAGCCCGTTACGTTGATCCAGCCGTAAACGGCGGGGTCGCCAGGCGCCACGACGAAGCGCACATCGACGACTTGCCGCGCGTGATCTGCACGCACATCCTTTTCAGCGATCTGCGCAAAAGGATAGCCGCTCGACCGCCACGCTTCGACGATGCGATCCGCCGCCGCGATGATGAGCCCAGACTTCGCCGGCGCACCGGCCGTGAGGCCATATCCTTGCGGATCGGCGGAGGGCTGCGCTTCCGTGGCGGCGCTCTGCTCGATCGAAATCGCGCCGAAGTGGAACAGCGGTCCCGGGCGCACGCGGATAACCACCGGCACCGGCGTGCCCTCGGCCGTAGCGATCTCGGCCGGCTGCACGTCGCCGAGCGGCTGCCCCGCAACGGTGATGGCAACGTCGCCGCCATAGCGGGCTTCGCCGTAGAGGGCCGCGATCAGCCGCTCCACGTCGCTCCGCGCCCGCGAAACGAGCGCGAACGTGTCCGCCGCGCCTTTTTTCGATTGCTCGACCAGCGTCGATGCTGAGGAAAGCGCATCCTTCAGCGCGCCGTCATCGCCCTCGACCTCGAGGGAAACCGTATAGGCCAGCGCCTCGGCAGACGCGGAACCGTCCTCAAGGATGGAAACGCCGAACAGCTCCAAGGCTGCGGCCGGCCGCGGCACGGAGCACGCGAGCACAGCCGCCACTCCCAGCCATCCGGCGATCTTGCGGGAACATCGCAATTCGCAGCCTGCGTCTAGCGTTTCTTTCTTGGCCTGAACCCATACGCGGGCCACCCGTCCAATAGCCGGGGACGCCTGAGCATCGTGCGATGCCGTGCGCCGCCAACCCTACGAATCTGATCTGTCTCACCTTGGATAAGTTGTCCGGCAAAGACAAGTGCCGGAGGTCCTGTCGGAGCGGCAAAAGGCCATGAACGCGCTCGCGAATCACTCCATGGCGATGACGCGACGGGAGAGTGCGCGCACCTACGCGCAAATCGGCGCCGCAAGCTCGGTTGCAGCATCATCAGTGACCGCCGGCGCTGCGCCCCCGCGATGGGCAAATCGCCACCGCGCGGACGGCTGACCGCGCAACGCCCGGTCAGCTCGCGCCTTTACGGTCGCCGGTCCCGCCCAGCTCCGCCCGCATGCGCTCGACATCGAGCGCGCCCTCCCACCGCGAGACGACGATGGTCGCGACGCCATTGCCGACGAGGTTCGTCAGCGCGCGCGCTTCCGACATGAAGCGGTCGATACCGAGAATGATGGCCATCGCGTTGACGTCGATGGTGTGGGTCGAGGCGAGCGTCGCCGCGAGCACGATGAAGCCCGACCCCGTAACGCCAGCCGCACCCTTGGAGGTCAACAGCAGCACGCCGAGGATGCCGAGTTGCTGCGCCAGCGAAAGCTCCACGTTCGTCGCCTGGGCGAGGAACAGCGTCGCCATCGTGAGGTAGATACAGGTGCCGTCGAGGTTGAACGAATAGCCGGTGGGAATGACGAGGCCGACGATCGATTCTTCACATCCCACCTTTTTCATCCGCATGATCATCCGCGGCAGCACCGATTCCGACGACGATGTGCCCAGCACGATCAGCAGCTCGTCCTTGATGTAGCGGATGAAGCGGAAAATGCTGAAGCCGGCCATCCACGCAATGGGCCCGAGCACCAGCACGATGAACAGGATGCATGTCAGATAGAACGCACCCATCAGCCCGGCGAGCGAGCCGAGCGTGGAGAAGCCATATTGGCCGATGGTGAAGGCCATGGCCCCGAACGCACCGATCGGCGCCAGCTTCATGATGAGCCCGACGATCCCGAACAGCACCTGCGAAATCTGATCGACGAGATCGAGCACCAGCTTGCCGCGCTGCCCCGCAGCCTGCAGAGCGAAAGCGAAGAGCAGAGCGAACAGCAGCACCTGCAGGATGTTCCCGTCGACGAAGGCGCTCGTCGCCGTGCGTGGAATGATGTCGAGCAGGTATTCGACGGTGCTCTGGTGGTCCGCCTTGTCCACGTAGCTCGCCACCGCCGACGCATCGATTTTGCTCGGATCGATATTCATGCCATGGCCGGGCCGCAGCACGTTGGAAACGATGAGGCCGAGCGCGAGAGCGAGCGTCGTCACCACCTCGAAATAGATGAGCGCCTTCACACCCGCGCTGCCGACCGCCTTGAGGTTCGACATCGAGGCGATGCCGTGCACGACGGTGCAGAAGATGACCGGTCCGATGATCATCTTTATGAGCTTGATGAAGCCGTCGGCGAGCGGCCGCATCTGCACCCCGAGATCGGGATAGTAGTGGCCGAGCAGAACGCCGACCGCGATGGCCATCAGCACCTGGAAATACAGATGGGAGTAGAACGGCCTTTTGGCCGTAGCACCTGGCGCATCATCGCCAAGCGGCGCCGACAGCAACATCTCCTTGAACTCCCCCGGTACTGCTTAGGTTTTTTGAAACTATAGGTCATCCGCGCGGCACGCACGGAGCACAAATTGATGTGCCAATAAAGATTTAATGCGAATTGCGGCCCATCGATCAGCGCGCCTTTGCATCGCTTCAACATTCCTGAAGAGTGCTCCTCCTGAGCCTGCTGCATGGGGTGCACCGCGTGCGCCGTAGCCCTCAAGGACAGACGACAGCACGACTGTTGCGTAGAGCTTCTGAGTAGATGCGCATTCCGGAATGGTCGCCCGTTGTGCGCAGCCGAATTGAACGATCCGCTTGATTAGGCGGCGCAGTCCGGGCTTCATCGCGTCGGTACGAGCGAATTCTCGATGGTTAACGCTGCGGGGGCGATGGCGATCGGGCAAATCGCGGAGATGGGATCCCCTGGGCTTTTGCCGAAGCCGTGCGCGGAAAATGTGCCTGAAGAAAACGCCTCCCCTGAAAACGCGCCGGTGATCGAATGAACCTGAAAGCCCTGCGCGCCTTCCAGCTTATTGTCGAAGGTGGATCCCTCACCGCCGCGTCGAAGAGCCTGGGACTGAGCCAGCCGGCCGTGAGCCGCCTCGTGGCCCTGCTTGAGGACGAGCTGAAGCTCACGCTCTTCAGCCGCTCCGGCCGCACCCTGCGCGTCACCGACAAAGGCGCGGCGTTCTATGTCGCCACGCGCCATATCCTCCAGGGCCTCGGCGAAATCCCTCGCATCGCAAAAGACATTCAAACCAGTGACAAGCACCTCAAGGTGATAACGACCCCGCGCATCGCGCAGGGTTTGATGTCGCCGTCGATAGAGCGGCTCCTGCGCCTCAATCCGAAGCTGCGCTGCACGGTCGACGTGCTGTCACGCTTCGACATAGACAATCTCGCCGGGCTGCGCCGCTTCGATCTGGCGATCGCGTCCCTCCCGGTCACCCATGCGCTCGTCGAACTCGACAATCATCCGCTGTTCAAGGTTCGTCTCGAAGCGGTGATGCGCAAGGACCATCCCCTCGCCGCCCGGGAACGGATCACCGCAGCCGACCTCGCCGGCGAAAGCCTTCTGGGTCTCTGGGAAGATCAGCTCTGGCGTCAGCAGATGAACGATTTCATGCGTTCCAGCGGCGAAACTGCGCAGTATGCCGTCGAAACCCGGTCATCGCTCATGGCTTGTCAGCTCGCGATAGACGGCGCCGGCATCGCTGTGTTCGACCGCGTGAGCGCCCGTGGGCTCGACATGCGCGATGTCGTTCTGCGTCCGCTCGAGCCCGAGCGGTGGATCTCGTTCGGATACGTGCACCATCGCGACCAGAAGCCGGCAAAGAACGCCCAGCTCCTCATCGACTGCGTGCTGCACACGATTGAAGCGTTTCGCGACGAGAGCGCAGCGCATGCGGCTTCGATAGAGGTTCTCACACCGCACAAAGTGTAGTCCGCGCGCGTTCACCTACCGAGCCGCGAGATTTCTGATGCGTGCTTGTCACACACAGTCACAAACCATCCCCATCGGCGCGTTAACCAACATCGAATAACGAATTGATAAATAACGTTTTTATCTCGACCATTGCGTATATCGAAACGGATCATGCGGTAATTCGTATCCTGTATTCGGACCCTTCACCGCACACTCCCTCCAACGGCCTCGCGCGTGCCCAAGCGAGGCGACTAAAAAGTGCGTATGGGGGAGTGAGTAATGTTGAGTGTGTACCGCGGCGCCGCGCGTGGGCGTCCGGCGATCGCAACTGCCGTCAAGTATTGCCGACTGCGACTAGGGGCCAGCATCGCGGCCCTCGTGTTCGCCACGTCCTTCGCCGTGCTGCCTGCACGCGCGGATGGCGGCGACAGCGGTGGCGCGGATGTCCAGGACGTCGATACCTACGCGGCTGACGCTGGCGATGCCGGACCGGACACCGCGAACGTTACCTCGGTTTCGTCCCTGGACGACTTCTCCGCCGCCGGCAACAGCAGCGCCCTCTCGATCGAAGGCCTCGTCTTCGCGCGCAAGAAGATCGGCAACTTCCCGCTGACGACCCTCCGCAACAACGCGGCCGCCAAATCCTATACGCCCTTCATGAGCACCGAGATGGAGGGCGAGGACTATACCGTCGGCATGCGCGGCGCCCTCCAGGCCGACATGTTCGATCAGCCGTTCGAGTTTTCGGCCTTCTACCTCAACCCCATCGGTATCGAGAAAACGAAGCTCGGCCTGAGTTCTGGCAGCAAGCAGACCGACACGATCTACGACGACGCGCCGGGCTCCGACATCAGTTCCGTCAACTCCGACAACATCTATGGCCTCGTCGCCCACCACGAAACGAAGCTCCTCGGCGCCGAGATCAACATGGTGCGTCCGCTCGGGATTCCCGGCGTGACGCTCGGCGCCCGTGCCATCTATTTTGGCGAGCACTTCACCTCGACGACCATCGACACGATCAACGACATGCCGGGCGGATCCTCCTCGGCCCGCGATCACGTCGGCGTCCGCACGGACAACCGTCTCGTCGGCGTGCAGCTCGGTCTGCAACACATGTTCGATCTCGGCCAGGGCCTCAGCGTCGGCGGCAGCATCAAGGGCGGTCTCTATAACAACTACGTCGACCGCAACCGCACCTTCCTGTCCGAGAACCGCCCGGACCTGCGCAGCTTTGAGGATTCCCGCAACGCCAACGTCTTCGCGCAGGCCGTGGAGATCAACCCGCGCGTCGAGTTCAAGCTGTCCGACAGTGTATACCTGACGGCGGCCGGCACCTTTCTATGGCTCAACAACGTCAGCACCGCGCTGCCCCATTACCGGACCGTCGAAGATCTCGACGGCGACCGCGATGTGCGGGCGAACGCCAGCACGTATTTTTACGGCGGCTCGCTCGGCCTGAAGTTTCTGTTCGACGCGCCATCCTCGCCGGCGAGCCCCTATGGCGCCATCGCCACCGCCGACGATTGGTACCCTGGAAACTCCGCCGACATAGAAGACCGCATCGCGGCGCTTGAGGAATCGACGGCGGAAAAAGGCAACAGGAAGGTTTCCCTGCGCATCTCCGGCTCCATCAACCGCATGTTCATGATGTGGGACGACGGCGCCAAGAAGGACGTCTATATCGTCGACAACACCGCCGCCCGCAGCCGTATCGAGTTCAACGGCGCCGTGAAGATCGCGCGCGGCTGGAGCGCTGGCTATCTTCTATCGGTGGGCCTCGACGACAGGGCTGCCAACGACGTCAGCCAGATCAGCGCGCAAGGCGACGACCAGATACAGGTCCGCCATTCCGCCTGGTGGGTGCGTAACAGCCAGCTCGGTACGGTGACCATGGGCTATACCTCGCCCGCCACCGACAACATCATCCTGAAGGACGTCGGTGGCATCATGCCCGGCGCGCAGAACATCGCCACCATTGGCGGCAGCTTTGCCGTGCGCCGCGCGGATTCCTACGAGATCGGTGATGGCGCGCTCATCGACATGCGCACCACGCTCAACGATTTCTCCGCCGGCGCCAGCGTCGACACGTTGCGCCGCAACGTGGTGCGTTATGATGCTCCGCGCATCTCCAGCCAATGGGGCAACATCGACCTCTCGGCCGCCTGGGGCGAGGACGACTTCACCGACTTCGCTGTCGAGTACGGCATCAACTACAATGATTGGAAATTCCGCGCCGGCGCGGGTTACCTGCACGACACCGACGAAAGCGGCCGCGCCAACAGCAGCCGCGACCGGCAGGAATACAAGGGCTCGGCAAGCCTGTTGCACATTCCAACCGGCCTGTTCGGCACCGCCGCCTACGTCCGCCGCGAATTCAACGGCTTCGATACCTCCAACCAGGCCGTCTTCGGCGAAAATACTGTCGGCATCGTGACGCCGCCCGGCACCAACCGTCCGCCGATCGACTACCTCTATACCGCCGCCGGCATCCGGCGCGGCTTCTGGTCGATGGGCGATACCTCGGTCTATGGCGAGTTCGCCCAAGTCGACGACGCAATCCGGGGCCTGCGCGAAGCGGGTCTGCGCGAGGTGACGAAGAGCCGCCTCACCATGGTTGGCGCCGCCGTCTCGCAGGACATCACGGACGCGGGGATGGATCTCTATGCAGGCTTCCGTCTCTATTCCTTCGACGTCGAAGGTGTGCAGGTGCGCTCCAACACGCCGACCGGTCCGAGCCCGGTTCCGCTCACGGACCTCGCCATCGGTTACGCCGGCACCCGCATCAAGTTCTGATCATGACCTTCCCTGAGGCATTGACGCCCATGATTACGCGCGCTCCCAAATCCACCCAGCATTGCCGCCGGCCGCGGCGCCTGTTCTCCGCGATGTCACTCTGGGCGGCGGTCCTCGGCGCGGCGATGTTTGGCGGAAGCGTCGTCTCCCACGCCACAGAGCGGGCCTTCGACCCCGCCCGCGGGGAGCGAATGCCCGTGGGCGACGGCGTATTCGAGGTCGCGGGCGTGCCGCGTGGGCCCGTCGCCATCTACACCTACCGGCCTGCATCGGCGTCCGCGAACAGCCCGATCTGGGTCGTGATGCCCGGCATGCGTCGCGACGCTCACCGCCACCTGGCCTTCGACTACTACGATACCTGGCAGCCACTCGCGGAACGCTACGGTGCCATCCTGCTCGTGCCCGAGTTCACCGCCGAGAAGTGGCCCGGCGTGTGGGCCTATAATTTCGGCAACGTCCGCAGCCAGCACCTTCAGGCCAAACGCTGGAACGAGACGAGCTTCTATGTTGTCGAGCAAGCTTTCCGCATGGCCGCGGGCAGCGTTGGAAGCGCGCGCAGGAAGTTCAGCATTTTCGGCCACGGCGCGGGCGGGCAATTCATCCAGCGTTACGTACTGCACGCGGGATGCGGCATGATCGACCGTGCGGTCGCAGCGAACCCGGGTTGGTTCATGCTCCCCGACAGTGAATATCGCTACCCCTTCGGCTTGCGCGGCGCCCCCATTCCCGACCGCACGCTCGCACGCGGATTCGCCTGCAACCAGACGCTGCTGCTCGGCACCGCCGACATCAATTACGGCGGACTGCGCAACGACCCCGAGGCACGCGCCCAAGGCAAGACGCGTTACGCCCGCGGACAATTCTATTTCACCCGCTCCCGTGCAACCGCCGCACGCATGGGTGTCCCGTTTAACTGGCACCTGCGCGAGGTGCCTGGCGTGGGGCACGAGGCCAGCCGCATGGCACCCGCCGGCGCGGCGATCCTCGCCGGCCGCGCGTTGCCGGATGCGTGATCGGAGCGGAACGTCCAGCCGCAAGGCATAAGACCAGGAAACTTAGGATCACCTCCCCGATGGCGATACGCAGGTTCCCGGGCAAAGCTGTCGGCCGCAGGACGGCAGGCGGCAGGCTGCTGCGCGCGCTGTTGCTGTGCGGACTGATGAGCGCCGGCGGCGCCTTTGCGACGGCTTCGCACAGCGCGGACCTGCCCAATACGAAGATCGAAAGCGCAACCGTGCGCGACGTCTTCGAAGCAGAGCAGACGAACCAATACGTGCTCGACATCGAGGCAGCCCTTGCGCGCGCCCAGGCCGCCCACGGTGCGATCCCGCAATCCGCCGCCGACGAGATCACCCGCAAGGCCGACGTGCGCTTTGCGCCGCCCGATGAGATCAGACACGAGCGCAAGATCGTGCAGCATCGCATGGTGGCCCTGCTCAACGTCTGGCGCGCCGCGCTCAGTGAGGACGCGCGCCAGTACGTCCACTACGGCGCCACCACCGTCGACATTTACGACACAGCACTCACGCTGCAGCTGCGCCGCGCAACCGTGATACTCATCGGCTATCTGCGCCAGATCGAGAGCAGCCTCATCGCACGCGCACGCGCCGACCGGGATACGGTGATGGCCGGACGCACGCTTGGCCAGCATGCATTGCCGATCACGTTCGGCAAAAAGGTCAGCACCTGGATCGGTGAGAACCGCCGCAACATCGAGCGGCTGAAGTCGGTCCTCAAGGAGCTCGACCAGTCGGCGATCCTCAAGGGCGCGGTAGGCACCTACGCCGGCCTCGGGGAACATGCCCTGGAGATCGAGCACACGTTCGCCAAGGAGCTGGGGCTACAGGCGCCCTACCCCGACGACTGGCACGGCACGCGCGGCGTCTACGCGAACTACGCGCTCTCCCTGGCGCTCGTCAGCAAGCTGTTCGCGCACATCGGCCAGGAGCTGTTCCTTCTGCAATCGACCGATATCGGCGAAACGGACGAGCCGCGGGATGCAACCTCCGTCAGCAGCTCGTCGATGGCGCAGAAGGTAAACCCCAACAAGTCCGAGGTTCTCATCCAGAACGGACGCATCATCCCGCGGCTGGCGGAGGTCGTGCTCGACGACGTCGTAAATTTCTTCGAGCGCGACAACACCTCGGGCCCGAACGCCACCCTGGAGGAGATCTCGGTCCGCTCCGAGCGAAACCTCGTCGTGGCCCGAGAGCTGCTGGAGGAGCTGGAGGTCAATCGCGAGGCGATGCGCGCAAACCTCGACCGCACCCACGGCTTCATCATGGCTCAGCGCGTCGCATTTGCCCTCTCCGCCGCGCTCGGCAAGGAAGAGGCGGACAAGCTCGTGCACGGCATCATCCACGGCGCCCTGCAGAAGAACATGCCTTTCCGCCCGGCGCTGCTGGCCAATCCGCAAGTCGCCAAGCTACTGTCCCCCGGGAAGATCGATACGCTTCTCGAGCCGGAGGGATACCTCGGCCGCGCAGGCGATGAGGTGGATGCCGTCATCGCCCACGCCGAAGCTCTGCGGCGCACCGATCCCCGCTGATCTTCGCGGTCTGCAACAGCCTTAACGCGAGCCGCCCCGAGCCTGCGATTTGCCCGCCGGATGAATGCTGGATGAATGTCAGTTCAATGCCATCTTAGGCACACGGAAGAAGTGCAACAAAGCTTGATCGCGCACCGCGCGCCGACGCTAACTCGCGATACATCAAGGGCAATTCCCTCGCCCCGGCGCACCGTTGCCCACCTATCGTGCGCACACGGTCGCAATTGCGCGCAATTTCACCGAATTTCTAGACAACCCGGCAACGCCCCGCTCCGAGAATGCGCCCCGCATGGCCCAGCTACGGGCCGGAGTAGGGAAGTTCATGATCCTCGACCTGGCAACCATTTCCGTCACCTCGTGCGCCGCAACGATGGTCATCGGACTGGTTTTGTGTTTCGGCTGGTTGCAGGAACGATCGAGCCCGATGATCGGCTGGTGGGGCGTATCCCAGCTCGTCATGGCAGGAGGCATCGCCTTCGCCGCGACCGCTTCCTATTCCAACAGCGGCGCGCTCGCGGCCTTCGGCCAGGCGCTTATGGTTATTTCCTCCACCATTATATGGATGGCAGCGCGTGAGTTCGCAGGCCGTCCGCTCAATCCTCTTTGGCTCGGGATCTGGCCATGCGGCTTCATCATTGCAGCCGCCGCGATCCTGAAGTCGTTCGACCAGCGGCTCATCACCGTATGCACAATCATGGCGCTGCTCTACGTCTTCACGGCGATCGAGTTTGCCCGTCAGAAGTCCGAACGGCTCGCCGGCCGCTGGCCCGCCGTGCTGCTGCTCCTCGTCATGGCGGCGGGATATATCTTCTGGATGCCGCTGGCGCTCCAGATGCCTATTCTCGAAGTCAGTCGCGCCGACGCCAGCCGCTGGCTGCCGACCGCCATTCTCATCGCCACGCTGGGACGCATCGCCCTCGCGTTCGTGGTGCTCGCAATGGTCAAGGAACGCCAGGAAATGCGCCAGCGCCGGTTCGCGTTGACCGATGCGCTCACCGGCTTGCCGAACCGCCGCGCGCTGTTCGAGGCCGCCGATGCGCTGCTCTTCGGCGCCGGACGCCACTCGCGTCTTTCCGTGATGGTGCTCGACCTCGACCACTTCAAGAAGATTAACGATACCTACGGTCATCGTCTTGGAGACCGCGTGCTGCAGCGCTTCTCGCACACGCTTGCCGCGCAGGCGGGCGAGGGCAGCATCGTTGCCCGTCTCGGCGGGGAGGAGTTCGCGGCAATCCTTCCCGGCGCGGCCCTCGAAACAGCGCACACAAAAGCGGAGCGCGTGCGCAGCGCATTTGCCGACGTCGCTGCGGTGATCGATGGGCTGCCGATCGGCGGCACCGTGAGCATCGGCATTGCGGCGCATGAAGGGCCCAATTGTGACATCAGCGCCCTTTTCCACCGCGCAGACGGCGCCCTCTATGTTGCGAAACAATCCGGACGCAATAGAGTGGCGGCCGCCGAAGGTGGCGGCGAAGAGGATCTCGACGCCAACTGGCTCGAAGAACGTGGACATTACCTGCCCAAGGCGCATGCAACGCGTCGCTATCGCGACAGCGCGGCCTGACGCAGCGGCGCCGGAAAGACGCAGGGCCATCCCTGCGTCTTGCGGTTAAGGTCCGGTCCACACGCGCGGGGAAACCCGCAGCGACCCACCGCCGTTGGCGGGCACCAGCCTATGAGCAGCCTACGAGGGGAACGCAACATGGATGCTGCGACGCTCTATACCGTCTTATCCGTGATGTCCGGCCCTAACCGGATGATCACGCAGAAATTTCCCACCATGGCCATGTGCAATCAGGTGGCCGGCGATTTGCGCAAGCGCACGTCGTTGCGCACGACCCACTACTGCGTGAAGCGCAAGCCTGATCGCAACGAAAGCCAGGCCGCCGAGCAGATGCGCCGTCGCGCAGCCGCAGCCGCCGCTGCAAAGCAGAAGCGCGCCATGGCGCAGAACCAGGCCAAATCACAGCAGCAGGCACAAGCCCAGGCGCCCATGGGCTTGCCGCGCGAGTTCTATTCCGGCACCTCGCCCACGCACAGCGAGTGATCGCGCATCGCCCTCCGCGCATCGCCACAGCACATCTGAAGTGCGCGGAATGTGCATAAGTTCTTTCCGCCCCGCCGCCTCGCCGCTACAAAAGTGCGCCGAAGCACGCGAGGGGGGCTAATGTTCAGGCTTGCCGAGAACAGCACGAACATCCGCACCGAACTCCTTGCCGGCCTCACCACCTACCTGACGATGGTCTACATCGCCTTCGTCAATCCGGTGGTGCTCGCCGATACCGGCATGGACAAAGGCGCGGTGTTCGTTGCGACCTGCCTTGCCGCCGCCTTCGGCTCGGCAATGATGGGCCTGTACGCCAACTTCCCCGTCGCCGTCGCCCCCGGCATGGGCCTCAACGCGTACTTCACCTACACGCTCGTACAGGGAATGGGAATCCCATGGCAGGCGGCACTTGCCGCTGTGTTGGCTTCCGGCATCCTCTTCCTCATCGTCAGCGCAACGCCGCTGCGCCGCTGGATCATCAACAGCCTTTCACCCTCGCTCAAAGTCGCGATCACGGTCGGCATCGGCTTCTTTCTCGTTGTCATCGGCCTCAAGGGTGCGGGCCTCATCGTGCCCGATCAGGCAACGCTGCTGAAGCTCGGCGATCTCAAAACGCCTGCCGTTGCGATCGCGGCAGCCGCGTTCGTGCTCACCGCCGCGCTCGATGCGCGCAAGGTGCACGCGGCCATTCTCATCGGCATCATGGCCGCCTATGTCGCCGGGCTGACGCTCGGCCTTGCGGAGTTCACCGGCATTGCAGCGGCGCCCCCATCGCTGGCCCCGGTATTCATGCAGATGGATCTTGGGGCGCTCTTCGATGCCGGCATGGGCATCGTGGTGCTGACGCTCTTTTTCGTCGTGCTCTTCGACAATACCGGGACGCTGATCGGCCTTGCACGCACCGCCGGCATGACGCGCCCCGACGGAACGGTGCCCGGTCTGCAGCGCGCGCTCATCGCCGATTCGACGTCGGTCATGGCGGGCGCCGCGCTCGGCACTTCGACGACAACGAGCTACATCGAAAGCGTGGCCGGCGTGAATGCCGGCGGGCGCACGGGGCTCACCGCCGTCACCGTCGCGGTGTTGTTCCTCGCGACATTGTTTCTGGCGCCCCTTGCCGGATCGATTCCGACCTTCGCCACCGCTCCGGCGCTCGTGTTCGTGGGGTGTCTGATGATTTCGGCCGTCCGCGACATCGATTTCGAGGATTCCACCGAGTACATCCCCGCCGCCATCACGATCATCGCCATGCCGCTGACGTTCTCGATCGCCGATGGCATAGCCTTCGGCTTCATCACCTACGCGGGCATGAAGCTGCTCACGGGGCGCTGGTCACAGCTGCCGATCGCGGTGAACGTATTGGCGTTGCTGTTCGTGCTGCGCTTCGCGCTGCTCTAGGCGGCTCGGAACGCCGAGACCGGCGCGCAGCCCAAATTGATAATCGGGAATGCTAATAATCGGCGGGGCCACGGCGTGGCGGCGGCTGCATCCTCGGCGGCGGGCTTTCATAGCCGATGGTCGCATCCTGGCGCGGCACGCGCTGCTCTCCCGTTCGCCGACCTTCCGCCCCTCCTGGATTGAGAATGCGCAGCGGCGCGGCCTGCTGGGCCGATCCCACCGTCTGCATCGCGTCCGGCGAGGCCGGATTTCCGCGCTCTCCTCCCGGCGTCCGCAGCCCCAAGCCGAGGGCGCCGACGGCAATCGCGACCGAGGCGAGCCCGACAGCCCAGCGGACGATGCGCGCGCGCCCCCGGGTAACGGGATGCCAATTGACGTCGGACCCCCTGCGCACGCCTGCTCCTTCTCAAGGCCGGCAGCGACTGGATCGCCTCCCGGCCCAAACAAATGTAAACGACCCGACGGTAGAGCGGCCTGCGCCGGCAAAAGGCTCAGCGCACCGCAGTTAATGTGAAATGATGGCCGGTGCCGCTCAGTACGCCCAATCGTAGCGACGGGCAACCTGCGGAGTGTCAGCGCCCGTCACGCCACCCGAGCCCTGCGGCCACCGCGCAGTGGCCGAACCCACCGATGCCCGATTTCCCCAGGGTGCGGCGAATATGCCTCTGCTACAAAAGGGTTGTACGCGCCGGGCCGGACAGCGACGGTTTTAGCCCTGTTGTCCGTTTTACCCTCGGGCGCCGCAGTGTTGCCGTTTTGCGGCTCCTCGTCTGGGGCCAGCCTCTGGGACAGGGACGCAAGTGAAAAAATTCTTCAAATCGATGTTCGCGATCCTCGTTATCGCCGGCATAACCGCGGCGGCCCTTTACTACACCAAAGGCGGTGATCAGGCGCAGCGCGCGCGCCGCTGGGCGCGGCCCGAAGGCGCCGTGCCGGTCGTCGCCTCCGAGGCCAAGCTCGCGAACGTCCCAGTATGGCTCGAAGGCGTCGGCTCTGCGAAGGCCCGCAACCTCGTGACGGTGCGCCCGCAGGTCGACGGCAAGATCCTGTCCATCCATTTCAAGGAAGGCCAGGACGTCAAGGAGGGCGACCTCCTCGCCAAGATCGACCCCGTCACCTACAAGGCGCAGCTCGATCAGGCGATCGCCAAGAAAGCGCTGGACGAGAGCCAGCTCGCCAACGCCCGCCGCGACCTCGAGCGCTACAATCAGCTTTCCTCGAACGTCATCGCCGCCAAGACGGTCGATACCCAGCGCGCGCTCGTGGCCCAGCTCGAAGCGCAGATCAAGCAGGACGACGCCGCCATCGAGAACGCACGCGCGATCCTGAACTACGCCACCGTCGTGGCTCCCATCTCCGGCCGCACCGGCATGCGCCTGATCGACGTCGGCAACCTCGTGCGCGCCTCCGATGCCGGCATCGTCGTCATCACCGAGGTCCAGCCGATCTCGGTCGTATTCACATTGCCTCAGCAGGAGCTGCCGGCCATCAACCGCGCGATCGCCAAGCGCGCGCTGAAGGTGGAGGCCCTCGAAACCGACAGCAAGAATGTACTCGATACCGGCGAGTTGCAGGTGATCGACAACCAGGTCGATCAGCAGACGGGTACGATCCGCCTCAAGGCGGATTTCCCGAACAAGGACCTTCAGCTCTGGCCCGGCCAGTTCGTCAACGTGCGCCTGCTCCTCGATACGCTGGAGCAGGTCGTCGTGGTGCCGACGTCCGCCGTACAGCGCGGCCCCGAGGGAGCGTTCGTCTATGTGATCGACGCGGAGAACAAGGCGCGCGTTCGCAAGGTGGCCATCTCGCAGCAGGACGAGCGTCTTGCCGTCGTCACGGCGGGCGTCGCCGCCGCCGATCGCGTGGTCACCACCGGCTTTGCCCGCCTCAAGGAAGGCGCCGAGGTCAGCGTCGGCGAGCCTCCCAACGCCGTCCCTGCCGATAACCCTGCCCCGCAGGCATCGGCGAGCGATACCGCGCCGCCCAGCGACACCTCTTCCATCAAGACCCTCGCTCCGCCGCCTGCCGTGAGCCCTGCGAATGCACGCGAGCACAACGGCAAGGGCGGCCGCGGTGAAGGCCGCCGCCGGAAGGAAACGGGCTCCTCTGGCGCGCCGGGTATGACGCGATGAACGTCTCGGCCCCATTCATCCTGCGGCCGATCGCGACCTCGCTCCTCGCATTCGCAACGGTTCTCGGCGGCGCCCTCGGATACTTCTGGCTTCCGGTTTCCTCGCTGCCGCAGGTCGACTTCCCGACCATTCAGGTATCGACGCAGCTTCCCGGCGCCAATCCGCAGACGATGTCGACGCTCGTCACCGCGTCCCTCGAACGCGAGTTCGGCAAGATACCCGACCTCGAAACGATGAACTCGATGAGTTCGTTCGGGTTGAGCCAGATCACGCTGCAATTCAATCTCGACCGCGACATCGATGCCGCCGCGCAGGACGTGCAGTCGGCGATCAATGCCGCCGGCTCGACGCTGCCGCGCAACCTGCCCTATCCGCCGACCTACTCGAAGGTCAATCCGGCGGACGCGGCCGTCGTCACCCTTGCGCTCACGTCCGACATCGTCTCGATGCGCGAGCTGAGCGACCTCGCCGACACCATGATCGCGCAGCGCCTCTCCACCGTGAGTGGTGTCGGCCACGTTTCGGTCGAAGGCGGCATCCGTCCCGCGGTGCGCATCCAGGCGGATGTCTCCCGCCTCGCCGCCTACGGCCTCAGCATTTCCGACGTGAACAGCGCCGTCACCTCGGCCAACGTATCGGGCCCCAAGGGCTCACTCGATGGTACGCACCAGAGCTATTCCATCGCCGCCAACGACCAGCTCGCCTCCGCCGAGGCCTACCGCGAGGTCGTGATCGCCTACCGCAACGGCGCGCCAGTGCGCCTCAAGGACGTGGCGGACGTCACCGAAGGGTTGGAGAACGCCCGTGTCGGCGGCTGGTACCAGGGCATTCCCGCGGTCATCATCGATGTGCAACGCCAGCCCGGCGCCAATGTCATCGAAACGGTTGAGCGGCTGAAGGCCGAGCTGCCCCGCATCGAGCGCGCGTTGCCGACGAGCGTGAAGCTGACGCTCGTCCACGATCGCACCGAAACCATCCGCGCCTCCGTGCATGACGTGCAGTTCACGCTGGTTCTCAGCGTCGCGCTCATCGTCATGGTGGTGCTGGTGTTCCTGCGTTCTGGACGCGCAACGGTGATCGCCGGCGTTGCCCTGCCCGTCTCCCTCATCGCCACGTTCGCGGTGATGTATTTCTGCGGCTTCTCCCTCGACAACTTGTCCCTCATGGCGCTGACGATCGGCACCGGCTTCGTCGTCGACGATGCGATCGTGATGATCGAGAACATCGTGCGCCATCTGGAGAAGGGGCAGAAGCCGCTACGCGCCGCACTCGACGGCGCCCGGGAGATCGGCTTCACGGTCATCTCGCTGACCGTGTCGCTCATCGCGGTTTTCATTCCGCTTCTCTTCATGACCGGCCTCGTCGGGCGCATGTTCCGCGAGTTCGCGCTCACCCTCACGATCGCGGTCACCGTCTCGGCGATCGTCTCCCTCACGCTGACGCCCATGATGGCGGCGAAGCTGTTGAAGCAGCACCCCGAGGACCGCGGCAATTTCATCGGCCGCGCCTTCAACTGGATGCTCGATGCGGTCGTCGAAGCCTACCGCCGCAGCCTCGAGCTGGTGCTCCGCCATCAGACGCTGACCCTGCTGGCGACGGTCGCAACCGTCATCATCACGGTCTGGATGTATATCGCCATTCCCAAGGGCTTCCTGCCGCCGCAGGACACCGGCCTCATCACCGCGGTGCTCGAAGCCGAGCCGCAGGTCTCGTTCAACGAGCTGAGCCGCCTTCAGGCCGAGGTCGCCGCAGCGGTGCGCAAGGATCCGGCAGTGGCCGGTGTCGTCGGTGTTGCCGGCGTCGGCCAGCTCAACCCGACGCCGAACATCGCGCATCTCAAGATCACCCTGAAGCCGCGGGCGGAGCGCGGCATCCTCGTCCCGGGTGTCGTCGAACGCCTGCAGAAGGCCATCTCCACCATTCCCGGCGTCACCGTCTATTTCCAGCCGGTGCAGGACGTCCAGATCGCGACGCGTGCCAGCCGCGCGCAATATCAATACACACTCGTCAGCACGAGCGCCGCCGAGGTTGCCGAGTGGACCCAGAAGCTCGGCGCCGAGCTCGCGCGCTCCCCCGCGCTGAGCGACGTCAATCTCGAAACCATGAGCACGGGCCTCCGCACGCGTGTCGACGTCGACCGCGAGGTTGCGGGCCGGCTGGGCGTAACGGTGCAGGCGGTGGCGAACGCGCTCAACGATGCGTTCGGCCAGCGGCAGGTTTCCACCATCTATGCACAGGCGAACCAGTACCGCGTCGTGCTGGAGGCGATGCCGCAATACCGGAGCGATCCTTCGCGCCTCAACCGGATGTATGTTCCCTCGTCCAACGGCGCACAGGTGCCGCTCACGGCCATCGCGAAGATCACGCACACGACGGCGCCGCTCGCCGTGAGCCACCAGGACCAGTTCCCCGCCGAAACGATAAGCTTCAACCTCGTCGAAGGCGCAGCACTGAGCGACGCGGTGGAGATCATCTCGGCAGCCGAGGCCGCGATCGGCATGCCGAGCTCCGTCACCGGCAGCTTCTTCGGCGACGCCAGCGAGTTCGCATCGTCGTTGGCGAGTCAGCCGTGGCTGATCCTCGCCGCTGTCGTCACCATCTACATCGTGCTGGGCGTGCTCTATGAGAGCCTCGTCCATCCCTTCACGATTCTTACGACCCTTCCCTCCGCCGGCATCGGGGCTCTGCTCGCGCTGATGTTGACGGGCCTCGATCTGTCGCTCGTCGCGCTGATCGGCATCGTGCTGCTGATGGGCATCGTGAAGAAAAACGCAATCATGATGATCGACTTCGCGCTCGACGCCGAACGCGAACGCGGTCTCAATCCGCGCGATTCCATCGTCGAGGCTGCGCTGCTGCGTTTCCGTCCCATCATGATGACGACGCTCGCCGCGCTCTTCGGCGCGCTGCCGCTCGCCATCGAGAACGGCGTCGGGTCGGAGCTGCGCAACCCGCTCGGCATCACCATCGTCGGCGGCCTGCTGCTCAGCCAGCTTCTGACGCTCTACACGACGCCCGTCATCTACCTCGCCATGGAACGCCTCAAGGCGCGCCTGTCGGGCGACACCGCCGCGGCACAGCAGCCGGGCGCCACCGGCCCCGTGGCGGCCGAGTAGCGCCATGAACTTCTCGGCCCCATTCATCCTGCGTCCCATCGGCACCGCGCTTCTCGCCGCCGGCCTCTTCCTCCTGGGCGCAACGGCCTACTATGACCTCCCCGTCGCCAGCCTCCCGGCCGTCGACTTCCCGACCATCCGCGTGCAGGCGAGCCGTCCGGGCGCCGATCCGCAAACCATGGCCGCCACGATCGCAGCGCCGCTCGAGCGGCGCCTCGGCGAAATCGCCGGCGTCACCGAGCTCACCTCGGTGAGCTCCCAGGGCTCCTCCAGCATTTCCGTGCAGTTCGATCTTTCCCGCGACGTCGATAGCGCCGCGCGCGACGTGCAGGCGGCACTGAACGCCGCGACGGCGGATCTGCCGGGCGACCTCCCAGACGTCCCGACGTTCCGAAAATATAATCCCTCTGCGGCGCCGGTGCTGATCCTCGCCATGACGTCGGAGGGACTGTCCCCCAGCGATATCTACGACGCCGCCGATACGGTCGTCGCCCAGCGCATCTCGCAGGTGCCGGGCGTTGCGCAGGTCGATGTGAGCGGCGCCGAGCAGCCCGCGATAAGGGTGCGGGTCAATCCCACGCTTCTGGCGTCCATGGGCCTCAGCATGGATGAGGTGCGCAGCGCCATCGCCGCCGCCAATGCTGTCGAGCCCGTGGGCGTCGTCGACGGCGACAAGCAGGCGATGACCATCGACGTCAACACCCAGTTGCGCGACCCGAAGGACTACGGCGCCATCGTCCTCAAGACCCATGAGGGCAATGTCGTCCGCCTGTCTAGCGTCGCCAGCATCGAGCACGGCACGCGCAATGCCCGCTCTACCGCCCTGTTCGACCGCAGCTCCGCCGTATTGCTGATCGTGCGCAAGCAGCCAGATGCGAACGTCCTCGATACCGTCGACGGCGTGAAGGATCTGCTGCCCAAGGTGCAACACTGGATACCGGCGGGCATAGACATTCACGTCCTCACCGACCGCACGCAGACGATCCGGGCCAGCGTGCACGACATGCAGTTCACGCTGGTGCTCTCCATTGCCCTGGTGATGCTGGTGGTGTTCGTGTTCTTGAGGCGCACCACGCCCACATTGGCCGCCGGCATCACCGTGCCGCTGTCCCTTGCCGGGACCTGCGCGGCGATGTGGGCGCTCGGCTATTCGATCAACAATCTGACGTTGATGGCCTTCGCAATCGCCGTCGGCTTCGTCGTCGACGATGCGATCGTCATGCTCGAGAACGTCTTCCGCAACCTCGAGAAAGGCATGACGCCGATGACGGCGGCACTCGTGGGCGCGCGGCAGATCGGTTTCACGGTCATCTCGATCAGCGTCTCGCTCGTCGCCGCATTCATTCCCGTGCTGTTCATGGGGGGCGTGATGGGCCGCATGCTGCGGGAATTCTCCGTCACGCTCGTCGTGGCCATTGCCGTGTCCGTGGTCATTTCACTTTCGGTCACTCCGATGATCTGCGCGCACTTCATCAAGGATTCCGGCAGCGGCGTTCGCAACCGCTTCGACCGCATCGTCGAGGCAACCCTCGGCTGGATGGTCGATGCCTACGCACGCACCCTGCGCGTCGCCCTGCGCCACCAGGTCGTGACCCTGTTCTCCCTGCTCTGCGTGGTCGTGCTCACCATGCACCTCTACGTCCAGATCCCGAAGGGCATGTTCCCCGAGGATGATACGGGCCTCGTCATAGGCATGACGGAGGCTTCGGCGGATATCTCCTACGAGGCGATGCTCAAGCTGCAGATGCAGGCGCTGGACATCGTCCTCGCCGACCCTGCCGTCGAGCACGTCGGCTCATCGCTGGGTGGATCTGGCCCCGGCGGCGGCTCGAACACCGGCCGCATGTTCATCAACCTGAAGCCGCTCGAAGAGCGCGACGGTGTGCCGACGCAGCGCGTCATCAATCGCATGCGCGGCAAGTTCAGCGCCGTGAAAGGCGTCGAGGTGCGCCTCTTCGCATCGCGCGACATCCGCGTCGGCGCCCGCCAGGGCAACTCCCAATACCAATATACGCTCTGGGACCCCGACATCGACGAGTTGAACGAATGGGCGCCGAAGGTGTTCGAGCGCATGCGTTCCATTCCCGGTATCGTCGACGTCTCGAGCGACCGCCGGGCAGGTGGCCTGCAGCTCGATATCAAGATCGACCGCGACGCCGCCGCGCGCATGGGCGTCAAGATTTCCGACATCGACGCGGCGATGAACAACGCCTTCGCCCAGCGCCAGATCTCCACCATTTACGCCCAGCGCAACCAATACCGCGTCATCCTCGAAGTCGATCCCCGCCTGCAGCGCGATCCCGCGCACCTGAAGCAGATCTATGTCCCGAGCAGCAGCGGAGCACAGGTGCCGCTGACGGGTCTCATCCGCATCATCGAGAACACCGCGCCGCTGCAGGTCAACCACCAGGGTCCGTTCCCCGCGGTGACGGTGAGCTTCGACATCGCGCCGGGCAACACCCTCGACCAGGCCCTGCGCGACATCGACCGGGCGATGGCCGAGTTGCATACCCCGCCGGGTCTGCGCGGGGAGACCGCGGGCGACGCGCGCGCATTCGCCGACCAATCCTCGCAGCAGCCGCTGCTGATCCTAGCGGCCCTCATCGCCGTCTACATCGTGCTCGGCGTGCTCTACGAGAGCCTCGCCCACCCGCTGACGATCATCTCCACCCTGCCATCGGCGGGCCTGGGCGCGCTGCTCGCGCTCTACGCCGCCGGCATGGAGCTGTCGATGACGGCGCTTATCGGCGTCATCCTGCTCATCGGCATCGTCAAGAAGAACGGAATCATGATGGTGGACTTCGCTCTCGACGGCGAACGCCATCGCGGCCTCGCCCCGGCCGTCGCGATCTACGAGGCCTGCCTCACCCGTTTCCGTCCCATCCTGATGACCACCATGGCGGCGCTGCTCGGCGCCATTCCCCTCGCCATCGCCGAGGGTCCGGGCTCTGAGATTCGTCGCCCGCTCGGCATCACCATCATCGGCGGACTGCTCGTCTCGCAGATGCTCACACTCTACACCACGCCCGTCATCTACCTGCTGCTCGATCGCATGCACCGCCGCCTCGGCGGCAGCGCCCCGGCCAGCACCTATGAGGAGGCCCAAGCGGACACAGAGGAACCGGTCCACACCGCCTCATCCGCCGCCGTCCCTTAAGGCGTCCTCCATCTGAATTCGGTACAGATTGCCGCGCTTCGGCTGTCCTGATACGGGAGGGACGGTCCGGCCGCCCTTTGGTCATGCGTCGAACCTGCTTTCGGGCCTGTAACGTATGCGACCCGCACCGCGAACATGATACGAGGGGCTTGGTGGCTCAGACGAACCGCGAGGAAGAATGGGCGAGCCTGATGCGAGCGGCGCTAGCGGGCGACGAAGACGCCTACCGCAAGCTGCTACATTCGCTGACGCTAAGCCTGCGCGCCGTGGTCCGCCGGGGCTTTTCGCAGGCCGGTGCGCCCCTCGGCGACGTGGAGGACGTAGTCCAGGAGACGCTCCTGGCGCTGCACCTCAAGCGCAACACATGGGATCCCGAGCAGCCGCTCGGTCCATGGGTGCGCGCCATCGCCAAACACAAGCTTATCGATGCGCTGCGCCGCCGCGGCCGCCGCATCCAGGTACCGATCGAAAGCGTGATCGGGACGCTGGCGATTGATGAGGACCACAGTGGCGTTGACCGTCAGGACGCACGTCGCCTCGTTGATGGCCTTCGCGGCCGTCAGAGAGAGGTCGTCCGCGCGCTCAGCCTCGAAGGCCAGTCGATCAGCGAAGTGGCGAAAAGATTGAAGATGAAGGAGGTCGCCGTGCGTGTCGCGCTCCATCGCGGTCTTAAAGCGCTCAGCGCCCTGCACCGGGAAGATGACCAGAAATGAAGACCGATGAGCTGATCAACGCCCTTGCCGCCGATGCGAAGTCTCCCCCGGCGCCCATCGGGCTCACGGTATGGCTTGCCGCCAGCATCGCCGCCGCTCTCGCTGCCGCGATGTTCTTCGCGGTGCTGCCTTTGCGCAGCGATATTCAGGAGGCTATCGGCGAGCCGCGTTTCCTCGGCAAATGGATATTCACCCTATCTCTTTTTGCCACTGCCCTCATAGTGACGGTGCATCTGGCCCGCCCACAGGGCATCCCCCGTTCTCTGCTGCTTCTGCTTCTCGTGGCCCCGGCCTTCCTTCTCATGGGCATCGCCGGTGAGCTGATGACCCTTCCCCCATCCCAGTGGGTACCGACGATGGTCGGCGTAAACTCGAGCGGCTGTATCGTCCTGATTCCGCTGCTTTCGGCGCTGCCCCTCGGTGCGATCATGCTGGCCCTGCGCCGCGGCGCACCGGATCGCCCGGCCCTCGCAGGCGCGGTTGCCGGGCTCGCCGCCGCGGGAATCGCCGCCACCTTCTATGCCATGTATTGCCGCGACGACAGTCCGCTGTTTCTCGGCCTATGGTATATTCTCGCCACAGCTCTCGTAGCTATCGTCGGTGCGCTCGTCGGCTCGCGCGTTCTGCGCTGGTAGCAGTGCGTCCATCTGCCATCCGCATTGTTGAGCCGGGCTGTCAACAACGCTACGTTGTTACCTGTCAACAAACAACGACAGGGAGACAGGGCAATGACACGAAGCGAGCTGGAGACGGTTTGGGCGCCACGCCTTCTGGGTGTGCTGCGCATCGTGGCAGCCATCCTCTTTATTGAGCACGGAACGCAGAAGCTGTTCGGCTTTCCCGAAGCGGTTCGCGGGCAGCCGGAAATGTTTCAGCTGACCTGGTACGCTGGCATTCTCGAAACCTTCGGCGGCTTGCTGCTTCTCCTCGGCCTCTTCACGCGCCCTGTCGCGTTCGTGTTGAGCGGCCTGATGGCTTTCGCCTACTGGATCGCGCACTTCCCGCAGAACCCGTTCCCCGTGCTCAACGGCGGCGACGCGGCCATCCTCTTCTGCTTCGTCTTCCTGTACATCTCCGCCGCCGGCCCGGGCGCTTTCAGCCTCGATGGAGCCCGCGACGGAAAATAGGCACCGCGGCCGTTTCTTGACTGGGCCCGGTCATCCACCGGGCTCAGCGCGGTAAACTGGCCGCCTCAGATTTCGGGCGCCCCGGATTGGGGCGTCCGCAAACCTGGACGTAACGACCCGGGGGGCAGCAGGTTTACCTTCCCCGGATAAGCTGAGAGGGGCGCGAGCGGTCGCCCACCGGACACTCGAGAGCAGATTGGCGAGCGGTAATGCGTCCGAGTTACGTCGTCCTGATCATCCTCTGCGCGATCGCGGCTGCGGCAGCCACGTTCGGCCCCGTGCGCGGCAAGTCCGTGCCGGAAGGCATCGAGGATCTCCTCGCCCATATCGACAGGGGCACCAAAGCCGTCCTGGCCAATCTCGGCAACGGCAGCGAAACGACGCCTGCGAAGGCCGCAGAAAAAGCGCAGCCGCCCGTGCTCACCGTCAGCCACCCTGTCAGCCGCAAAGTGATCGAATGGGACGAGTTCACCGGCCGGTTCGATGCGGTCGAAGCGGTCGATGTGCGTGCCCGCGTCTCCGGCTATCTCACAGAGGTCAAGTTCACCGATGGCGAGGACGTGAAGGAAGGCGATCTCCTCTTTACGATCGATCCTCGCCCCTTCGAGCGTGCCCTCGATCAGGCCAAGGCTCAGCTCAATCAGGCAACCGTAAGCGTCAGCAACGCCAAGCTCGATGTCGAGCGCGGACGCCCGCTCCTGAAGCGTGACTACATTTCCAAGAAAGCGTTCGACGACCGCGAGAACATCCAGCGCGACGCCGAAGCGTTGGTGAAGATCGCCGAGGCGCGCGTCAAGGCAGCCGAGCTGGAGCTCAGCTTCTGCCGCATCACTGCGCCCATCTCCGGCCGTATGAGCCGCACGCTCGTCACCCCGGGAAATTTCGTCAGCGGCGGGGGCTCCGACACCGGCTCCACCATCCTGACGACGATCGTGAAACAGGACCCGATCTATATCTACTTTGACGTCAGCGAGAACAATGCGCTGAAGTATCAGCGCCTCTCCCAGGCGCAGGGCAAAGGGGCGCAAGGTTTCATCGGCGCCACCGTCGGCGTCGGGCTGCCCGATGAAATCGGCTTCCCGCACGCAGCCAAGCTCGACTTCCTCGAAAATCGCCTCGACCACGGCACCGGCACCCTGCGCGCCCGCGCCGTGCTGCCCAACAAGGACCGCTTTTTCTCGCCCGGCATGTTCGCGCGCGTGCGCCTGCAGGGATCGCCGGAATACACCGCCCTGCTCCTGCCCGATGAGGCCATCGGCACTGATCAGGCCACACGGTTCGTATACGTCGTCGGCGACGACAACATCCCCGTGCGCCGCACCGTGGAGCTGGGGCCCATGGACGATGGCCTGCGCGTCGTCCGCAAGGGCCTCAACCCCGACGACTGGGTGATCCTGCGCGGCCAGCAGCGCGTGCGCCCCGGCGATCCGATCGAGCCCCGGCGCATGCCGCTCACGGTGTCGGATGCGGTCGGCGGCACGACCGTCTTACCGACCAAAAAGCGGTGAGCGGCGACGGGCCATGCGATTTTCCCGCTTCTTCATAGATCGGCCCATCTTCGCATCGGTCGTCTCGCTGATCATCCTCATCGTGGGATCGATCGCCTATCTCACGCTGCCGGTCGCGCAGTTCCCCGAGATCGTTCCGCCCACCATCTCGGTCAACACGTCCTATCCCGGCGCAAACGCCGTCACCGTGGCCGACACGGTCGCATCCGTCATCGAGCAGGAAGTGAACGGCGTCGAGGACATGATCTACATGTACTCGCAGTCGACCGACGACGGAGCGATGTCGCTCAGCGTGACCTTCGACATCGGCACCGATGTCGATAAGGCGCAGGTGCTGGTGCAGAACCGCGTCTCGGCCGCCGAGCCGCGCTTGCCCGAGGAGGTGCGCCGCAACGGCGTGACGGTCAACAAGCGCTCGCCCGACCTCCTGCTCGTCGTCCACATGATCTCGCCGCAGAATACCTACGATGCGGTCTACATCTCCAACTACGCGCTGCTGAATGTCCGCGACGAGCTTGCCCGCATCAAGGGCGTCGGCGACGTCACTCTTTTCGGCTCGCGCGAATATTCCATGCGCATCTGGCTCGACCCGGAGCGGATCGCCGAGCGCGGCATGACCGCCGAGGAAGTTCTATCGGCACTGCGCGCGCAGAACGTCCAGGTCGCTGGCGGCGCGCTCGGCCAGCCGCCCCAGGCGGACCTCGGCGCATTCCAGGTTTCGCTGCAATTGAAGGGACGGCTGCTGCAGCCCTCGGAGTTCGAAAACATCGTCCTCAAGACGGGGACGGACGGCCGCGTCGTGCGGGTGCGCGATGTCGGCCGCGTCGAGCTCGGCGCGCTTCAGTATTCGACTTACGGCTACCAGGACGACAATCCGGCAACCGTGCTTGTCGTAACCCAGCAGCCCGGCTCGAACGCCATCGAAACCACGCACGCCATCAAGACGGAGATGCAGCGCCTCGCCCAGCGCTTCCCCAAGGATCTCGAATACCGGATCGTCTACAATCCGACGGAGTTCATCGAGGAATCGATCTCGGAGCTTTACGGCACCATCACCGAAGCCGTGCTTCTCGTCATCATCGTGGTGTTGCTGTTCCTGCAAACCTGGCGCGCCACCATCATTCCCCTCGTGGCGATTCCGGTCTCGCTCATCGGCACCTTCGCGATCATGGAGTCCCTCGGGTTCTCCATCAACATGCTCACCCTGTTCGGGCTCGTCCTGGCGGTCGGCATCGTGGTGGACGACGCCATCGTCGTCGTCGAGAACGTCGAGCGCAAACTGGCGGACGGGCTGTCGCCTATCGAGGCGGCCCGCGTGACGATGGACGAGGTGGGAACCGCGCTCATCGCCATTGCGCTCGTCCTCACCGCCGTGTTCGTACCCACCGCCTTCATCGGCGGCATCACCGGGCAATTCTACCGGCAGTTCGCGGTGACCGTCGCGACCGCCACGATCATATCCGCATTCAACTCGCTCACGTTGAGCCCGGCGCTCTGTGCCATTCTGCTGAAACCGCACGACGCGCACGCCGGCGATAGCCTCCTGATGCGCCCCGTGCACGCCGGTTTCAGGCTATTCAACGCCGCATTCGACAAGCTCTCGGCCGTCTACGGCGCGTTCGTGAAGCTCGCGATCCGCGGCTCGGCGGTCGTGCTCCTTATCTACGCCGCGCTCATCGGCGTCGCCGGATGGATGCTGTTCCACACACCCACCGGCTTCATCCCGAAGATGGACCGCGGCATCATCATCGTCTCTATTCAGCTCCCGCAGGGCGCCTCGCTCCCGCGCACCGATGAGGTGGTCCGCCGTGCCAATGCCATGGTCCTCGAGACACCCGGCGTCGCCCATACCTCCTCCTACACCGGCCGTTCCGGATCGACCGGATCCAACGCCAGCAACTCCGGAACCATCTTCGCGATCGTAGAAAACGCGCGCGATCGCGCCAAGATCGGCCTCGACATCGATAAGATCGCCAACGACATACGGGCGCGCCTGAACGAGATCGAGGAATCGAAAACGTCGGTGTTCATTCCCCCGCCTGTCCGCGGCATGGGCGGCCAGACCGGCTTCTCCATGCGCCTGCAGAACCGCGCCAACATGACCCCGGCCGAGTTCCAGGAGGTCGCCGACAACTTCATCGCCGCGGCGAACAAGGTGCCCGGCATCACCGGCGTGTTCACGTCCTACTCCACCGGCACGCCGCAACTCTATGTGGATGTCGATCGCGACAAGGCGCAGATGCTGAAGGTGCCGCTGGAGGCCGTCTTCGAGGCGCTGCGCGTTTATCTCGGCTCCGCCTACGTCAATGACTTCAACATGTTCGGACGCACGTTCCGCGTCACGGCGCAGGCCGACGCCAAATACCGCGCCGATCCGGAGAACATCTCCCGCATCCGCGTGCGCAACGACGCGGGCCAGATGGTGCCGCTCGGCAACCTCGTCACCTTCCGCAACATCGCCGGCCCCGACCGCGTGCCGCGCTATAATCTCTTCCCAACCGTCGAAGTGAACGGCTCGCTGAAGCCCGGCATCAGCACCGGGCAGGGTCTGCACCTCATGGCCGAGCTCGCCAAGAGCAATCTGCCGGAGGGCATAACCTACGAATGGACGGACCTTTCCTACCAGGAGGTCAAGGTCGGCAGCACCGGCTACTACATCTTCGTCCTGTCGGTGGTGTTCGTCTTCCTTGCGCTCGCCGCCCAGTTCGAGAGCTGGTCGCTGCCCCTCGCCATCATCCTCATCGTACCGATGTGTCTGCTGAGCGCGCTCTTCGGCGTGCGCCTGCACGGCCAGGACATCAACATCCTCACGCAGATTGGCTTCATCGTGCTCCTGGGGCTGGCGGCCAAGAATGCGATCCTCATCGTCGAGTTCGCGCGCCAGCTCGAGGAACAGGGCAACGACACCGCGTCCGCGGCAGTCGAGGCATGCCGCTTGCGCCTGCGGCCCATCCTCATGACCTCGCTCGCGTTCACGCTCGGCGTCGTGCCGCTCTACATCGCCACCGGCGCGGGTGCGGAGATGCGCATTGCCCTCGGCACGGGCGTGTTCTGGGGCATGATCGGCGTCACGCTGTTCGGCCTCATCTTCACGCCGGTCTTCTACGTGGTGATCCGGCGCTGGTCGGAACGCAGGGCCCGCCGCCGCGCAGCCCTCGCCCACACGCCCGCCGAATAGTCGCCGCCCGCCAGCGCGACGCTCAGCCTTGCACCGTCAGCGCCGCACGATCAGGCGCGCGGCGTCGTGGCGCGCTTGCCAGCCGTGGCGCTCCAGCTCCGGGTCGGTGTGCTCTTCCTCCGGCCAGCCGATGCACAGGTAGGCGACCAGCCGCCACTTCGGCGGCACGTCCAGGGCGGCCGTCACCACATCGGGCTCCAGGATGGAAATCCAGCCGACGCCGAGTCCATGGGCGCGCGCGGCAAGCCACAGCGTCTGCACCGCGCCGACCACCGAATAGCGCAGCGTCTCGGGCATGGTGCGGGTGCCGAGGCCCGCGCCCGCATCGGTGCCTTCGTCGGCGAATACTGCAAGCTGCACCGGCGCGGCATCGAGCCCTTCCAGCTTCAGGCGCGCATAAAGGCTCCGGCGCTCCTCGCCATAGCTCTGCAGCGCCTCCGCGTTGGCCCGCGCGAACGAGGCCCGCACCGCCATGCGCCGCTCCGGTCCATCGACCAGCACGAAGCGCCACGGCTGGCTCAGCCCGACCGACGGCGCATAGGCGGCAAGCTCGATGAGCGAAGCGATGAGATCGCCCTCCACCGGATCGGTCCGGAAACGCCGTACGTCCCGCCGCCAGAGCACGAGATCCCGCAGGCGCGCGCGGAACGCGTCATCGAAACGAGGCGGCGTATGGTGTTCGTACGGGCTCATGCCCCAGCATCTATCCGGTAGGCGTACATTCCGCAGGCGGCGTGCAAGGCAGTGTCGGGATGATCGGGCTAGGCATGAAGGGCTGCTGCACGGTGCGGCATGATTATGCCCCGTCGGCGCAGAGCGCGCATCAGCCAAGGACCGGCGGCTTTCGCTTCGGCCCACGCAAAGCCGCCCGCGACGTCAAGGATCGCGATGCAGTCCCGCCGTCGGGACCGGGCTGCGAAAGTGCCGCCTCGCGAGGCTAAGCCGCGGAGACCATTACGCAATGCTGAAATCCCCCTTGCGGCGCACCGGCGCGGGTTCGATAAAAAGCGCCAGCCTTCCCCTCAACGGAATTTGCCCACATCGCCATGACCGATGCACCGCAGCCCCAACTCACCCTCGTTCTCGGCGGTGCCCGCTCGGGCAAAAGTCGCTACGCCGAGGAACTGCTGACCCGCGCCGATCCGCCGTGGACCTATGTCGCCACCGCCGAGGCCCACGACGAGGAAATGCGCCATCGCATCGCCCAGCACCGGGCACGCCGGCAGGGTCGATGGGAGACGCTCGATGCGCCGCTAGACCTCGCCGGCACGATTGCCGCCCTGACGGCGCCGGCGCTGGTCGACTGCCTGACCCTCTGGCTGAGCAATATCATGCTCGCGGGGCGCGACGTCGAAGAGGAAACCGCGCGGCTTCTCCAGGCGATGCTGCACACGCCGGTGCCGCTGGTCGCCGTCTCGAATGAGGTAGGTATGGGACTGGTGCCCGAAACCCCATTGGGCCGCGCCTTCCGCGATGCGCAAGGGCGGCTCAATCAGCGGGTTGCTGCGGTGGCCGGCCGCGTCGTGTTCGTGGCGGCCGGCCTGCCGCTCAACCTCAAGTGAGCGCGCTTCAGGCGGCGCGCTCGATTGCATTGCGATCCACGAGGCCGGTCGCAACCGCAAGGCGGTGAGCGATCAGCAGAGCGGTAAACGCAGCCACTTCGACGATGCTGACATAGAGCACGACATCATAGTTGAAGGCGCCTTCGCCGCGCGGCAGCGCCAGCGTTCCGACGAACAGCGCCACCTCGTAGGCGAGGAACGCGATCGACAGCGACGCGAGCAGCATCGCGAACAGGCCGTAAGGCTTGGCAACGGAGACGGCAGCACGGGCAGCATAGTAGGCCGCGATGGCGCCGATGCCCATGAAGAGGCCCCAGGCGAAGGCCTGCATCTCCATCGGATAGCCGAGGACGGTGAAACCATAGATCTGATTGGCGAGCCACACGGCGCCGACGAGCCAAACGCCATCATTGTGCTCGGTATCGAGCGCGGCGAGCGCCGCCAGGGCGGCAAACGGGATGGCGCAAGCGAAAACGCCCGTCGCCAGCAGCGTCGCCGCCGTCAAAAAGCCGATCCAAAGCAGGCGCTTCATGCCATTGGCGGAAGTTTCCATCGTCCGATCCCCTATCACGTGTCATTGTGCGGCTCTACGGCGCGCTCCCGGGCGAAAACTATGCCATCCGCACGGCAATGAGAAGGAGCAAGATCGTCTCGGTCACCTCCACCCCGGCCCCGAGGCAATCGCCAGTTATACCGCCGAGACGATAACGCCAATAGGCCGCAATCGCGGGAATGACGACGGCCGCCCCAAGCAGCACCGGCGCAAACCAGAGGCTGAGTAGCACCAGCACCGCCCCCTCCGCGGCGACGGCGCGCTGATCGATCTGCCAGGAAAAGCGCTCACCCGTGCCGGCGGCCAGCGGCGGCACGGCCAAACTCCAGACCGCGGCGCCGAGCCGCGCCCACGCGCCGATCAGCATCAACGCGATGAACCCGGCCGCACCCGCTATCTCCGCCAGCAGCACGACCTTGGCGATCAGCTGCAGGACGATCGCCATGACGCCGAACGCGCCGACGTGCGGGTCGCGCATGATCTGCAACAGCCGCTCGGGCGAGCGGTGGGCCCCGGCAAGGCCGTCGGCGACATCGCCAAGGCCATCGAGATGGATGCCGCCCGTCACCCAAACCCAGGCGACGAGGCCGAGCAGCGCGCCGATCCAAGGGGACGCCTGCACGCCCGCCCAAAGCGCGGCGGCGACGATCGCGCCGATCACGGCGCCCACCACCGGAAACCAGAGCGCAGACCGCGAAAGATCCGCCGGATCGAAAACGTCGATACGGGGCGCGGGCAGGCGCGTGAGAAACTGCAACGCGTGGGAGAAGGAGCGAAGTTGCGCCCGGACGCTCATGGCTGCACCACCTCGACGATCTCCCCCCATAAACCGGTGCGTCCGTCGCGGCCAATCCGCAGCGTGATGCGCGTTCCCGGTTCGATCCGGAATGTCCACAGATTGGCGAACGGAAGAGCGCAAGTTATGGCGATGGCCGCGCGCATCGGCCCGCCGTGCGTGACGACCAGGCTCGATTGTGGCGTTGGAGGGGTGAGGAGGCGATCGAGGGCGCGGGCAACGCGCGCTTCGAGCATGCGCCAGCTTTCTCCGCCCGGCGCGCCGGGGGCGTCGGCGTCACCATAGAAAGCAGCAACGGCATATGCGGTTGCACGGTCGGCATGCAGTTCCGCCAGTGGCTTGCCATCCCAGTCGCCGAAGTCGGCTTCGCGCCAGTCGTCATCGAGGCGCAGCGGGATTCCGCGCTCCGCCGCGAGCGCCTCCGCTGAGGCGCGCGTGCGCAGGAGGGGAGAAGCTACGATCCCATCCCAACTCCGGCCCGCGGCCTGCCGCGCGAATTGCGCGCGGCCGCGATCCGAAAGCGGCGGGTCGGTGCGCCCGATCAAGCGGCCGGGGGTTACCGTTTCGCCGTGGCGGACGAGATCGAGCCGAACGGTCATGGCGCCGGGCCGGAAATCTTCGCCTCATCGAAGGTCGCCATCTTTGAGTGCAATGCGCACGCGAGCCGCAACACCGGCAGCGCCAGCGCCGCGCCGGAGCCTTCGCCCAGCCGCAGCTTCAGGTCGAGGATCGGCTCGGCGCCCAGCGCATCGAGAATGAGACGATGGCCCCGTTCCGCCGAGCGATGCGAATAGATGAGCCATGGCACGCAGGATGGATTGATGCGCACCGCCGCGAGCGCAGCTGCGGTGACGATGAAACCATCGATCAGCACCGGAACGCGCGCCTGCGCCGCCGCGATCATCGCGCCCGCGAGCGCCGCGATCTCGAAGCCTCCGACGCAGCGCAGCACGGTGAGCGCCGATGGGTCGTCACGGTCGAGAGCATGCAGGCTGAGCGCGGCATCGATGATACGGCCCTTGCGGATGATGGCGTCCCCATCGAGGCCCGTACCGGCGCCGACAATATCCTGCGCGCGGGCTCCCAGCAGCGCTGCAGCGATCGCAGCGGCCGCGGTCGTGTTGCCGATGCCCATTTCCCCGAGGATGATAAGATCGGCACCGTCTCCAATCGCCCGCATGGCGGCGCGTCGGCCCGCCGCGAGCGCATGGGCAAGCTCGTCGTCGTTCATCGCCGGCTCGCGCGAAAAATCCCGTGTGCCGCGCCGCGGCTTGTCGACGAGGACACCGGCAATCTCGGTCTCGGCCAGGGTCCCGACATCGATCACCGTGAGGCCAGCGCGCAGCTCGCTCGCCAGCACCGCGATGGCCGCACCACCATTGGCGAAGTTGTGGAGCATCTGCACGGTCACATCGGAAGGGTACGCGGAGACGCCCTGCGCGGCGATCCCGTGATCGGCGGCAAACAGCACGATGGGCGCGTTGTCACCGCGCGGCCTATCCGTTGCCTGCAATGCCGCAAGCCGCACGGCGAGCGCCTCCAGCGCGCCGAGCGAGCCGGGTGGTTTCGTCAGTTGCCCCTGACGCGCTTCCGCAGCCGCGCGGTGTTCCGCCGACGGCTGAGGGCATTGCGACGTAATCCAGTCTGCATCGACATCCACGCAGGCGCACTCCCCTAGGGCCGGTTCCGGCCGGCCGGAGCGCACAATGGGGATTGGCTTCGCTACGTCAAGCGTGCGCAACGCGGCGCCCCCGGGGGAACGGACAGGACGGCGTGTGGCTGATTGCCGGCAGCACTGTCAGGCGATCAGCGCATGTTCCCGGTTGAGGAATGCGTCGACCTGCGAGCCCTCCATCGGGCGTGCGAACAGGAAACCCTGCATCGTGTCGCACCCCATCGCGCGCAAAAGTGTCAGCTGCGAGCGCGTCTCGACACCTTCCACCGTCACCTTGATCCCGAGGCTCTGCCCCAGGTGCGCGATGGTGCGCACGATGGCCATGTTGTCCGGGTTCGTTTCCATATCGCGCACGAACGAGCGGTCTATCTTGAGCCGGTCGATGGGTAGCTTCTTGAGGTGCGACAGCGAGGCAAAACCGGTACCGAAGTCATCGAGGGCGATCTCGATGCCCATTTCATGCAGTTCCTGCAGGGCCGCGCCGACACCGTGGGCATTCCGTCCCACGAATACGCGCTCCGTTACCTCGATGCACAAACGCTCCGGACGCACGCCGATCTCGCGCAGCTTCCCCTTGACATATTCGGCGAACGTCCCGAGCGCGAAATCCGCCGAGGTGACGTTGATGGCAACGCGCCCGAATTCGATGCCGCCCCGCTCCCACGCCGCAGCTTGGCGCAACGCCCTGTCGATCACCCATTTGCCGACATCCGCCGCCGACTTAGCATCGTCGAAGATCTCCTCGAAGGCCGCCGGCGAAAGCTGCCCCCGATGGGGATCGTTCCAGCGCAGCAGCGCTTCGAAAGACGTACGCTGTCCGTTGCCGAAGCCCACGATCGGCTGATAGAGCAGCGCCAGCTCGCCCTCCGCCAGCGCCCGCTGGATATTACGATGCAGCTGATAGGCCGCCTCGAACGAGGCGCGCATCTCCGGCACATAGAACTGATAACGGTCGCGGCCCAGGTCCTTCGCCCGGTAGAGCGCCAAGTCCGCGTTCTTGAGCAGCTCGCTGGCGCCCTTCGCGTCGGAGGGGAACAGGCTCAGTCCCAAGCTGATCGTACACCGGTGCTGCACCCCGCCGACGAGAATGGGCGGCTTTAGCGTCGAGAACATCGCGTCGATGGCGCGGTTGAGGCCGAGCGGGTCGCTGTCGATTGAAATCAAAACCGCGAACTCGTCGCCGCCGATCCGCGCCACCCATCCATACTGAGCCAGCGCCGATTGCAGACGCGAGCCCACCTCCTTGAGCAGCTCATCGCCTGCCGCATGGCCCAGGATGTCGTTCGTCTCCTTGAAGCGATCGACATCCAATAGTCCCACCGCAAAACGCTGGCCGGCTTCGGCCGCGGAGATCAGCATCGATTCCAGTTGCTCATTGAACAGCAGCCGGTTCGGCAGTCCCGTGAGGCTATCCTGCTTGGCAAGGCTCCAGAGCTGTTGCTCGAGGCGCTTGCGTTCGCTGATATCCTCGGTGAGCATCATCATGCCGCCGATGCTGGCATCCTCGAGGTGCCAGGGCCGCACTTCCCAGCGAATGAGATTAGTCGTGCCGTCCGAGCGCTTGAAGGCCTCCTCCGAGCGCGTCTCGGTGGCACCCTTCAAGATGCGCTTATGCTTCTGCCGCCAGTGCTCTGGCACCTCCGGAAACACATCGTAGTGGCTGCGGCCGATGAGCGAGGCATCGGCATCGAGGTTGTAGTCGCGCACCCAGCGGTCGGTGTAGGCGACATAGCGCATGTCGGCATCGAACATCGCCACCGCCGCGGGTGCATGTTTCACGAATGCCTGCAGAGTGGAGTTCGCGCGCTTCAGCTCGTTTTCCGCCCGGCGCCTGTCCGTGACGTCGACATACGTATTGAGATGCGCCCCGCCGTGAACGGGCACACAGCGGATCTCCAGGATGCGCCCTGAAAGCTCGTTGCGCTCGTTGGTGATCGGCACCGGGCTCAGCAGTGTCTCCATGCGCGTGCGCACCGCCTCCTCGACCGGAGAGGGCCCATAGTCGCCCCGCTCGGCACGAAACCGGACGAGGGTTTCGAGCTTCTGCGGCGCACCCGCGAACCGTTCCTCCGGAAGGTCGAGCAGCTGCCAATAGAGCTTGTTGCTGGCGACCAGCACCAGATCGCGATCGATGAGCGCAATGCCGCCGGGGAAATGATCGATCATCGCCTGCAGGGTTTGCGCCTGCTCGCGGATCGCCGTGATGTCCGTGCTGATCGTAATGAAGCGCTCGATCGCGCCGTCAGCGCCAAACCGCGGGATCACGATCGATTCGAAGCAGACGAGGGCGCCGTTCTTCGCCTTGTCGCACAGCTCTCCCCGCCACGTGCGCCCCGACTTCACCGTCTCCCACATGCCCTCGAGGGTCGTGCCGGTACGAACGCCCGAGGAGCTGAGCAGCTCATAGTGCTGGCCCAGCAGCTCCCCTTCCGTATAGCCGAGCATCTTGCAGAAGCGCTCGTTCACCTCCAGCAAGCGTCCGGAAGGGTCCGTCACGGTGATGCAGAAGTGCTCTTCGAGTGCCTGTCTGTAGCCCGCGAGCTTGTCGCTGCCGAGCCCCGGGGCGAGCCGGCCGTTTCCCCCTCCGCTATTGCCCGACAGCACCGCGCGCCAGGCACCTTTCAATTTTGCCAGCACGCTGACGCTCCGGGCCCTAACTATATGTCGATTAGAACCCGGCATTTCTTAAACTGGACTTTCCTATGCAGCGGATTCCCCCATCCCGTTGCATTTTTCAGCTAACCGAACGGGTAAACTGTTCCCATTCGCCCAGCGGAAGAAAGCTTCAGGTAACGAAAGAGGCCGTCGCACCTCGCCGATCGCGGCGGCATGGACACGCCTTTCGCCAGCCTCCTTTATTAAGGACGGTGCTACTTCGTCGCCTCCTTCACGGGAGCCGCCTGTACGCGCGCGCCATCGGCGAGGTTGATCGGCGGTGCACGGACGACGAGATCGCCCTCCTTCAACCCTTGGTCCACCTGCACCGTGGTGCCGAGATCGTGCACGAGGTTGATCCGCCGCATCCGCACCACGCCGTTCTCGAACACCGCGACGTGCAATCCATTGCTGTCGAACACCACCGCGTCCGACGGCAGTACGACGAGGTTATCCTTGCGCGGGATCTTCAGCTCGACGGTACAGTAGCTGCCGGGCCGCAGGACACCGTCGGGATTTGGCACGTCGATCTCCGTGAGCAGCGTCCGCGTCTCCGGCTGCAGCATCGGCGACGCGCGTCACGGTGCCGGGGAACGTAACGCCCGGAAGCTCAGGGATACGCACGATGGCCTCCACGCCCGGCGCCACGCCGATCGCGGCCGACTGCGGAACGTAAACGAATGTGCGGATCACGTCGGTCTGCATCACGGTGAACAGGAAGGTGCCGCTCGTAGCATCCGCCTGCACCAGCGAGCCGACATCCGTGTTCCGCTGCGTCACGACCCCGTCGAACGGCGCTGTCACCGTCTGATAGGCCTTCTGCTGGCCCAGCGTGCGCAGGCGCGCCTCTTGCGCCGATATGCTCTGCTGCGCCGAGTTGACCGCCGCATCGAGCGCCTTGAGGTTCTGTTCATCGACCGATCCCTGCTGCCGCGTAGTCCAGCCCTGCGCCACCAGCGGACGGTCCCGGTTCCATGTGATCTGCGCGAGATCCCGGTTCGCCTTCTGCTGTTGCAGGTTGGCGCGATCGAGATTGAGCGTCGCCTTCGCCTGCTCGATCTCGTGATCGAGCTCCGGCGCCGTGATCTGCGCGAGCAGGTCGCCCTCCTTCACCCGGTCGCCGATGTCGACTGGGCGTTTATCGATGTAGCCGCTGGCGCGCGCATAGATGTTGGCAGTCGTCAGTGCCTGCATCGTTCCCGGCAGCGATATGCTGATGGTGTGCCCGGCGCTGTGCACCTCTGCCACCTGCACCGTCGGGATGAACGTACGGTTGCGGTTTACCGTCTCCTGCGCACTTTGCTGCTCGCGATAGGCATTGCGTGCGCCCATGCCGAGCGCGCCGGCCAGCAGCACGAGCACGACAACCCCGAGCACGCCGGCGCGCCAGCCGATCTTCGGGGGCTCGGCGGATTGGATCGTCTCCTGTTTCCCCTTCTCCGCCATCAGATGTCTCCGCCAAATACGCCGTGCGCTGTCTTTCCATCATTGCCCTTGCGAAGCAGCGCAAAGAGGTAAGGAACGATCAGCAGCGTCGCAGGGGTCGCAAAGAGCAACCCGCCGATGACGGCGCGCGCCAGCGCAGCGTTCTGCTCTTCGCCCGGCCCGCCGATGGCCATGGGCAGCATGCCGACGATCATCGCCGCAGCCGTCATGAGCACAGGACGAATACGGGTGTGTCCGGCATCGACCGCCGCTTTGCCGGCAGGAACGCCTTTCAGCTGCTGTTCGCGCGCGAACGTCACGAGCAGGATCGAGTTCGCCGAAGCGACACCCACGGCCATGATGGCACCCATGAGCGACGGCACATTGAGCGTTGTGCCGGTGATGAACAGCATCGTGAGTATGCCGCAGAACGTCGCCGGCAGCGCCAGGATCACAACGAACGGATCGCCGAAGTTCTGGTAGTTCACGACCATAAGCAGATAAACGACGACAGCGGCGAAGAGGATGCCGATGCCAAGATCGGTAAAAGAGCTCCTCATGCTTTCGATCTGCCCTAGCACCTGGATGGTGTTGCCGGGCTTCAGCTCCTTCTTCAGATCGGTGACGATCTTGCCGATGTCACGCTCGACGCCGCCGAGATCGCGATCCTGCACGCTGGCGTAGACGTCATACACCGGCTGGATGTTCGTCTGATTTGAGTTGGTCGGCTGACTGTCGCGGCGCAACTTGGCGACATTGCTTAAAAGCCCAGGGATCGGGTTGCCGGGATCACCCGTCGTTGCGAGCCGCGCCGAAACCGGTGTGTTGTTGAGATCGTTCAGCGACTTGATCTTGGGCTCCGGCGTCTGCACCACGATGTAGTACGGCCGCCCCGTCACCGGATCGTTCCAGAAGTTCGGCGAAACCTGCTCCGACGAGCTGAGGCTGACATTCATGTTGTTGATGATGTCTCCTGCGCGCAGTCCCAATTGCGCGGCGCGCACGCGATCGATGTCGGCCAGGAACGCCGGCGCGTCGGTTTCCTGCTGCAGATGCGCGTCCACGATCCCGGGCATCTGCGAGATCCGCCGCCGCAGCTCCTTCGCCACGTGCAGGTTGTTGGCGCGGTCATACCCGATGGTGCGCAGGTCGATCTGTGCCGGAAGGCCGAAATTCAGGATCTGCGTAACGATGTCGGCTGGCTGGAAATAGAACAGGATATTCGGGAAGGTTTTCGCCAGCGTCTGCCTCAGCTTGCGCACGTATTGGCTCGTGGGCGCATGGCCTTCCTTCAAGGCGACCATGATGACGCCGTCGTTGACGCCGATGGTCGATCCATCGGAAAAGGCGAGGTTATACGCGCGCGACGGAAGTCCGATGTTGTCGACGATGAGATCCCGGTCTTTGTCCGGAATCACCTGCCGGATCTTGTCCTCGATCGCCTGGAAGATCCGCTCCGTCGTCTCGATACGCGTTCCCGCCGGCGCGCGGACATGCAGCTGTATGCGGCCCGCATCGATGTTCGGATAGAAGTCGCGCCCAACGAGCATGAACATCGCCGCCCCGAGCCCGAGGATGAAAACGGCGACGATCGGCACGATGAAGCGGTGTGCAACCAGCACTTCGACCAGCGCGACATAGCTCTGCCGCATGTGCTCGAACCCACGCTCGAACGCGGCATGGAAGCGCCCGAGCACGGACCGCGGCGGCCCGTCCGCATGCCGCTCGCTTTGCAGAAACAGCCCGATCGTGATCGGCGTGAGCGTACGGGAAAGGGCATAGGACGCCAGCATGGCAAACACCACCGCAAGCCCAAGCGGCGTGAACAGGTAGCGCGCCGGTCCTTCGAGAAACACCACCGAGGTGAAAACCGAGGCGATGGCGAGCGTGGAGACCAGGGTCGGCACCGCGATCTCGGCGGAGCCATGCAGCGTCGCCTCGGAGAGCGGCATCCCGCCTTCCGTCCACAATCGGTGCGTGTTCTCGATCGTCACCGTCGAATCGTCGACGAGTATGCCGATGGCGAGCGCCAGCCCGCCAAGCGTCATGGTATTCAGTGTTTCGCCGAGAAAGAACAGACAGACGATCGAGGATAGGATCGCAAGCGGAATGGAGATCATCACGACGAGCGTGGAGCGCCAGGATCCGAGGAACAGAAGGATCATCAGCGCCGTCAGCGCGGCAGCGATGGCGCCCTCTCTCAGCACGCCCTCCACCGATTCCTTCACGAAGATCGACTGATCGAACAGCTCGTCGATAGAGAGCCCGGGCGGCGCTGCGGCCCGCGCAACCTTCAGCGCCGCACGAACGCCATTGACGACCTCGAGCGTCGATGCGTTGCCGTTCTTGATGACGCTGAGCAGCACCGCGCGTTTGCCGTCCCGCCGCACGATGTTCTGCTGCACGGCCGATCCATCGCGCACGTGCCCGACATCCTGAAGGAATACCGTTGCTCCACCCTCGACCCGGATCGGGATTTTGTTGAGCTGATCGATGCTCGGCGGCGTGGCGTTGGAATGCACCACGTATTGCGTGTTGCCGATCTTGGCGGTGCCGGAGGGCAGCGTAAGGTTCTGTGCGTTGACCGCGTTCACGATATCGCTGGGCGTCAGACCGCGCGCGAGCAGCTTGTCGGGGTCTATATCGACCATGATCTGGCGATACTTGCCTCCGGCTGGCGTCGGAAACGTCACGCCATGCACCGGCGCCAGCTGCTGGCGCAGGTCGTAGATGCCGAAGTCGTAGAGCTGCTGCTCATTCAACTTGTCGGACGTCAGCGCGAGCTGCAGCACCGGGACGCTCGAAGCGTTGAACTGCACGATGATCGGCGGCTGGATGCCGGGCGGCAATAGCGCGCGGATGGCGTTCGTTCCGGCGACGATCTGTGAGATGGCGAGGTCGAGATTGACGTCCGGTTGGAAATAGATCTTTTGCACCGACAAACCGTTGAGGGTCTGCGATTCCATATTTTTGATGCCCGAGACGTTCGAGCTTATGGCGTACTGGCTATAGGTGCTGACGCGTGATTCCATCTCCGGCGTCGAAAGGCCGGTGTACTGCCAGATCACCGTCACCACTGGAATGTCGATCTCCGGAAAGATGTCCGTCGGCATGGTCCGGATAGCAATGCCGCCGAGAAACACGATGAACGCCGCGAGCACATAGAAGGTGTACGGATACCTCAGCGCGAAGCGAACTAAGCCCATAGGCCGTCTCCAAAGGCGTCCGGAACCCGGCGCGTTGAGACAAAAGAATGGGGATCCGAAGCGAGCTTCGAATCCCTCGTGCTACACTGCTAAAGAACCAGCGGCACGCGCGTTGCAGGCATCAGCGACAATCCCAGATGCCGTGCACCGTCTTGGTGTGACAGTCGTCGCCGTTGCCTGCGTGAGCAACGCTGATGCCTGCCAGAAGTGCGAACGTGAGGGCGACGTACTTGAGAGACCTCATGGGACCGCTCCATTCAAAAGCGTTTGCCAAAAGCCCCGCTGCGCGTTTCCCTGGCCTCGTTATCGATCGTGCCGAGGCATTGAGGACAGAAGAGTCCGATAAGAGACGTGGCTATAGTGCTGCAAACCTTCAACACGCCATCGATGCGGCGGAAAGTGCGGCGCCATTTCGCGAAAATCAGAAACTGGGGAATTGCGAACGAAACCCTTCGGGGTCACACGACGCGATAAAATAAATTCAAAAGAAAATTAAACGCCTGCACGCGCCGCATTAATGCGCGTGGCCACAGTGGATTGAGACCGCCAAATTGAGATCGCTGCGGGCGTGATCAGGCCGGCTCGCCAACGCAGAGTCCAGCTCCAGCAGGGCACGGACCAGGGACCCGCGTCCCAAGCCTGTCGGACGAGCACGGACAGATTTTCCCTCAGGGGAAAGCTGCAGGTTTTGAGGGGGAGTCACGGGCGATGGTGCCCAGGGCCGGAATCGAACCAGCGACACCGTGATTTTCAGTCACGTGCTCTACCAACTGAGCTACCTGGGCGTGGCTTCGGGCGGATTGGCCGGAGCCGAAGCTCGGCCCTTATAGTGACGGCACCGGCACCTGTCCAGCGCTTCCAGCCGGTCCGTCCACCATGCACGCTAAGCAACTGCCGTGGCGGCCGTTTCGCCTAATTCTCCTTGGGAAAGCCTGCGTCGCGCGGGCTGGAGGCCGGGCGCCGCGTCATTCCGCGGAGGCCTGATGCCTATTCCTCTCCATCGCCGCCCGAACGTCGCCCCTCGGCCCCGGTCGCGCCCGATACCACGGCGTCGTCGCCGTCCTCGTCGGCATCCGCCTGCCCCCCGGCGATGACGTACCCCCCGCCCAGCCAGCGTCCGAGATCGACGTCACGGCACCGCGCCGAGCAAAACGGCCGGTAGGCGGCCTCCGTCGGCTCCCCGCAAATGGGACAGCGGCGGCCCGCAGCCTTTGCTGCTTCCTTCGACTTTTGCGCCATGGGTGCGCCTTCCGTCAGATCGGGTCAGATCAGGTCGGGTCGAGCTCTGCAGCACGGACCCAGGCGAAGTGGATCGGAAAGCCCTCGCCCGCCAGCATCGCCACCACCTCGGTGAGCGGCAGACCGACGACGCTCGTGTAGGAGCCGACGATCTTCTGCACGAAGCTTCCGGCGAGCCCCTGGATGGCATAGCCGCCGGCTTTCCCGCGCCACTCCCTTGAAGCGATATAGGCCTCGATCTCCTCCCGTGAAAGATGTTTGAACCGCACGCGGGTATCGACGATCTTCTGGCGCAGGCGGTCATCGGGCGTGATGAGGCACACGCTCGTCAGCACCCGGTGCGCGCGCCCCGAAAGGAGCTGCAGGCAGTTCGCCGCCTCCTCGATGTTCGACGGCTTCATGAGAATGCGCCGTCCCACCGCGACGACCGTATCCGCCGCCAGCACGTAAGCCGAGGCGATGTCCTTGTCGTTGGCGATCTGGTCGCGCGCGGTCTCCGCCTTCATCCGCGCGATCCGCGCCGCATAGGCGCGGGGCATCTCCACCCGGCGGGCCGATTCATCGATGGAGGATGGACGCAGCGCATCGGGCTCGATGCCCACCTGCGACAGGAGCATCAGCCGCCGCGGACTTGCGCTCGCGAGCACCAGCGTCGGGCGTGCAGCGTCGCCGGGGTTGGCGGCCTTTGCCTTGGCCAGCTCACGGCGCAGCGTATCGCGGCGCGGATGGTCGGTGCGGCTCAGCGCGGTCAAAAATGCGGCCTTGGCGGACATCGCAGCGTCACCTTGGAGAGGACATGATGGCTTGAAGACGGCTTAT
>Ga0182749_1000321_pt1 | contig 48259 bp, 49 predicted proteins | sample eDN3rd37CKraftMG_FD_128875 | JGI IMG/M metagenome (GOLD analysis project Ga0182749, IMG submission 128875) | Enriched Miracle-Growth compost microbial communities from Emeryville, California, USA - eDNA 3rd pass 37_C Kraft MG (version 2) (version 2) ...
ACCGCAGGCGTCGACAGGCTCGCCTGGGCCGTTTGACGCCCATTGAGTTCGAGACCATCATGAACACCGACCTGGCCCTCGCGGCCTAACCAGAACTGTCACCAGTTCCTGCACCAGACCCAAGGGAACCTCGGCATCATCCGCAGCAGCGACGGCGGCATGACATGGGAGCCTGTGGCGTTCACCGGCGAGAAAGACTTCCACGTCCTCACCGCCGGACCGGACGGCACCCTGTACGGACAAGAAACCGGCGACGGCCTCATCTTGGCGAGCACCGACCTCGGTGCCACGTGGGCTCCAACAGGCGCGACTCTGCTCGTCTTCGGTCTCGCCGTCGACGCTACGGGCCGTATCATCGCCGCGACCCCGGACGGACTCCGCGTCAGTACCGATCGCGGAGCAACATTCGGTCTCGTTCCGGACGCCCCCAGCCTTTCTGTCATCGCCTCATCCCCGGACCGTGAACGCCTGATCGGCGTCGGAACGAAGGGGGCCATCTGGAGCAGCACGACCGCTGATCCAGTGTGGCGGAACGTTGGTTCCGTGCACGGCGCCGTTCAGGCAATCACCGTTACCGATGCCGGCGACATCCTCGTCGTCGATGACAGCGGGCTGAGCCTGCTTCCCGCCTCCTAGCTGTACTGACCTCGACCGTTGTTGATGCGGTCGACCGGGACTTCCATGCCAGCGAGGGCGCGGTGCCCGAGCTCGGCGGCGTGCTGCGCGAGCCGCCCCGCCTCGTGCGGCTCAAGCAGCTCCCGTACTGACGACGCCGACGCAACTGCGTCGGGTCGCGGGGCGGGCGCGCGGCATAGGATCGAGCGGTGCCCGAGATGGATCTGCTGACGCTCGTGCTCCTGATCCTCGCCGGGCTCTCGGCCGGGTGGGTCGACGCGGTGGTCGGCGGCGGCGGGCTGATCCAGCTGCCGGCGCTGCTGCTCGTGCCCGGCATCACGCCGCTGCAGGCCCTGGCGACGAACAAGGTCGCGAGCGCGATGGGCACGTCGGTCGCCGCCCTCACCTACGCCCGGCGGCTGAAGCCGGATCCGCGCACCGCGGTGCCCCTGGCGTCGGCGGCGCTCGTCGGCGCCGTGCTCGGCGCGCTGCTGGCCACCCTCATCCCCGAGGACGCGTTCACGCCGATCATCCTCGTCGTGCTGATCGGGGTCGGCGCCTTCACGGTGTTCAAGCCGCAGCTCGGCGTGCACACCGTGCAGCGCTGGCACGACGCCCGCCACAACCTGGCCGCCGCGGGCATCGGCCTGGGCATCGGTCTGTACGACGGGGCGCTCGGGCCGGGGACCGGATCGTTCTTCGTGATCCTGCTGGTGACCGTGCTCGGCTACGCGTTCATGCCCGCCACGGCGCTCGGCAAGATCGCCAACCTGTGCACCAACGTCGGGGCGCTGCTGTTCTTCGTCCCCGCGGGCCACGTGATCTGGCCGCTCGGGCTCGCGATCGGCGCCGCGAACCTCGTCGGCGGGTACATCGGCGCGCGCATGGCGGTCTCGAAGGGGTCGCGCTTCGTCCGGATCGTGTTCATCGTGGTGGTCGGCGCCCTGATCGTGAAACTCTCGTGGGACATGATCGCCGAGTGGATCGGATGACCGAGGAGGCACCGTGCGCGACGCATGGGTGAACGAGGCGGTGCGGCTGCTGGAGGCCGACGCGAACCGCAGCGCCGACACGCACCTGCACGAGTTCCCGCTGCCCGCCGAGTGGGGCATCGACCTCTATCTCAAGGACGAGTCGGTGCATCCGACCGGGTCGCTCAAGCACCGGCTCGCGCGTTCGCTCATCCTGTACGGCCTGGTGAACGGGCGGATCGGTCCGCGCACCACCCTCGTCGAGGCGTCGAGCGGGTCGACGGCGGTGAGCGAGGCGTACTTCGCGCGCATGCTCGGCCTCGACTTCGTCACCGTGGTGCCGCGCAGCACGAGCCGCGAGAAGATCGAGCTCATCGAGTTCTACGGCGGGCGGTGTCACTTCGTCGACATCCCGAGCGCGATGTACGCCGAGGCGGAGCGGCTCGCCGCCGAGTGCGGCGGTCACTACCTCGATCAGTTCACCTACGCCGAGCGCGCCACGGACTGGCGCGGCAACAACAACATCGCCGAGAGCGTGTTCCAGCAGCTCGAGGCGGAGCGCTATCCGGTGCCCGCCTGGATCGTGGTCGGCGCGGGCACCGGCGGGACGAGCGCCACCTTCGGCCGCTACGTGCGTTACCGCCGGCTCGACACCCGCGTGGCGGTGGTCGATCCCGAGAACTCCGCGTTCTACGGCGGATGGGAGACCGGCGCCGCGGACTATGCCACGGGGATGCCGAGCCGCATCGAGGGGATCGGGCGGCCGCGCGTGGAACCGTCGTTCATCGCGAGCGTCATCGACGAGATGATCCGGGTGCCGGACGCCGCATCGATCGCCGCGATCCGCCTGCTGCGCGAGCGGACCCGGCGATGGGCGGGCGGCTCGACCGGCACCAACCTGTACGGCGCGTTCGAGATCATCGCCCGCATGCTGCGGGCGGGGGAGCGCGGCAGCGTCGTCACGCTCATCTGCGACGCGGGCGATCGGTACGCCCACACCTACTACGACGACGACTGGGTGGCGCAGCAGGGGTTCGATCTTGCGCCGCACCGGGCCCGCATGGAGCGCTTCCTGGAATCGGGCGAGTGGAGCTGAGCGCCGATCGGTAGGGTGGGCGAATGGACCTGCGCGTCGCCGCATACGCGGTCATCACCGACGATGACGGCCGGGTGCTGCTCTCCCGCTGGATCGAGGGGAACAAGCCGGCGTGGACCATGCCGGGCGGCGGCATGGAACCCGGGGAGCACCCCGAGCAGACGGCCCGGCGCGAGGTGCGCGAGGAGACGGGCTACGACGTCGAGATCGGCGAGGTGCTCGGCGTCGACTCCTTCGTGATCCCCGCGCGCAAGCGCCTGCACGCCGATGCGCCGCTGCAGGCCCTGCGCATCGTCTATCGGGCCCGGATCATCGGCGGCGACCTCGCCTACGAGATCGACGGCTCCACCGACATGGCCGAGTGGTTCCCGCTCGACCACATCCGCCGGCTGGAGAAGACCGCGCTCGTCGGTTTCGCGCTCCGCGCGGCCGGCCTGATCGACTGAGAGGCGCCCGCGCCCGCTCGGGTAGATTGCAGGCATGCGCACCGTGAACCACCGCATCCTGCTCGTCAACGGGCCGAACCTCAACCTGCTCGGTGTGCGCGAGCCGGAGGTCTACGGCACTGACACGCTCGATGACGTCGTGGCCACCGCCACCACGACCGCCGAAGACCTGGGCTTCGAGCTGCGCTCGGTGCAGAGCAACCACGAGGGCGTGCTGATCGACGCGATCCACGCCGCCCGGGCCGACTGCGATGCGATCGTGATCAACCCCGGCGCGTTCACACACACGTCCGTCGCGCTCCGCGACGCGCTTGCGGGCGTCGCGCTCCCGTTCGCGGAGGTGCATCTGTCGAACGTGCACGCACGCGAGCCGTTCCGCCACCACTCGTACCTGTCGGACCTCGCGTCCTGCGTCATCGTCGGCGCCGGTGTGCAGGGCTACGAGTTCGCGATCCACCGCATGGCGGCGCTCGTCACGAGCTGAGCGTCAGCGGCGGATGCCGTCGATCGGCTCCGTGATGTCGGCCACGGTCGCGTCGTACGCCGCGAGCAGCGCATCGGCGTCGACGAACAGGGTCCAGCCGTGCGCGCCCGCGCCCATGGACACGCGCTTGCCGCGCATGCGCTCGTCGGCATAGACAGGCCACTCCCGGCTCGAGCCGAGCGGGACGATCGTGCCGCGCTCGTACCCGGTTGCCGCGAGCGCGAGCTCTGGCTCCGGCAGCCGCAGCTTGTTCACGCCGATGAGGCCGCGCAGCTTGGGCCACGAGATCGCGCGATCGCCGGGCACGAGCGCGAAGTAGAACTCGTCGCCGCGGCCCTTGACGACGAGCGTCTTGACGATGTCGGCGGGGGTGATGCCGCGCAGCGCCGCGGCCTCCTCGAGGGACGACGCGCGGGGGCTCTCGCGCACATCGATCTCGAGCCCGCGCTCACGCGCCGCCGCGCGCACGCGCGCGGTCGGGTCCTCCGGCGTCACCGGCTCAGGCGTCGGGGGCGGCCAGTGGGTCGTCGGCGACCCACAGCTCGTCGTCGGCGCGCAGCGCCTGCCAGGCGGCGAAGAGGATGCCGACGGCCGCGGCCACGCCGAGGGCGAGCGCGATGATCGGGCCGGTGCTCTTCTTCTTCGGCGGCTCGACGACCTTGCCGGTCAGCTTCATGCGCGCCGAGTTGGCGGCGTCCCACGCACCCACGGCGCGGCCGACGACGGAGCCGACCGCCGGCACCACCTTCGAGTCGATGACGCGCTTGGAGGTCTTCATGCCCTGCACGACGTAGGGGGTCGCCTTCTCGACGTACGGATCGACGACCTCGTGGTACTTCGCGGTCGCCGCCGGGACGACCTTCTCGCGGCCGTAGCGGCTGGCCTGGCGGGTGGCCTCCCGCGCGACGTTCGCGGCGCCCTGGGCGATGAGCTGCTGCGCCTCCCACAACTCTGCGGCCGACTTCTGGAGCTTCTTCAGCTCCTTCTTCTGCTTCCTGCTGGGGGTGAGGCTCACGATCGCCCTCCATCCGTGGCTTCCGATGTTTCCCTCATCTTGCCACGCATGGCTCTTCCCGGCCGAGGCTTCACGGAACTCTGAAAGAATGGCATCATGCCTCAGCACACCGCGGTTGCGACCATCCACACGAACCACGGCGACATCGTCGTCAACCTCTTCGGCGACCACGCCCCCCAGACGGTCCAGAACTTCATCGGCCTCGCCGACGGGACCCGCGAGTGGGTGGACCCGCGCACCGGCGAGAAGGGCGAGGGACCGCTCTACCGCGACGTCATCTTCCACCGCATCATCCCGGGCTTCATGATCCAGGGCGGCGACCCGCTCGGTCAGGGCACGGGCGGCCCCGGGTACACCTTCGACGACGAGATCCACCCGGAGCTGAACTTCAACGAGCCCTACGTCCTCGCGATGGCGAACGCGGGCAAGCGCCCGAACTCGTTCGGCAAGCTCGCCGGCACCAACGGCTCGCAGTTCTTCATCACCACCGACCCCACGCCGTGGCTGATGGGCAAGCACACCATCTTCGGCGCGGTCGCCGACGAGGACTCGCGGCGCGTGGTCGACGCGATCGCCGCGGTGCCCACCGGCGCGCAGGACCGCCCGACGACCGACGTCGTCATCTCGTCGATCGACATCGCCGCGGCGTGATCGCACTCCCGCGGGCGCGGCGCCGCGCCCGCGGGCGGCGATCCCCCCGGATCACCTGACGCCGCGAGAGCGGCCCCGGAGGACAGCGCTATGACCGCCGCGGACTTCGCGAGCAACCGCGACAACTTCTGCTACCGGCACCCGGACCGGCAGAGCTTCGTGCTGTGTCAGCGCTGCGCCCGCACGATCTGCGGCGAGTGCCAGACGCCGGCGGCCGTCGGCGTCATCTGCCCCGAGTGCCTGCGCGAGCAGCAGCGCGGCCGCACGCCCGCCCAGCGCCGCGCGCAGCGCCGCTGGGGACGAGGCGGCGGCGTGGTCGCCGCGTCCGCGAGCGGCACGCGCGGCATGCTGTGGATCTTCATCCTCACGTCGGTCGCGTTCCTGCTGAACTGGGCGGCGACGTACACGGGCTTCTCGCTCAACACCTGGCTGATGTTCTGGGCGCCGACCCTCTACGGCTACGTGGGGGTGCCGCAGCCGTGGCGCGTGATCACGGTCGTCCTCACTCACGCGGGCTTCATGCACGTCTTCCTCAACATGCTGTCGCTGTGGATGATCGGGCGCTCGCTCGAGCCGCTGATCGGCACGGGGCGCTTCCTGCTCACGTACGCCCTCAGCGCCGCGGGCGGGTCGGCCGCGGTCGCGCTGCTCGCCTTCGACACGCCCGTGGTCGGCGCCTCGGGGGCGGTGTTCGGCCTCTTCGGCGCGCTCCTCGTGATCGCCCGGCACCTCGGCGCGAAGATGACCGGCATGCTCGTCGTGCTCGGGATCAACCTCGTGCTGGGCTTCATCCCGGGCATGAACGTGTCGTGGCAGTCGCACCTGGGCGGCCTCGCGGTCGGCGCCCTGGTCGGCCTGATCCTCACCCGCACCCGGCGCCCCGAGCAGCGCCGCACCCAGATCTTGCTGCTCTCGCTCGTGGGCCTCGGCCTCGTGGCCCTGTTCGCCGTCGCCCCGCTCGTGGCCGGCCTCCTCGGCTGAGGCCGCGACCATCCCCCGATCGAGCGGGGTTATGCACGGGTTCGGGGCAGCTTTCCCGGAGTTATCCACAGACGTATCCCCAGTGGGGAAAACTACATCGGTGTTATTCACCTGGGGACACGGCTGTGGAGACGACAGAACCCCGCGTCGGGGCGGGGTTCTGGGCGGTCGGCGGGCGAGGAGCTAGCGCCAGCGCGTGGTCATGAGGAAGCCGATGAAGGCGATCCCGAAGCCGATCAGCAGGTTGAGGGCGCCGATCCCGGGGATGGGCCAGGCCTGGTTCGAGAGGTAGAACACGAGGATCCACACGAGGCCGATGAGCATGAAGCCGATCATCACCGGCTTGAACCACACCGGGTTGGGCGCCGGGTCGCCCGCGTGACGCTCCGGGATCTCCTCGTCGTTTCGTGCCATGCGATCAGTCTACTGGCCCCGCCCCGCCGTCCCGTGCGAGCGGCGTTCCCTACACTGGAGTCGTGACCGCCCCGACCGCTCGACCGCGCCGCCGCCGGCGCGTCACGGTCACGGGCGTGATCGGGGAGCTCCTCATCACCGCCGGTGTCGTGATGCTGCTCTACGTGGTGTGGCAGCTGTGGATCGGCGACGTCATCTACGGCGCCGAGCGCAACGAGCAGGGCAGCGCGATGTCGCAGGAGTGGGCCCAGGCCGAGCCCGCCCCGCCGGTGACCACCCCCGCCCCCGAGACGGGCGAGGAGACGTTCGTCCCCCCGGTGCTCGAGGAGCCGTCGGACGGGGAGCGCTTCGGCGTCATGCACGTGCCGCGCTGGGGCGACGACTACATGATGCCGATGGCGGGGGGCGTGTCCCGCCCCGTGACCCTCGACCCCATCGGGATCGGGCACTACCACGGCACGGAGATGCCGGGCCAGATCGGCAACTTCGCCCTCGCGGGGCACCGCACCACCTTCGGCAAGCCGTTCGCCGACATCGCGAGCCTGCGCGTCGGCGACGCCATCGTGATCGAGACGGCGGAGGGCTGGTTCACCTACCGGTTCCGCACGCTCGAGTACGTCCGCCCCGACGAGGTGGACGTGCTGCTGGACGTGCCGCAGCGGCCCGACGTGCCGGCGAACGCCGCGTACATCACGCTCACCGCGTGCTCGCCGCGGTTCTCGCTCGCCGAGCGCATCGTGGCGTACGGGATCTTCGACTCGTTCCAACCGCGGGCGGCGGGCGAGCCCGCGTCGCTCACCGAGGGGGCCTGATGTACGGCGCGCTGTGGCGGATCCTGCCCGGGCCCTGGCCCGTGAAGCTGCTGGTGCTGCTCGTGCTCATCGCGGCCGCGCTGTACGGGCTGTTCTTCCACGTGTTCCCGTGGATCGCCGCCACCTTCGTGCCGGACGACGGCACGATCGATCCGGCGGCCCTCGGCGCCCTCGCGGCGGCGTCGGCTCAGCCGCTGCCCTCCTGACCGGAGCCGTCGGTCGCGGCGCCGGTGCAGTAGTACAGCTGCACGGTCGAGTGGATGTCGACGTCGCCGGGGGCGGGGGACTGCCGGCTCACCTGCGGATCGCCCGACGGGGCGGCGCACTCCGCGTCCTCCATCGGCTCGGCGATCAGCCCGAGCTCCTCGACCGCGCGCGTGGCGGCGTCGAGGCGGAAGCCGCTGTAGTCGTCGATCGCGACGCGGCCCGTGGCGACGACCAGGTCGATCGTGCTGCCCACGGGGAGCTCCTCGCCCTCATCGGCCGTGGCCTCCAGCACGGTGCCGGCGGCGGCCTCCGGGTCGTTGCGCGACGTGATGATGCCGACCGTGAGGTCCGCGCGCTCGATCGCCTGGCGGGCGTCCGACTCGCTCATGCCGAGAAGACCCGGCACCGCGGAGACCGCCTCGCCCTCCGAGACGACGACCTCGACCTCGGTGTTCGGCGTGACGGATTCGCCGGCCGCCGGCGAGGTGCGGATCACCACGCCCTCCGGCACGGTGTCGCTCGGCTCTGTGGTCTGGATCGGCAGGAGGTCCTCGTCCTCGAGGTCCGCGATCGCGATCTCCACGGACGTGCCCACGACGTCGGGGACGATCCGCGCGTTGGCGGGGACCGCGCCGAACGACTGCAGCGTGAGCACCCAGATCACCACCGAGACGAGCAGCACCGCCAGCAGCGCGACACCCGCCCAGATCCACGCGACCGGCGGACCCGACTGCGTGCGCGTCATCGTCGTGTCGGTGCTCAGCTGGCGCAGCGTGCGCGCGGTCTCCTGCGCCTGGCGCGGGTTGGGCCCGTACAGGGTGTTGGTGAGCGCCGTGATGGCGCGCTTGGACGGTTCGCGCCCGTCCGCCGCGTCGGCGAGGGCCGCACGGAAGCTGGCCGCGTCGGGGTAGCGCTGGTACGGGTCCTTCGCGAGGGCGCGCAGCACGACGGCATCGAGCGCGCGCGGGGCGTCGGCGTTGACCTCGGACGGGGTCTTCGGCGTCTCGCTCACGTGCTGGTAGGCGACCGCGACGGGCGACTCGCCGCGGAACGGCGCGCGCCCCGTGATCAGCTCGTACAGCACCACGCCGGTCGAGTACAGGTCGGCGCGCGCATCGACCGGCTCGCCCTTGGCCTGCTCGGGGGAGAAGTAGGCGGCGGTGCCGAGGATCTGCGTCGTCTCCGCCACGGTCGAGGAGCTGTCGGACGCGGCGCGGGCGATGCCGAAGTCCATCACCTTCACCTGCCCGGCGTCGGTGACCATCACGTTGGCGGGCTTGATGTCGCGATGCACGACGCCCGCGCGGTGCGAGTACTCGAGCGCCTCGAGGATGCCGTCGACGTAGCGCACGGCGTCGGCCACCGGCACCGGCCCGCGCGCGATGATGTCGCGCAGCAGCGTGCCCTCGACGAGCTCCATCACGATGTACGGCGTGTGGTAGCTGCGCGAGCCCTCGGTCTCGACGTCCTCGCCGGCGTCGTAGACGCGCACGATCGACGGGTGCGCCATACGCGACGCGGACTGCGCCTCGAGCCGGAAGCGCGTGCGGAACGTGTCGTCCGCGGCCAGCTCGCGGCGCAGGATCTTGATGGCGACCGCGCGGCCGAGCTTCTCGTCCAGGCCGCGGTAGACCCGCGCCATGCCGCCCTCGCCGATGAGATCGTCGACGCGGTAGCGTCCGGCGAGAACACGGTTCTCAGGCGACACGATTCCCCCGTTCGTTAGCCAGATCAGGATATCCGAGCCCCCTCGCGCCACCCCGGGGCGCGCGCGGCCCGCGCGACGCCGTCAGGGCGTGGGCAGCGGGGTGGGCGCGGTCTGGCCCTCGGGCGCGGTGGTCGGGGTGGGCTCCGGCTCCGGCTCGGGCGCGCCCGAGATGACCTTGCTGCCGGTCGGCGAGGCGCCCGAGTCGCGCTGCTCGGTGCCGGAGCAGTGGGCGACGTAGCTGGCCGAGACCGACGATGCGGCGGGGCCGGTCACCTGGATCGTCGCCTCCGTGACGTCGGGGCCGAACGAGCGCCACGTGTTGCCGTCCTCGAACGTCGCGCCCTGGTGCAGCGTCACGGTGTAGCCGCTCAGCGAGCCCGTGCCGCTGGGGCACGCGTAGTAGTCCCAGTACACGGTGCTGGTCTGGCCGGTGATCACCGTCTCGGGGAAGCGCGGCGCCGCCTGCGGCGACGGGATCGCGACGACGTCGCCGTACACCGTCAGCTCGATCGCGCTGCCCTCGGGGACGAACCCGCGCGGGCTGACCTGGTACACGTGACCCGCGTCGGCCTCGGTCTCGGCCGCGTTGCCCGTGGGGCACGTGATCGTGAAGTCGACGCCCTCGGCGAGGATCACGGCGGTCGCCTCGTCGCAGGTCTTGCCGAGCAGCTCGGGCTCCAGCGCCGAGATGTCCACCCCCGTGGGCGTCGGCGTGGCGGTGCTGCGCGTGGCCGACGGCGTGGGCGCGTCGGACGACGGCGACGTGGTGGGGTCGGAATCCTCCGGCTGGTTGAACAGCGCCAGGAGGGTGCCGACGACCGCGATGACGAGCAGCGCGATGAGCGCGATGAGCGGCCACGTCCACGGGCTGCGCTTGCGCTTGTTCGCCGGTGCCGGCTCGGCGTCGGCCGCGACGGGCAGCGGCGTGGTGGTGGGCATGAGCCGCGTCGTGCCGTCGTCGGCGGTGCCGAGCAGCTGCGTGAAGCTGTCGTCGGCCAGCGCGGCGGTGGTCGCGGCGATCGCTGGCACGGCCGCGGCGGCCGCGGCGATGTCCCCGCGGCGCAACGCGCTGCAGGCGCGGGAGACGGCCGCCGCCGAGGCGGGGCGGTCCTCCGGCTTCTTGGCGATCATCGCCATGACGAGGTTCTGCACGGGCTGCGGGATGTCGGCGGGCAGCGCCGGCGGCTGGTCGTTGATCTGCGCCATCGCGATCGCGACCTGCGACTCGCCCGTGAACGGGCGCTTGCCGGCCAGGCACTCGTACGCGACGATGCCGAGCGAGTAGATGTCGGTCGCGGGGCTCGCCTGGTGACCCGAGGCCTGCTCCGGCGAGAGGTACTGGACGGTGCCCATCACCTGGCCCGTGGCGGTGAGCGGGACCTGGTCGGCGATGCGGGCGATGCCGAAGTCGGTGATCTTCACGCGGCCGTCGGGCGTGATGAGGAGGTTGCCCGGTTTGATGTCGCGGTGCACGAGGCCCGCGGCGTGCGCGGCCTGCAGGGCGGCGGCGGTCTGGCCAACGATGTCGAGGGTGCGGTCCGGGGCGAGCGACGTCTCGCGCTCGAGGATCGTCGACAGCGCCTCGCCGGGGACGAGCTCCATGACGAGGAACGCCGATCCGTTCTCCTCGCCGTAGTCGAAGACGCTCGCGATGCCCTCGTGGTTGACGAGCGCGGCGTGGCGGGCCTCCGCGCGGAAGCGTTCCAGGAAGCCCGGATCGCCCATGTACTCGTCCTTGAGGATCTTGATCGCGACCGTGCGGCCGATCACATGATCGGTGGCCTCCCAGACCTCGCCCATGCCGCCGATGGCGATCCGCGAGCTCAGCTCGTACCGTCCACCGAACGTCACACCCTGTGTCGGCCTCATCGTCCCAGCACCGCCTCCATGACCTTCTTCGCGATGGGCGCCGCGATCGTGTTCCCAGACCCCGACTGCCCCTGACCGCCACCGTCCTCGACGACGACGGCGACCGCGACCTGCGGGTCGTCCGCCGGCGCGAATCCGGTGAACCAGAGGGTGTAGGGATCGCTGCCGTCGTTCTCGGCCGTACCCGTCTTACCGGCCACTTCGACGCCGTCTATTCTTGCACCCGTCGCCGCGCCGTCGGAGACGCTCGAGACCATCATGTCGCGGATCGCCTCGGCCACCTCGGCGTCCACGGCCTGGCCGAACTGCGTCGGGTCCCAGCTCTGCTGGACCGAGAGATCCTCGCCGATGACATCGTCCACCATCCACGGGTTCATGACCGTGCCGCCGTTCGCGATGCCGGCCGACACCATCGCCATCTGCAGCGGCGTCGCGATCAGCGGGCCCTGGCCGAAGCCGCTCAGCGCGGTCTGCGGGTCGTCGAGACCCGTCGGGTAGCTGGACGGCGTGGAGGCCAGCGGGGTGCTGAACGACTGGTTGAACCCGAACGCCTCCGCCTGCTCGCGGATCGCGGCGTCGCCCAGCTCGAGCGCGAGCTCGGCGAACGGGATGTTGCAGCTGAGGCGCAGGGCGTCGGCGATCGTCACCTCCTCGCCGGGGCCGCACGTGCCGCCGCTGGCGTTGTGGACCACGCTCGAGGACTGCGGCAGGCGGAACGAGGCGGGGTTCGGCAGCGTCGAGTCGGCGGTGTACTCGCCCGAGGCGAGCGCGGCCGCGGCGACGACGATCTTGAACGTCGACCCCGGCGGGTTCATGTTGCCGCCGATCGCCCGGTTCTGCAGCGGCTGCTGGGGATCCTCCTCCAGGCCGGTGTACGTGGCGTTGAGCGCGTCGACGTCGTGCACGGCGAGCGCGTTGGCGTCGAAGCTCGGCGTGCTCACCATCGCGAGGATCCGTCCGGTGTCGGGCTCGATCGCCACGACGGCGCCCTTCAGCGACCCCATCGCCTCGAACGCGGCCCGCTGCACGACGGGGTCGAGGCTGAGCTCCACGTTGGAGCCGCGCGGGTCCTGCCCGGACAGGATCTGATCGATGCGGGAGAAGAACGCCGTGTCGGCGGTGCCCGACAGCTCGCCGTTCATCGCCTGCTCGATGCCCGACGCGCTCGGGAACACCGTGGTGTACCCCGTCACGGGCGACCACATCGGGCTGTCGACGTAGGTGCGCTGCCACGCGTAGATGTCGTCGCTCGGAGTGGAGGTGGCGATGCGCTCGCCGCCGGCGACGATCGAGCCGCGCTGCACCTCGTAGCTGTCGTACAGCGTGCGGCGGTTCTCGGGGTGCTGGTTGAGCGCGTCGACCGCGCCGAACTGGATGACGCTGGTCGAGGCGAACAGCGCGAGGAACATGAGGATCACGATCGTCGTGAGACGACGCAGCTCCTTGGTCATCCGATCACCGCCCGGGGCTGCTGGCGCACCGCGTCGCTGATGCGCAGGATGAGGGCCACGATGATCCAGTTGGCCAGCAGGGACGATCCGCCGGCCGCGAGGAACGGCGTGGTCAGGCCCGTCAGGGGGAGCAGTCGGGTGACGCCGCCGACCATGATGAACACCTGCAGCGCCAGCGTGAACGACAGCGCCGTGGACAGCAGCTTGCCGAAGTCGTCCTGCCCCGCGATCCCGATGCGCAGGCCGCGGCCGACGAACACGAGGTAGAGGGCGAGGATCGCGAACACGCCGACCAAGCCGAGCTCCTCGCCCAGCGACGGCAGGATGTAGTCGCTCTGCGAGACCGGGGTGATGTACGGCCGTCCCTGCCCGAGGCCGGTGCCGAACAGCCCGCCGTGCGCCATGCCGAACAGGCCCTGCACGAGCTGGAAGCTGCCGCCGGGCCGGTTGTACACGTCCGGGTTGAACGCGTCGAGCCAGTTGGTGAAGCGCCAGCCGACGTACTCGAGCACAAACGACGCCGCGACGGCCGCGCCCACGGCCAGCAGCACGCCGATGAGCATCCACCCGGTCTTGCCGGTGGCGACGTAGAGCGTCACGACGAACATCCCGAACACCAGCAGGCCGGTGCCGAGGTCGCGCTGGATCACGATGATGGCGAGCGAGATCGCCCAGATCACGGCGATCGGCCCGAACTCGCGGGCGCGGGGGAAGGTGAAGCCCAGGAACTTGCGACCCGTGGTGGCGAGGCTCTCGCGCGTGCGCACGAGGTAGCCGGCGAAGAAGATCGCGAGGCAGATCTTCGCGATCTCGCCCGGCTGGAAGTTGAAGCCGAACACGTTGATCCACACCTGCGCGTTGCCGCCGCCGTTGAGGAACGGCACGAACGGGAGCAGGAGCAGCAGGATGCCGGCCAGCCCGAACACGTACGTGTAGCGGTACAGCACGCGGTAGTTGCCGAGGAACCACACGACGGCGGCGGCGATCAGCAGCGACAGCGCGGCGTACGCCACCTGGTTCGCGCCGGCGGTGGGGCTCGTGCCGTCCACGCCCGACAGGCCGATGCGGTAGATCTCGGCGATCCCGAGCCCCGTGAGGAGGAACGCGATCGGCAGCACGAGCGGGTCGGCGGCGGGGGCGCGCAGCCGCAGCACCACGTGCACCGCGAGCGCGAGCAGGCCCAGCAGCCCGGAGAGCACGAGCTCGGGCGTGGAGGTGCGCCCCAGGGCGCCGTACTGCACGAGGAGCACCGCGCCCGTCGACAGCGCGATCGCGAACAGCAACAGGAACAGCTCGCGGTTGCGGCGCGGGGCGGGCGTGCGCACCTTGCGCAGCGCCTTGAGCACCGCGGTGTCCGCGGCGGCGACGTCGGTCATCCCTCACCTCCGTCCGGGGTCTGGGTGGGGCCCGTGGGCACGGCGGGCGAGATCGACGTCACGGGCGCCGTCGGCGTGCTCGCGCTCGGCCGCGGGCTGGGCGTGGTCGGCTCCTCCTCGGCGGGCAGATCGGCGGCGATGCGCTCGACGATCTCGCGCGCGTGCTCGAGGGAGTGCGCCGTGATGGTGCGCTCGACCGCCGCGCGGTTGGCCTCGGTGAGCTCGGTGAGCGGGATGCCGGAGTCCTCGAACGGCTCCGAGAGCGAGATCGGTCCGAGGTTGGCCTGCACCCCCTCGTAGATGACGACGCTGTCGGCGTCGGCGCCCACGAAGTAGCGCGTCTGGGTCCAGTTGTAGAACAGCACGAACCCGGCCACGATCGCGCCGACGAGGAGCACAATGCCCGTGATCGCGGTGATGCGCCGGCGCCGCGCGCGCCGGCGGTCCTCGGCGATGAGCTCCTCGAGGTAGTCCGAGTCGGGCTCGAAGTGGCTCGGCTCGTTGGCCGCCTGACTGCGCGGGTGCAGCCAGCTCGTCGTGATGGTGGAGCGCGTGATGGCCGGGACCCGCACGCCCTCGGGGTTCGAGGCCGAGCCGACGATCGACGGCGCCGCGAGGAAGGCCGGGTGCAGGCCCCCGACGTCGACGATCACGATCGTGACGTTGTCGGGAGCGCCGCCGTCCAGGGCCTGCTTGAGCAGGGCGTCCGCGGTGCGCGCGGGGGCCTCGTCGCGGCGCAGCACCTTCGCGATGTGGGCCTCGTCGACCACGCCCGAGAGCCCGTCCGAGCACAGCAGCCAGCGATCGCCCGGCCGCGTCTGCATGATGAACGTGTCGACTTCGGGGTTCGGGTCCATGTCGCCGAGCACGCGCATGAGCACGGAGCGCCGCGGGTGGTAGCGGGCCTCCTCCGGCGTGATGCGCCCGGAGTCCACCAGCCGCTGCACAAAGCTGTGATCGGTCGTGATCTGGGTGAGCTCGTCGTCGCGGAACAGGTAGATCCGCGAGTCGCCGATGTGCGCGATCACCGCCCACTCGTCGACCATGGCGATCGCGCTGACCGTGGTGCCGAGCCCCGCCAGCTCCGGCTGCCGCGTCACGAGCTGGATGAGGTCGCCGGCGGTGTCCTGGATCGTCTCGCGCAGCTCGATCTCCGCCGCCTGCGGGCTCTCGAACGCGCGGTCGAGCGGCTCGAGCTTGTGGACCGCCACGCTCGAGGCCACGTCACCGCCCGCGTGACCGCCCATGCCGTCGGCGACGACGAACAGGTTGGACCCGGCGTAGCCGGAGTCCTGGTTGTTCGATCGCACCTTCCCGGTGTGGGAGATCGCGGCGCTGGAGCCCTCGAAGACCATGCGGCGTGCTTACTTCCGCAGCTCGAACGTCGTGGCGCCCACCTTGATCGGCGCGCCGAGCCGGACGGGGACGGGCGACGACGGCACGACCTTCTCGCCGTCGTGCAGGGTGCCGTTGGTGGAGTCGAGGTCCTGGATCATCCACTGATCGCCCCACAGCACCAGGCGCGCGTGATGGCTGGAGGTGTAGTCGTCGCGGATCACGAGGCCCGCCTCGCTGGAGCGGCCGATCGTCAGCGGCTCGGTGCCCAGAGGCAGCTCGAGGCCCGCCTTGGGGCCGGAGGTGATGACGATGCGGCTGGCGGTCGAGGTGGTCGCCGGGCCGGTGGCGGCCGGCGACGCGGCGGCGGGGGCGGCGGGCGCGCTCGCCGGGGCGGGTCGCGCCGCGGCGGCGGGTTCGGGCAGGCGGCGCACGCGGCCGCCGAACAGATCGGCCCGCAGCGCGAAGACGACCGACAGCACGAAGAGCCACATCAGCAGCAGGAAGCCGCCGCGCAGGATCAACAGGGTCAGTTCGCTCACTTCGACTGGCTCCGTTCCGCTTCCCGTGCCGCTGGTCGCCCGGTACCCCGCACCTTAGTGCTCCCCGATGTCGAACAGTCGAGTGCTCGAGGTCGCGGGGCGGCGCGGGGACGAGGCCTGCGGGATCACGCGGAAGACGATATCGGTACGGCCGATGCGGATCACGGAGCCGGAGTGGAGCGGCGCCTGCCGGGTGGTCTGCCCGTCGACCTTCGAGCCGTTCGTGGATCCCAGGTCGCGCATCATCGCGTTCTGGCCGTCCCACAGGATCTCGACGTGCTTGCGGCTCGTGCCGGTGTCGGCGACGGTGATGTCGGCATCGCTGCCGCGCCCGATCACCGTGCGCGCGCCGCGCAGCGGGTGCCGCCGGCCGCCGATCTCGACGACCGCCTGCCACGAGACGTCGCCCTCGACCGATCGCGACTCGACCGAGATCGTGCCCGCGGCGACCGCGTCGTCGGCGCGCAGGGAGATCCGCACGGGGCCGGCGAAGCTGTAGCCCTGGGACGATGCGTGCTTACGCACCATCTGGTCGAGCTCGGTGTGCAGCGCGCCGCCGAGGCGCGCCATCCGCTCCTCGTCCGAGGGGTTCAGGCGCACCGTGAACTCGTTGGGCGCGAGGATGCGATCGCGGCTGACGACGGCGGCCTTCGTGTCGAGCTCGCGGCGCAGTGCCGAGGCGATCTCGACGGGCTGAATGCCGCTGCGGAAGGTCTTGGCGAACGCCCCGTTCACGGCGCGCTCGAGCCCCCTCTCGAAGCTGTCCAGCAGTCCCATACGGCCCCTTCGGCACGGTGGTCGATTCACGACATGGTAGCCAGGGCACCTGTACGCCCCATGTTGCGGGCACGGGAACCGCTCCGCCGCGGCGTCCCACGCGACCCGCCCGGTTCGATCCCGCCCATCCCGGCGTGATATCCTCTCCAGGTTGAGTGCGGCACGCGCCGCCTCGCGCGAGTGGCGGAATAGGTAGACGCGCTGGCTTCAGGTGCCAGTGTTCGCAAGGACGTGGGGGTTCAAGTCCCCCCTCGCGCACCATAGGAGGCTTACTGCAATCGCCCCGGCTCTGCAGGGCAGGTAGTGAGCCTCCCGAGCAAACAAGAACAGGTCACCCTTCGGGGTGGCCTGTTCTTGTTTGCTCGGCCTCGGCGTGGTGGACTGCGGTTTCGAGGGAGTGGCTGGCCTCCAAGGCGCTCCAGTCTGCAGCGTTGCTTCGCTGATCCCGAAGTCGGTGGCGATCTGTGTGATCGCCCGGAGGTCGAGATTGATCCCCACTTCCTCATTGTGCACATTGGTGTGCAGGTTGCATGTACGATGAGCGTGTGAGGAAAACCTGGCAGGTGTTCGCGCGCGATGTCGGCCGTATTGCGCGTGTTCGCAAGGCATGGATCATCGTGATCGGCGTCCTCATCACACCGTCGCTGTACGCGTGGTTCAACATCAGCGCTTTCTGGGACCCGTACTCGAACACGGAGAACATCAGCGTCGCCGTGGCGAATCTTGACGAGGGTGCGTCCTCCGATCTGACAGGCGCCGTCAACATCGGGGACCAGGTGGAGGAGCAGCTCAAGGGGAACGATCAGCTCGGCTGGGAGTTCATGGGCAAGGACGATGCGCTCGAGGCGGTCCACCGCGGCGATGCATATGCGGCGATCATCATTCCTGAGGGTTTCAGTGAGGATCTCCTCAGCATCATGACCGGTGAGTTCACCCAGCCGGCTCTGCACTATTACGTCAATGAGAAGTCCAGCGCGATCGCGCCGAAGGTTACCGATGTCGGCGCTACGGAGTTGGACCGGCAGATCACGTCTGCTTTCGTCGAACAGGTGGCGTTCGCCGCGAGCGAGGCCGTCAAAGACGCTGGCGACGACGCGGAACAGCGACTGTTGAACGCGCAGGATCGCGCGCTGAACACTTTCGACCGCACGGCCCAGACGCTCGCCTCGGTGCGCGAGGGCATCGACGATCTGAAGCGGGGCATCGACTCCTCCCGCGAGTCGCTGTCGTCTGCGAGAGGAACACTGGACGGTGTCGACACGACGCTGGCAGACGTGCAACAGGCGATCGGCGAGACGCAGTCGATCATCGCGGAGGCGCGGACGCAGGTGATCGACTTCACAGATGCGGCCACGTCGGCGTATCTGAAGGGAACGACCCTGCTCGCGGATGCCTCTGCACGCGCGAATACCTCGGTCACGCAGCTGACTCAGGCTCTTGCTGCGGCGGGTGTGCGGGTGGATGCCGCAATCGAGGTTCTCCAGGCGGTCCTGGAGTCGAACGAGACTGCGATCGCCGAGCTGCGCACCGTGCTCGACGACACTGATCTTGACCCGGAGACGACAGAGCAGGTATCCAGCGCGATCGAGGCCTTGGAGGAGCGCAACGCGGCTGATCGACAGCTCCTTTCGGATCTGGCTCAGCTCAGCTCCAGTGCGGCCGAGACCGTTCAAGCGGCTGCGGACGCCGTGGAGGCCGTGGACGGCGCCATGCAGGACACACAATCGGCCGCCGTCGACCTGCGCACGGTTCTCACCGAGAGCCTGCCTTCGCTGAACAGTGCGATGTCGCAGCTGTCGGAGAGCGCGGGGGAGTTCTCGGCGGCGGTCGGGTCACAAAGGCAGGTTCTGGCGCAGGCGGGAGAGCTGCTGCTCGGCGTCGACGCCCAGTTGGCGTCGACATCGGTGGCGCTCGACAGCTTTGACGACGACATCGCGAACATCGAGTCGAGCGTGCAGACGGCGCGCACCGATGTCGGGGCGATCACCGCCGCGTCCGAGCTGATGGCTTTGCGCACCCTCACCGGTCTGGACCCCGACGACATCGCACAGTTCGTCGCATCTCCGGTCGAGGTCGATGAGCAGATCGTCTTCCCGGTGTCCTCGTACGGATCGGCGATGGCAGCCCTCTTCACGAACCTCTCGCTCTGGATCGGCGCTTTCGTGCTCATGGTGATCTTCAAGATCGAGGTCGACACCGAGGGCGTCGAAGGCGTGAGCGTGCGAGAGGCCTACCTGGGGCGTTTCGGCCTGTTCGCAATGCTTGCCGCCATGCAGGCGCTGATCGTCTCGATCGGCAATCTGATCATCGGCGTACAGACCGCGAGCGCTGTGGCGTTTGTCGGAACGGCCGTGCTGATCGGGCTGGCCTACGTCAGCATCATCTACGCTCTCTGCGTCGCCTTCGGGCATGTCGGTCGGGGGCTGTGCGTCCTCCTGGTGATCATGCAGATTCCCGGCGCTTCGGGCCTGTATCCGATCGAGCTGATGCCTGACTTCTTCCGAGCGATCTATCCGCTTCTGCCGTTCTCATACGGCATCGACGCCATGCGCGAGACCATCGCCGGCTTCTACGGCAATCACTATTGGCGCTTCATGGGCGCGCTCGCAGTCTTCGTCGCCCTTGCGTTCCTGCTCGGTCTCGTGCTGAGGCGCCGGTTGGCCAACCTCCACATCCTGTTCAACCGCGAGATCGCATCGACCGATCTCCTGATCGGCGAGAAGGTGCAGGTGACTGGTACCAGTTACCGTCTGAGCCACGTGATCCACGCGCTGTCGAATCGCGAAGAGTACCGCGAAGAGCTCGCTCGCCGGGCGCGGCCACTCACCCGGCACTATCCGACACTGCTGCGCGTGTCGTTGATCGTCGGCCTCGCGGGCATGCTGCTGCTTGCGGTCGTTGCCTGGCTGGTTCCGGACGCCAAAGCGCTCCTGCTGGGTTTGTGGACCTTGTGGTGCCTGCTCATCATCGGGTTCCTGGTAGCCATCGAATACGCCAAGCAGAGTTTCGCCCACGCACAGGAACTCGCGGCGCTAGACGACTCCGAACTGCGCGAGGCGATGCTCGCGAGGGATGCCGACCGCCTCGAGGACGATGAGGTACGGACGTCGGCAGAGGCGACCAACACCAACGGGTCGGCGGAGACTGCCGTGATGGATGTTCCGGTCAAGACCGTCGAGATCGACCAGGTTGTCGCACCCGAAAAGGGAGAGATGCCCGCGGAATCGGACGATCAGCACGACCTGATGGAGAGGATCTTCTCCCTCGGCGAGTCTGCCGAACAGGACGAGGGCGATACAGACGTCGAGACGACGGAACTCGACGTGGTCGACGAGCGGAGCCACACTGACCCCGCCGACGAGGACGAGGGGCGCGCGTGAAGGACATCTTCGATTTGACGCTCCGCGATGTGCGTCATGCGGTCCGGAACGTGATGGCCGGTATCGTCATCTTCGGTCTCGTCGTCATTCCCTCTCTCTTCACCTGGTTCAATGTGATCGCAACCTGGGACCCTTTCGACAACGCAAGCAATCTGAAGGTTGCGGTGGCGAGCACCGACGACGGATACGAGAGCGATCTCGTGCCCATCCGTATCAACGTCGGCGAACAGGTGCTGTCGGAGCTGCGGGCGAACGATGACCTCGACTGGGTGATCACCGACGAAGACGACGCGATCGACGGAACGAGGTCCGGCGACTATTACGCGGCGATCGTCCTCCCGCCGTCGTTCAGCGCCGACATGATGACCTTCTACGTCGACGGGGCCGATCATACTGATATCGCGCTTTACACCAACGAGAAGAAGAACGCGTTGGCTCCGAAGATCACCGAGCAGGGCGCTGAAGGTGTCTCATCGCTGATCACCGAGACGTTCACAGAGACAATCAGCGAGATCGCTCTCGGCCTGATCACCTCGGTCTCCGACTACCTCACGGACGAGGACACCCAAGCCGCTCTCACGCGCCTGGAAGCACGAGCCGCGAACATCTCCACGCAGCTGCGTTCAGGCGCGCAGACGGCCGACATGTTCACGGCTCTGATCGAGTCGAGCATTCCCGTGATGAACAGCGCCTCGAGCCTCGTCGATGGCGCCGGTGATGCCTTCGACGATGCCTCACACGCCGTCGGCAGCGGGAGCGAGGCGGTCGACGCGCTCGGGTCGACGCTGCGCGCCGCGACGCAGTCGGTGACGCAGGCCCTCGCGGCGACGGCCGCGAGCTACGACACCGTGGGGGATCGCATCGACGACCTCTATGCCGAACTCGACACGCTCAGCGGCGAACGCGCGGCCGTCCTCGAGACCCTCGCCGAGCGGGTGCAGGATCAGATCGACCGGTATGGATCCCTCCGCGACACGCTCCAGACGGACATCGCCCCCGCCCTGCCGGAGTCCGCGCAGGCAAGCGTCGACACCGTGATCGACGCGCTCGATGATGTGATTGCGCGACTGCAGGCCATGCACGACCGGCTCGAACAGGCCGCGCGTGATATCGAGGAGGGCGACGAATCAGCGCAGAGCGCCCATCAGGAGATCAACGCGGCGATCGCGGACGCCAAGAGCGCAGTCGAGGACGCGCAGGGCGCCTACACGAACGGGTTGAGACCGCAACTGGATCAGCTGTCGTCGCAGCTCGGAGCTATCGACTCCGACATCTCCGAGCTGCGCGCGGACATCGGCGAGATGTCATCGAGCCTTTCCGGCGCATCCGGCTCGGTGCTCTCGACGATGAACCAGGCGAGGAACACGACGGAGGAGCTCTCCGACTCACTCGACGACATGGCCGACAGGTTCGTCGAGCTCGAACGGGGGCTGGGTGAAGCCGCCGACACCGGCGACTTGAGTGAGATCAGCAAGATCATCGGCTCCGACCCTGGCGTGCTCGCCGCATCGCTGGCCGACCCGGTGCGCGTCGACCGCATCCCGGTGTTCCCGGTTGCCAGCTTCGGCGCAGCCATGGCCCCGCTATACACCATCCTTGCGCTCTGGGTGGGCGCGCTGCTGATGACCGTGACGATCCGCGTCGACGTCAACGGCGAAACACTTCCGGATCGCCCCGAACTCACCCCGACGCGGAAGTACCTCGGAAGGTACGGCATCTTCGCGCTCGTCGGCCTCGCGCAGAGCACGCTCGCCACGATCGGTCTGATCCTCTTCGTCAAGATCGAACCTGTGCATCCGTTCCTGATGGTCCTCGCTGGATGGCTCACATCGCTCGTGTTCACCCTCATCGTGTACACGCTGGTGGTCGCGTTCGGTAACGCCGGCAAGGCACTGGCGGTGTTGCTGCTGGTCATCCAGATCTCCGGCTCGGGAGGTGCGTATCCTCTGGAACTCGTGCCGGAGTGGTTCCAGAACATCAGTCCGCTTCTGCCCGCCACATATGCGATCGGCGCCATGCGATCCGCGATCGCGGGCGTCTACGCAACCGACTTCTGGATCGCACTGGGGATGCTCGCCCTCTTCGCACTCCCCGCGCTCCTTCTCGGTGTCGTCCTGCGACGCCCGCTGATCACCTACAACCGTGGCCTGACACAGGCCCTCGAGTCAACGAAACTGATGTGAACGTCGATATGAGTGTTCACATACCCGCTGATAGCTCTCCGTCGCTGATCGCTGCGCCGCTCCCGCGCGCCCGCAGGCGCGACGCCGCCACCAACCACGAAGCGTTGCTCCGCGCTGCACAAACAGTTCTCGCCGAGAATCCACACGCCTCCCTGGACACAATCGCGCAGGCGGCGGGTCTATCCAGACGCGCGCTCTACGGACACTTCGCCGACCGGGAAAGCCTGCTCCATGAAGTGATCGCCATCGGCGCGGAACGCTTCAACGCCATCGCCGGCCCCACCACGGACACCGACCCGCGTGTCGCCCTCGCGGGCATGGCCACACGCCTGTGGCGAGAAGTGTCTACGGTCCGTGCCTTGGCGAACATCGCGCTCGACGACCACCACGTCACCGAGACCGCTCGCGCACTCGAGCCATTGCGGCGACGCGTTCGGGAGATCACCCACGACGGAGTGCGCTCCGGCGTCTTCCGCCGCGACATGCCCCCCGAGGTGCTCGCGTTCCTCATCGAAGAAACCGCACGCTCCGTGCTCCGCGGACTCCGCCTCGAGACGCATGATGCCGGCGCCATCGTCGCCAAAGTCATCCTCAGCATCGCCGGCCTCTCCTGGCAGGAGCAAGCGGAGATCGATCGCCTGCTGTAACTCGGCGCCGCCGGAGATAACGGGCGAACGACAATCTGTCTGATTCAGACAGAGTCCAGCCGACGACCCTGCCTTATGTTCAGCGACATCGCGGATGCCCAGCAAGGGTCTATCGCTTTCGCGAGCCGGACATTCGCTGAGTGTCGGCGCGACGTTGGATGACGGGTAGAACGTGGACCTCGCCTCCCCGCATGCGATAGAACGCGCCGTTGAGATTCGCTGCGTGAGAGGGCCCGGCAGCGCGCCGTGGCGCTCGGCCCCGTCACGCTGCGGATCGACGCGCGCGCGGCGCTCGTGTCGGGCGCGCTCGTGCTGGCCATGCTCGTCGCATCGCTGCTCGCGGGGGAGTACCGGATCGGCGTGCCCGAGCTGATCGACACCCTGCGCGGCGCGCCGCCCGAGCGCCTCGCGCACTTCTTCGTGCTCGAGCGGCGGCTGCCGCGCGCGCTCGTCGCGCTCGTGGTGGGGGCGGCGCTCGCCACGTCCGGCGCGATCTTCCAGGCCCTCACGCGCAACCCGCTCGCGAGCCCGGACGTTCTCGGCATCTCCAGCGGCGCATCCGCGGGCGCGGTGATCGTGCTCCTCGCGCTGTCGGGATCGATCGCGCAGGCGACCGTCGGGGCCGTCATCGGGGCGTGCGCCGCCGCGCTCCTGCTCGCCGCGCTGGGTGCGCGCGGCGGGCTGCAGGGCGCCCGCCTGGTGCTGCTGGGCGTGGCGCTCGCCGCAGTGGGCAGCAGCGTCGTGTCGTATCTGCTGTCGCAGGTGTTCGTGGCCAGCGCGACGGTGGCCCAGACCTGGCTCGTGGGGTCGCTGCAGGGTCGCGGGTGGGCCGATCTCGTTCCGGCGCTCGTGGGCCTCGCGCTCGTGGCGGCCGTCGTCGCGCCCCAGGCCCGCGGCCTGGCGCTCCTCGCGCACGGCGACGAGGCGGCCGCGGGGCTGGGCGTGCTCGTGCGCGCGCTGCGCCCGGCGCTGCTCGCCGCCGCCACGGTCCTCGTGGCGCTGGCCGTGGCGACCGCCGGGCCGATCTCGTTCGTCGCGCTCGTCGCGCCGCACCTGGCCCGGCGGATGGCGGGCAGTGATGCGCTCGTTCCGGCCGCGCTCACGGGCGCCCTGCTGCTCGCCCTCAGCGACCTCATCGCCCAGTACGCGTTCCCGGTGCCCGTGCCGGTGGGCGTGCTCACCGTGACGCTCGGCGGCGTCTTCTTTGTCGCCCTGCTCTGGCGCGAGGGGCGCGTGCGTGGCTGAGCGGATCCGTCGCGCGCGGACGCCGTTCCGCGCCGAGACGCGACATCCGGCCGCGGTGCGCCTGCTCACGGTGGCGGAGTTCGGCGAGCTGCAGCCGCTGCGGTGGCGGCTGGTGCTGGAGGGGGACGAGCTGGGGCCGTTCGATCGCGACGGCCGATCCGGCCCCGAGGCGCGCAGCAGCGGCTTCGACGACGTCGTGATCCTGTGCTTCCCCGATCCCGCGACCGGGGATCCCGGGCTTCCCCGCGTGGCGGCGACCGGCGGGCTGGGCGCCCCGCCGGGGGTGACGGTGCGGGCACGCGAGTACACCGTGCGCGCGTGGGACGCCGCGGCGCGGCGCACGACGATCGATCTGGTCCGGCACGACGAGGGCGAGGCCGAGACGTGGCTGCGCCGCGCGCGGCCGGGTGATCGGCTCGGGGTCATCGCGCCGCGGGTCAGCCGGGGCCTGCCCGCGGCCCACGAGCTGCTCGCGATCGGCGACGCCACCGCGCTTCCCGCGCTCGAGCGTCTGCTCGAGGAGCTGCCGCGCCACGCGCGCGGCGCCGTGGTGCTGGCCGCGCCACGGCGCGGGCTGGGGATCGCCGCCGCCGCGCCGGAGGGCGTGCGCGTGCGTCACGTCGACCTGGCGGATCCCTCGGCGCGCGCGCTCATCCCGCACCTCGAGCCGCTGCTGCCCGCGCCGGATCGCGGATTCGCGTGGCTCGCGGGCGAGTCCGCGCTCGTCGCCGATCTGCGCCGCTGGCTCGTCGCCGAACGCGGCCTGCCGAAGGCGCGCGTCCAGTTCACGGGCTACTGGCGCCGCGGCGTCGTCGCCGGCCACTGACCGACCGCCGCCGCGCGCGATCGGCTGTCGGAGCCGCGGGGAGTGGCTGAGTCGTCGGAGCCGCCGTCACGTCGTCGGAGCGGCTGACCACGTCGTCGGAGTGGTTGACCACGTTGTCGGATCCGCGGGGCTGATGCGCACTCCTGGTGTCGGTGTGACCGATCCGTGTCCCCCACTCCGACGACCGCGCACGCGCTCCGACGACTGGGTAAGCCGACGACCGCGCCCCCAGTCCGACGACCGCGCCATCCGTCCGACGACCGGGTGATCGTGCTCGCGCGTTCGCCCTGCGACCGTCCGTCTCCACGGGGAGACGGACGGCCCCGCGTCCACCGTTTGGGGGACACGTGCCTTATATTGGTCCAGACGTCCTCTCTCGGTCGTCCGGCCCTCACTGTTTCCCCCCAACGGTGAGGGCTGTTCTCTTTCCATGACGGACTATGACGACCGGCCCCCTATCATTCCCAGCCGTGACCCGATAGCGTGGGCCGTGGCCGGCACGAATTTGGGTCGGCTTCATTTCTAAGGAACGGCAGTTATGGCAACGCAGGGCACCGTCAAGTGGTTCAACTCGGAGAAGGGCTTCGGCTTCATCTCTCCCGACGAGGGCGGCTCTGACGTCTTCGCGCACTACACCGCAATCGAGGCTTCGGGCTACCGCTCGCTGGAGGAGAACCAGCGCGTCGAGTTCGAGATTGCCCAGGGCCCCAAGGGTCTCCAGGCGGAGAACATCCGACCGCTGTAAGTCGGTAGTCGAGAAAGCCCCAGCCGCGTTCCGCGACTGGGGCTTTTCCGTACCCGGTGGGGGCGCGATCGGCGCCCCCACCGGTTCAGCGGTCGCGCAGGGCGGCGCCCATCGCGGCGATCGCCCGCTCCATGATCGGCCGCGGCATGGCGAAGTTGAATCGCACGGCCGTCTCGGCGCCGTCGCCGCACATCGCGCCGTCGGTCGTGACGATGCCGGCGTGCTCGGCGAAGAAGTCCGCGGGCGAGCCCTCGATGCCGAGTTCGGCGCAGTCGAGCCAGGCCAGGTACGTCCCCTCCGGCGGCGTGTAGCGCACGCCGGGCAGGTGCTCGGCCACGAGGTCCGCCAGCAGGCGCCGGTTGCCGTCGAGGTACGACACGACGCCGTCGAGCCACTGACCGCCGGCCGTGTACGCCGCCGTGTTGGCGATCACGCCGAGGTTCGCGGCGCCGTGCCCGAATGCGCGCCCGTGCTCCTCCCAGTACGCCCGGTCGGCGTCGTTGGAGAGGATCAGCTGCGCGCACTTGAGGCCGGGGAGGTTCCAGGCCTTCGATGCCGATGTGGCCGTGATCGTGTGCCCGGCGGTCACCTCGTCGACCGACGCGTACGGGACGTGCGGGGCGTCGTACGTCAGCGGGGCGTGGATCTCGTCCGAGAACACCCGGCCGCCGTGGCGCGCGACGACCTCGCCGATCGCGGCCATCTCGTCGCGGCGCAGCACACGACCGATCGGGTTGTGCGGGTTGCAGAGCACGAGCAGCCCGCCGCCGTCGGCGAATGCCTTGTCGAGCGCCTCGAGGTCGTACTCCCAGCCGTCGGCCGTGCGGATCATCGGCACCTGGATGATGCGGCGGCCGTGCGCGAGCGGCACCGTGAGGAACGGCATGTACGCGGGCGTCGGCAGGACGATCGCCGAACCGGGCGCGCTGAAGTGGTCGATCGCGATCTCGAGCGCCGCGATCACGTCGGGCATCGCCTTCACGTCGTTCGGGTCCACGGTCCAGCCGTAGCGGGCGGCGGACCACTCGGCGAACGCGTCGCTCATGGCGGTGCCGATGGCGGGCGGCAGGTACCCGAACGCCCCCACGTCGACGGCGGTGTGCAGGGCGCGGGTGATCGCCGGAGCGATCCCGAAGTCCATCTCGGCCACGAACGCCGGGATCTTGTCGGGGAACATCGTCCACTTCAGGCTGCCGACGGCGCGCAGCTCGTCGGGCGTGATCGCGTCGAGGGACGCGGTGACGTCGTCGGTCGTGCTCATCGTGACGCTCGCTTTCGCCGTGATCGATTCAGTCGAGCAGCAGCAGCTCGCGCAGCTCGTCGGCCGTCTCGACGACCGCGCGGGCGCCCTCCTCCTCGCCCGGATGGCCGAAGCCCCAGCGGACGAAGATGACGGGGATGTCGAAGGCGGCGGCGCCCTCCACGTCGTGATGGCGATCGCCGATCAGGACCGGACGGGAGGTGTCGACGCCCGCCGCGCTCAGCCGATCGAGCGCGCGCCCGAGCACGTCCGCCTTCGTGTCGAGCACGTTCGCGTCGGCGCAGGCGCCCGAGATCGCGGCGAAGCACTCGGTGAGCCCGTAGTGGGTCAGGATCGCGAACACCTGGTTCTCGGGCTTGGTGCTGGCGGTCGCCTGCGGGATGCCCGCCGCGTGCAGCTCGTGCAGGAGCTCCGGCACGCCGGGGTAGAGGTCGACGGAGGCGGCGTACCCGTCGCGCGCGGCCAGCTCGCGATAGTGGCGCACCGCCTCGACGGCCTCGGCGGGGCTCAGCATGCCGCGGACCTCGAACGACTCGAGCATCGGCGGCCCGATCCAGTGCCGCAGATCCTCGGGCGCCGGCGGGGTGCGACCGAGCGAGGTCAGGACCTCCGTGATGCGCGGCAGGATGCCGGGGGAGGCGTCCGCGATCGTGCCGTCGACATCCCACAGCACGCAGGACCAGGGGGACGTCGCCATGCCCTCGAGCCTATCGGGGCTCCGGCGGGCGCGGCTCCGGGCGAGGGTGCGATCCCGGGTGCGGGCGCGGCCTTGATCTCGGGTGCGGCCTTGATCCCGCGAGACTGCATGTTTGCGCCGAAACCGGGGCGTTTCGCCACTGTCTCGGCGCAAACATGCAGTCTCGGTGGAAAGATGCTCGGTCCCGGGACGCGGGAGGAGCGGGCGGGGGTTAGAAGAGGGTGGGGATGCCGGACTCGATGCCCTTCATGGCGTCGTAGTCGAGGACGAGGCAGCGGATGCCGCGGTCCTCCGCCAGCACGCGGGCCTGGGGCTTGATCTCCTGCGCCGCGAAGACGCCCTGGATGCCGGTGAGCAGCGGGTCGCGGCCGAGCAGCTCGAGGTAGCGGGTGAGCTGCTCGACGCCGTCGATGTCGCCGCGGCGCTTGACCTCGATCGCGATCGGCACGCCGTTCGCGTCGCGGACCAGCAGGTCGACGGGGCCAATCGCCGTGGGGTACTCGCGGCGCACGAGCGTGGCGCCCTCCGCGATCCGATCGACCTGCTCGGCGAGCAGGCGCTGCAGGTCCGACTCCACGCCGTCCTTGATGAGGCCGGGGTCGACGCCGAGATCGTGGGACGAGTCGCTGAGCACCTCGTGGATCCGCACCGTGAGCGAGTCGCCGGACTTCTGGTGCGTCACCTTCCACACCTCCACGACGCCGGCGGCGGCCAGCTCCCCGTCGGGCGCGATGACGTCGAGCCGGCAGGGCGGGCTCATCCAGTTGAGCGGCTTGTAGGAGCCGCCGTCGGAGTGGATCAGCAGGCTGCCGTCGCCCTTGTGCATGAGCACGCGCTTGGCCAGCGGCAGGTGCGCGTTGAGCCGCCCGGTGTAATCGACGGAGCACTCAGCGATGACAAGACGCACCGGATGAGCCTAACCGTCCGTCGATAGTCTGCGGGCATGCGCATCGGATACGGGATCACGGGAGCCCTCGACCGGGAGGTGGTGCGCGCGATCGCGCCGCGGCTCGAGGAGGCGGGGGTATCGACGCTGTGGGTGAATCAGCCCGGCCGGCGCGGCGACGCGCTGGCGGCGATGGCGGCCGCCGCCGAGGTCACCGCCACGCTGCGGGTGGCCTCCGGGGTGATCCCCGTCGACACCTTCCCCGCGGCGGAGGTCGCCTCCCGCGTGCGCGCGCTGGGGCTGCCCCAGGAGCGCACCGTCATCGGGATCGGCGCCTCGGCCCCGCCCAGCCCGCTCACGACGATCGATGGGGCGATCGCCGAGCTGCGCGACGCGCTCGACGTGCGCGTCATGGTCGGGGCCCTCGGCCCGCGCATGCGGCGGCGGGGAGTGACCCGGGCGGACGGGGTGGTGCTGAACTGGCTCACGCCCGAGGCCGCCTCGGCCGCGCGCGCGGACCGGGATCGGGACGACCCGCGCGGCGGCTCGGAGCTCGTGCTCTACGTGCGGACCGGGCTGCCGGGCGCGCACGAGCGCGTGCGCGCGGAGGCCGAGACGTACGCGCGCATCCCGACGTACGCGGCGAACTTCGCCCGGTACGGGTATGACGCCGCCGACGCCGCGATCCTCGCCGACGGGCCCGCCGCGATCCGCCCGGCGCTCGCCGCCTACGACGGCATCGTGGACGAGGTGGTGCTGCGCGCGATCACCCCGACCGACGCGCTCGCGGAGCACCTCGAGCTGATCCGCGCCCTGGGCTGAGGCGTCACCGGCGCGAGCCCCGCACCCCGCGCAACCCGACCGACCCCGGCGCCCGCCACCGCGACCCCGGCCCCCACGCCACCGCGATCGATCGGCACAGGCCTCGCACGGGAAACCACCGGTAAGCTAAACGTCCCCCCCCACGACGACCCCGCTCAGCCGCGAGAGGAGCCGCCTATGCTGCTGCTCCTCGGCGCGTTCGGGATCGGGTCCATCCTGACGGTCCTGCTGACGCGTCCGATCGGCGCGCGCGCGTTCCTCGTCGCCGCGCTGTTCCCGCTGGCGGCCTTCGTCCACGCCGCCGCCCAGACCCCCACCATCGCCGCCGGGGGCATCGTCTCCGAGAGCGCGATCTGGATCGCCGCCCTCGACATCCGCCTGTCGATGCAGATGGACGCGCTGGGCGCCGTCATGGCCCTGATCGTCTCCGGCGTCGGCGCCCTCGTGATGGTCTACTGCGCCGTGTACTTCCGCGGCAAGCGCGACGGGCTGCCGCTGTTCGCGGGCGTCCTGCTCGCCTTCGCCGGCGCGATGTACGGCCTCGTCCTCACCGACGACCTCGTCGTGCTCGTGATGTTCTGGGAGCTCACGAGCATCCTGTCCTACCTCCTGATCGGCTTCTACCACCGCCGCGCCGCCAGCCGCCGCGCCGCGCTGCAGGCGCTGCTGACCACCACGCTCGGCGGGCTCGTGCTGCTCGTCGGCGTCGTCATGCTCGTGGCGGTCGGCGGCACGACGAGCATCTCGGAGCTGCTGGCGGAGCCGCCGAGCGGCCCCCTCGTCGACGCGGCGCTCGTGCTCGTGCTCGTGGGCGCGCTGAGCAAGTCGGCGATCTTCCCGTTCCACTTCTGGCTCCCCGGTGCCATGGCGGCGCCGACCCCCGTGAGCGCCTATCTCCACGCCGCGGCCATGGTGAAGGCGGGCATCTACCTCCTCGCCCGGTTCGCGCCGTTCTTCGCCGAGGCCGGGCCGTGGCGGCCGATCGTCGTCACCCTCGGCGTGTTCACGATGCTGCTCGGCGGCGTCCAGGCGCTGCGCGAGCACGACCTCAAGCGCATCCTCGCGTTCGGCACGGTGAGCCAGCTGGGCTTCATCGCCGTGGTCGTCGGATTCGGCACGCGCGACACCGCGCTGGCGGGAGCGGCGCTCATCCTGTCGCACGCGCTGTTCAAGTCGACCCTGTTCCTCGTCGTGGGCGTGATCGATCGGCAGCTCAACACGCGCGACATCGACGAGCTCAGCGGGATCGCGCGCCAGGCGCCGACCATGACCGCCGTGTCGGTGGTCGCGGTCGCCTCGATGGCGGGGGTCGCGCCGACGCTCGGCTTCCTCGCCAAGGAGGCCGCGCTCACGGCGCTCATCGACGACGCCCTCGCGGGCGGCGCGTGGGGCTGGGTCGCGCTGGCCGGCGTGACGCTGGGCTCGGTGCTCACGGTCGCGTACGGCATCCGCTTCCTGTGGGGAGCGTTCGGGACCAAGCGCGATCGCGACGGCGAGCGGCGGGCGGACACCGCCTGGCCCGACCCGCCGATCGGGTTCCTGGCGGCGCCGCTCGTGCTGGGCGCCCTCGCGCTGGGCCTGGGACTCGCCGGGCCGCAGCTGGAGATGCTGATCGCGGCATATGCCGACACCGCCCCGGGCGCGGCACACGCCCATCTCGTGCTGTGGCACGGCCTGCAGCCGGCGCTGTTCGTCTCGCTCGCCACCCTGGTCCTCGGCGCGGCGGCGTTCTGGCTCACCCGCGCGACCGACCTCGACCGCACCGGGCGAATCATGCCGTTCACGGCATCCGACATCTACTTCGAGGTCGTGCGCAGCGTCGACCGCCTGTCGGTCGTGGTCACGCGCCTCACGCAGCGCGGGTCGCTCCCGCTGTACGTCGGGACGGTGTTCCTCGTGCTGATCGCCTCCCAGGGGACCGTCCTGCTGGCCGGCCACGAGTGGCGAATCGCCCTCGACGCGTGGCAGCACCCCGCGCAGCTCGCCGCGGCGCCGGTCATGATCGGCGCCGGGATCATCGCCGTCATGGCGCGCAAGCGCTACACCGGCGTCGTGCTCGTGTCGGTGACGGGCCTAGGCATGGTCGTGCTGTTCGCCACGATGGGTGCCCCCGATCTGGCCCTCACACAGGTGCTGGTCGAGGCCGTCACGCTCGTGGCCTTCGCGCTCGTGCTGCGGCGGCTCTCCTCGCGGCTCGGCGCCCACAGCGGCACCTCCATGCCGCTCGTGCGCGCGCTGATCGGCGCCGCCGTCGGCCTGACGATGGCCTTCCTCGTCCTCATCGCCACGGGCGCGCGCGTCGCGGAGCCGGTCTCGACGGACTGGGCGCGCATGGCGTACGAGATCGGCCACGGCAAGAACGTGGTCAACGTCGCGCTCGTGGATCTGCGCGGCTGGGACACGATGGGGGAGCTGTCGGTGCTCGTGCTCGCGGCCACGGGCGTCGCCTCGCTCGTGTTCGTCACCCACCGGACGGACGACACGCTCGCGCGATTGAGCCGGCGGCTGCCGCTGCGCACCCGCTTCGCCGCCGGGCGCGTGGCGCGGCGCCCGCTCGTGGAGACCACCGACGGCGTGCGCCCGCAGACGGCAGGGAACCGCAACAGCCCGCGCGCGTGGCTCGTCGGGGGGCAGAAGCTACAGACGGAGTCCCGATCGATCATCCTCGAGGTCGTCGTGCGGATCCTGTTCCACACGATCATCGTCGTGTCGATCTACCTGCTCTTCGCCGGCCACAACCTGCCGGGCGGCGGCTTCGCGGGGGGCCTCGTGGCCGGCATGGCGCTCGTGATGCGATACGTCGCCGGCGGGCGCTGGGAGCTGGGCGCCGCCGCCCCGGGCGACGCGGGCCAGCTGCTCGGGGTCGGCATGATCCTCGCCGTCGGAACCGCCGTGGCGCCCATGCTGTTCGGGCTGGATCCGCTCACGCGCGCGGTGTGGGAGGCCGAGCTGCCGATCATCGGCCACATCGAGTTCGTCAGCTCGACGATCTTCGACATCGGCGTGTACCTCGTCGTCATCGGCCTGGTGCTCGACGTGCTGCGCAGCCTCGGCGCCGAGGTCGACAAGCAGCTCAAGGAGTCGCCGCACGAGCCCTTCCGCGCCAGCACGGGGGGCTCCCGATGAACGTCTCGCTCGTCCTCGTCGTCATCATGGCCGTGCTCTATGCGGGCGGCGTGTACGCGATGCTCGAGCGCAGCCTCACGCGCGTGCTCATCGGGTTCCTGCTGCTCGGCAACGCCACCAACCTGCTGCTGCTCATCGTCATGGGCGTTCCCGGCGGGGCGCCGTTCTACGGCGACGACGGCCCGCAGAGCGATCCGCTGCCGCAGGCGCTCGTGCTGACCGCGATCGTGATCACCTTCGCCGTGAGCGCGTTCCTGCTCGCCCTCATCTACCGCTCCTGGCAGCTGGGCCACGCCGACCTCGTCGAGGACGACGCCGAGGACCTCGCGCTGCGCGAGCGCGCCGCCGACACGTCCGACGTCATGGAGGACGAGGAGGACGACGCCGACCTCGACGACGAGGCGACCACCGACTTCGTCGGCCTCGGTGCCGCGCCGCTGACGATCATCGCGTCCTCGCCCGACATCGATCGGGAGGACGAGCGATGAGCTGGAGCCTTCTCGTCCCGATGCTGGTGTGCCTGCCGCTTCTCGGTGCGGCGATCACCCTGGTGCTGGGGCAGCACCGCCGCTGGCAGGTGGGCGTGTCGATCGGCACGCTCAGCCTCACCTTCGGCATCGCGGTGGCGCTGCTGCTCGTGGTCGACGCGGGCAACCCGCTCGCCGTCAGCGTGGCCGGGTGGGACCTGCCGTTCGGCATCGTGCTGTACGTCGACCGGCTCTCGGCGCTGCTGGTGGCCGTCTCGAGCGTCGTGCTGCTCGCGGTGCTCCTGTTCTCGGTCGGCCAGGGCGCGGCGGACGGCGACGACGACACCCCCGTGTCGATCTTCCACCCCTCGTACCTGATCCTGGCCGCGGGCATCTTCGATGCGTTCATCGCGGGCGACCTGTTCAACCTCTACGTCGGCTTCGAGATCCTCCTCGTCGCCTCGTACGTGCTCATCACGCTGGGCTCCACGGAGTCGCGCATCCGCACCGGCACGGTGTACATCGTCGTCTCGCTCGTCTCGAGCATCCTGTTCCTCACCGCGATCGCCATGATCTACGGCGCGCTCGGCACCGTGAACATGGCGCACATCGCGGAGCGGATGACCGAGCTGCCGCAGGACGTGCAGCTCGCGCTGCACCTGCTGCTGGTGCTGGCGTTCGCGATCAAGGCGGCCGTCTTCCCGCTCTCGTTCTGGCTGCCCGACTCGTACCCGACCGCCCCGGCGCCCGTCACCGCCGTGTTCGCGGGCCTGCTCACCAAGGTCGGCGTGTACGCGCTCATTCGCACCGAGACGCAGCTGTTCCACACCTCCGACATCAACACGCTGCTGCTCGTGGTGGCGCTCGCGACGATGGTGGTCGGGATCCTGGGCGCCGTCGCGCAGGCGGAGCTCAAGCGCATCCTGTCGTTCACGCTGGTGAGCCACGTGGGCTACATGGTGTTCGGGCTCGCGATCGCCACGGAGGCGGCGATCGGCGCGACGATCTTCTACATGATCCACCACATCGTGGTGCAGACGACGCTGTTCCTCGCGGTCGGGCTCATCGAGCGCCGCGCGGGATCGACGTCGATCCTCAAGGTGAAGGGGCTCATGAAGGCCGCGCCGCTCATCGCGGTGCTGTACTTCATCCCGGCGCTGAACCTCGGCGGGCTGCCGCCGTTCTCCGGCTTCCTCGGCAAGTTCGCGCTGTTCGACGCCGCCGCGGCCGAGGGTACCCCGTTGATGTACGTGCTGATCGTGGGCGGCATCGTGACGTCGCTGCTGACGCTGTACGCGCTCATGCGCGCCTGGAACCTGGCGTTCTGGCGCGAGGAGGAGGACTCGAGCGAGACCGAGGCGCGCATCGCGTACCTCGGCGAGGCGCCCGAGGCGCAGCGGCAGGCCGAGCGCCGCGTGATCCCGCGGATCATGACCGCATCGACCGTGGGCATGGTGGCGGTGTCCGTGGCGCTGACGGTGTTCGCGGGGCCGCTGTACGAGGTGTGCGATCGCATCGGCCAGTCCCTGCTGCAGCCGATCTCGCTCGTCGAGCTGGGCAGCGTGGAGGAGGGGTCCTGATGGGTGCACCGGCCCGCCTCGCGCTGTTCTGGCGGCAGCTGCCGTTCTTCCTCTGGCTCGTCGTGCTGTGGATGCTGCTGTGGGGGCAGCTCACGGTGCTCGCCCTGGTAACGGGCGTGATCGTCGCGTTCTTCGTGACGACGTGGTTCCGGCTCCCGCCCGCGCAGATGTCGGGGCGCGTGAACCTCTGGCACGGCGCCGTGTTCGTCGTGACGTTCCTGGTCGAGCTGGTGCACGGCGCCCTCAGCGTGTCGTGGGAGGTGCTGCGCCCGGGACCTACGCGCGCCGCGATCATCCGCGTGCCGCTGCGGATCGACGACGACCTGATCATGACCCACACGGCCGTCGCGTCGTCGCTGATCCCCGGCTCCACGGTGATCGAGGCCGATCGGGAGCGGCGGGTGCTGTACCTGCACGCGATCGGGATGCGCGACATGGCGGCCGTGGAGAGCCAGCGCCGCCGGGTGCAGCGCTGGGAGGATCAGATCGTCCGCGCGGTCGGCTCGCGCGCCCAACTGCGCACGCTGCGCGACGGCGCCGGCCCGGTGGCCGATCGCGCCGAGACGGGAGGTGCGCGATGAGCGTCCACGCGGTTCTCGTCGCCGCGATCGCGGCGGTGCTCGCGGCGGCCGCGCTCGTGGCGCTCGTGCGCCTGGTGCGGGGGCCGTCGATCCTCGACCGCGCCGTCGCGAGCGACGTGCTGCTGACCGAGGTGATGTGCCTGCTGGGGGCGGAGATGGTGATCAACCAGCACGCGCGCACGCTGCCGGTGCTGCTGATCATCGCCGCCATCGGGGTGTTCGGGACGATCGCCGTCGCCCGGTTCGTCGCGCGGAGGGACCAGGGATCATGACCCCCGTCATCGACCTCGTCGCGCTGCTGCTCGTGCTGGCGGGCGCGCTGCTGTGCCTGATCGCCTCCGTCGGTCTGCTGCGCCTGGGCGATGTGCCGTCGCGCCTGCACGCGGCGACCAAGCCCCAGGTGCTGGGGCTGCTCCTCATCGCGACGGCGATCGCCCTCACCGCGCGGTCGTGGACGACCCTCGCGATGCTGCTGCCCGTGGTGCTGATCCAGCTCGCGACGGCGCCGCTGTCCGCGCACATGGTGGGCCGGCAGGCCTACCGCAACGGCACGTACGACGCCGATTCGCTCATCGTTGACGAGCTGGCAAACGAGCGCGACGGCCGCTGACGGCCGCGCCGAGGGCATGTCCGTGGTTGAGGCGGCCGAGCGCTGGCCGGACCAGGACTACCCCGGCGCGGAGTCCCTCGCGCACACGGCGCTGCGGGGCGCGGCGGCGCTGTCGGAGCTGCTCGACGCGGGTCGCGACGCGGTCGTCGTGGCGCACGGCACGCTGCTGCGGCTCGCCGTCGATGCGCTCACGGGCGGCCAGTGCCCGCGCATCCTCAACGGCGAGATCATCCTGCTCGAGCGCGACGGGGCCGGCTGCCGGGCGCGGCGCCTGACGGCCTGAGCCGGCTCAGCTGGCCAGCGCGTAGCCGAACGCGTTCGCGACGCCGGCGTTCGTGATCCCGCCCGCGCGCACGTTCAGCCCCTTGGCGAGCGCCGCGTCGGCCGCGGACGCCGCCTCCCAGCCGCGATCGGCGATCGCCGTCACGTACGGCAGGGTCGCGTTCGTCAGCGCGCGCGTCGACGTCTCCGGCACGGCGCCCGGCATGTTCGCCACGCAGTAGAAGAGGGTGTCGTGCACCGCGAAGGTCGGGTCGTCGTGGGTGGTCGCGTGCGAGCCCTCGAAGCAGCCGCCCTGGTCGATCGCGATGTCCACGAGCACCGCCCCGGCCCGCATGCCGCGCACCATCTCGTCGGTGACGAGCTTCGGCGCGGCGGCGCCGGGGATCAGCACCGAGCCGATCACGAGGTCGGCGTCGGCCACGGCCTCGGCGATCGCGTAGCGCGTGGAGTGCGCCGTCTGCAGGCCGTTGCCGTAGCGGGCCTCCAGCTCCCGCAGCCGCGGCAGGCTGACGTCGAACACCGTCACCTGCGCGCCCAGGCCCAGCGCGTTCGCGGCCGCGTGCTCGCCCGCCACGCCGCCGCCGATCACGACGACCTTGCCGCGGCGCGTGCCGGCGACGCCGCCGAGCAGGGTGCCGCGACCGCCGTGCGCCCGCAGCAGGTGGTACGAGCCCACGGCGATCGACAGGCGCCCCGCCACCTCGCTCATCGGCGTCAGCAGCGGCAGCGATCGATCCGGCAGCTGCACCGTCTCGTAGGCGACCGCGGTGGTGCCCGATGCCACGAGCGCGTCGGTGAGGGGGCGATCGGCGGCCAGGTGCAGGTAGGCGAAGAGCGTGAGGTCCGGGCGCAGGTAGCCGTACTCGGCCGCGATCGGCTCCTTCACCTTGACGAGCAGCTCGGCCTCGCCCCACACGTCGGCGGCGTCGGGCACGATGCGCGCGCCGGCGGCCGCGTACTCGTCGTCGGAGATGCGCGAGCCCTGCCCGGCGCCCGCCTGCACCAGCACCTCGTGCCCGCGGTGGACGAGGGCGTCCACGCCGGCCGGGGTGATCGCGACGCGATTCTCGTTGTTCTTGATCTCGGTCGGGATGCCGACGCGCATCGGGGACTCCTCATCACGGAAGGCGGATCGTGTGCGATGAGCGTCGCAGAAGATTCGTTTCGATCGTGTGAACGGGGAAGATTCTTCACTAGAGTGCGGTCGGTGGCTACAGTGGACGCGATGAGCGCCACCGGATCGCCCTCCGCCCCGAAGGATCTTCGCCCGATCGAGCTCGACGACCTGGATCAGCGCATCGTGGAGATCCTCGAGCGCGAGGGCCGCATCACGAACGCCGACCTGGCCGCGGCGCTCGACATCGCCCCGTCGACGGCGCACACCCGCACGCGCTCGCTCGTCGAGCGCGGGGTCATCACCGGCTTCCACGCCAGCGTCGACCACCGCCGGCTCGGGCGCGGGCTGCAGGCGATCATCGGCGTGACGCTGCGCGGCGGCACGCGGCACGACGCCATCGTGCGCTTCGCGGAGGAGGTGCGCGTGCTGCCGCAGGTGGTGCAGCTGTTCTTCCTCGGCGGCACCGACGACTTCATGGTGCACATCGCCGTCGCCGACTCCAGCGAGGTGCGCCAGTTCGTCGTCGACAACCTCTCGACCCAGCCGTTCGTCGCGTCGACGCGCACCAGCCTCATCTTCGAGTATCACCGCAACGCGGTCGCCTCGAGCTTCAGCTGATCTCCCGGCCGCGCCGCAGCCGCGCCGCCTAGCATGGCGCCATGGGCAAGAAGAAGCAGAAGGGTCCGAAGAAGACCTGCTGCAAATCGAAGCCCCGCTGCAAGCGGTGCCCGATCCGGATGCTGGCCGAGGGCCGGCTCGATCCCGATCAGGCCCGCGAGCTGTTCGCGAAGAGCCGCAACCGCAAGCAGGCGAAGAAGGAGCACCTCGACCTGAGCGGGCTGTGACGCCGCTCAGCCGCGATCGCGATCGAGCCAGGCGCGCAGCCGGTCCAGCGGCCACGTCGTGACGATGCGATCCGCCGGCACCCCCGCGCGCTCGGCCCGCTCGGCGCCGTAGTCGAGCAGGGAGAGCTGGCCGGGGGCGTGGGCGTCGCTGTCGATCGAGAACAGGCAGCCCTGATCGAGGGCGATCGCGATGAGCTCGTCGGGCGGATCCTGGCGCTCGGGGCGGGAGTTGATCTCCACCGCGACGCCGCGCTCCGCGCACGCGGCGAAGACGGCCTCGGCATCGAACTCCGACGGCGGGCGGGTCCCGCGCGAGCCCTCCACGAGCCGGCCCGTGCAGTGGCCGAGGACGTCGGTGCGCGGGTTGCGCGCCGCGGCGATCATCCGGCGGGTCATGCCCGCCGCGTCCATCCGCAGCTGCGAGTGCACGCTCGCGACCACCACGTCGAGCCGGTCCAGCAGCGCGTCGTCCTGGTCCAGGCCGCCGTCGGCGAGGATGTCGACCTCGATCCCCGTGAGGAGCGTGAACCCGTCGCCCGAGAACCCGGCCACGACCTCGAGCTGCTGCTCCAGCCGCTCGGCCGACAGCCCGTTGGCCACCGTGAGGCGCGGGGAGTGATCGGTGAGGGCGAGGTACTCGTGCCCGAGGCGACGGCCCGCGGCCGCCATCGCGTCGATCGGCGTGAGGCCGTCCGACCAGTCCGAGTGGCAGTGCAGGTCGCCGCGCAGCAGCCCGCGCAGGGCGCTGCGCCCGGCCGAGCCCGTGCGCTCGCGCAGCGCCGCGAGGTACGACGGCACCTCGCCGGCGAGCGCCTCCTGGATCACGCGGAACGTCGTCTCGCCGATCCCCGCCCGGCGCCGCAGCGCGGCCGCGTCGCGCAGCTGCGCGTCCGTGAGGTCCGCGATCACGTCGGCGGCGGCGCGGAACGCCTTCGACTTGTACCGCGACGACCGCTCCCGCTCCAGGAGATACGCGATCTCGGTCAGGGCATCCAGCGGATCCATGACGCCAGTCTGCCCGACCCGCGCCCGGGGTTCCCTACCGGAGGGGTTTCGCGCCAGCGGCGGACGCGATCGCCCGATCGATCCTCCGGACGCGCCGAAGTCCTCCCGAGGGGCGGCGCGACGGGATCAGTCGGTGCCGGCGTCGAACGCGGCGGACTCGCTCGCCCCGTCGAGGGCCTCGGCGAGCTGCTCGCCCTCCGCGGTGAGCGGCTCGGCATGCTCGGTGATCTCGTCGGACTCGCCGCGCTGCAGCGCGCCGATGAGCTCGCCGGTCGTGCCGCCGATGATGCCGCGCGCCACGTAGCCCTCCAGCCGGGCGCGCGAGTCGGCGATGTCGAGGTTGCGCATCGTGAGCTGGCCGATCCGGTCCGTGGGGCCGAAGGCGGCATCCCCGACGCGCTCCATCGACAGCTTCTCGGGCGCGTACGACAGCGCGGGGCCCTGGGTGTCGAGGATCGTGTAGTCCTCGCCCCGGCGCAGGCGGATCGCGACCGTGCCGCTGATCGTGGAGCCGACCCACTTCTGGATCGACTCGCGCAGCATGAGCGACTGCGGCTCCAGCCAGCGGCCCTCGTACATGAGGCGCCCGAGGCGGCGGCCCTGCTCGTGGTACGTGGCGAGGGTGTCCTCGTTGACGATCGCGTTGACGAGGCGCTCGTACGCGATGAACAGCAGCGCCATGCCGGGGGCCTCGTAGATGCCGCGCGACTTGGCCTCGATGATGCGGTTCTCGATCTGGTCGCTCATGCCCAGGCCGTGGCGGCCGCCGATCCGGTTCGCCTCGAAGACGAGGGCGACCGGGTCGGTGTACTCCTGGCCGTTGAGGGCGACCGGGCGGCCGGCCTCGAACGTGACGGTGACGTCCTCGGTCTCGATCTCGACCGACGGATCCCAGTACCGCACGCCCATGATCGGCTCGACGGTCTCGAGGGAGACGTTGAGCTCCTCGAGCGTCTTGGCCTCGTGCGTCGCGCCCCAGATGTTCGCGTCGGTGGAGTAGGCCTTCTCGGCCGAGTCGCGGTACGGGTACCCGTGCGCCACGAGCCACTCGCTCATCTCGGTGCGGCCGCCGAGCTGCGAGACGAAGTCGGCGTCGAGCCACGGCTTGTAGATGCGCAGGCGCGGGTTGGCGAGCAGGCCGTAGCGGTAGAACCGCTCGATGTCGTTGCCCTTGTAGGTGGAGCCGTCGCCCCAGATGTCGACGCCGTCCTCCTTCATCGCGCGCACCAGGAGCGTGCCGGTCACGGCGCGGCCGATCGGCGTCGTGTTGAAGTAGGTGCGGCCGGCGGAGCGGATGTGGAACGCCCCGCACGCGAGCGCCGACAGGCCCTCCTCCACCAGCAGCGGCTTGCAGTCGATGAGGCGCGACTGCTCGGCGCCGTACTGCAGCGCGCGATCGGGGATCGAGGCGATGTCGTCCTCGTCGGGCTGGCCGAGGTCGCCCGTGTACGTGAAGGGGATCGCCCCCGCGTCCTTCATCCAGGCGACGGCGCAGGAGGTGTCGAGACCCCCGGAGAAGGCGATGCCGACGCGCTCGCCGACGGGCAGGGACTGGAGGACCTTCGACATGGCCTCCAGCCTACCGTTCGCCCCGCCCCGCCCGATCCCGGTCCGGGCGCCGCGAAGGTGTGAGAAACGGCGGTTTCCGGCGCGGGATGACCGCCCTCTCTCATACCTTTGCGGCCGCGCAGGGGACCGGGCCGCGCCGGGACCGGGCCGGACGGGCGGGGTCAGTGGAGGGGGCTGTCGGCGATGGCTTGCTCGAACGCCTCGCGGTCGGACTCGCTGAGCAGCTGGCGGCCCAGGAAGAACAGCTGCAGGCCCTCCAGCGGCGTGCCGTACTGCGCCTGCTCGGCCTGCTGCCGCTGCCGGAACACCCCGGTCTCGTCGTGCGTGAGGTCGGTGATCGTGGCGTAGAACAGGCTCGGCTGGGGCGCCCCCTGCTCGTACATGAGGTCGCCGTCGCTGACCTCCGTGTACCACTCCCACACCACCTGGGTGGCCGGATCGGCGCTGCCGTAGAGCTTCTCGCGGCTGTCGTCGGTGATGCCGCCGTCCTCGTTGAGGGCGTACAGCGACCAGTACACCCCGTTCTCGGCGAGCACCTCGTCGATCACCGCCATCACCGCGCGCTTGTCGGACTCGGAGTGGATCGGCTGCTCGGTGGCCCACACCGGCGCGCTGTACTCCACGAGCATGGACTCGCCGCCGTAGCCGTTGCGCTCGGGGCGCGTCGAGCCCTCGCCGATGCGCACCCAGGTGAAGCCGAAGCGATCGCTCAGCTCCGTGCGGATCGCCTCCGACAGCTCGTCGAAGCGCGCCTGCATCTGCTCGAGCGAGTCGGCCTGGAGGATCAGGTCGGGGTCCACGTCGCGGATCCCGGGGTACGCCTGCTCCGACTTGTCGCGCACCGTCTCGCCGTCGTACGTGCCGGCGGCGGACGATCGCAGCGCGCTGGCGGCGCCGATCGTGCCGACGTTGAGCACGACCGCGACGCAGAGCGCGATGGCGCCGAGGAAGCGTGCCCGCGGCAGGAACAGCGCGGCGATCGCCACCGCCGCGACGATCAGCTGCAGCGCCAGCATCGTGGCGCTGTAGATCGCGTCGGTCGCCCCCATGCCGAGCTGGATGAGCAGCACGATGGCGAACACGCCGACGGTGGCGAGCGCGGTCCAGCCGAACCAGTGCCGCGCCGGCAGCGGCTTCGTCGCCGGCTCGGGCGGCGCGATCGGCGCCATCAGCTCGGGCGCGAACGGCGACGAGGGGAACTGGCGCGGCCGCTGGTAACCGCCGGGGGGCGGCAGCGGCGGCGCGCCGTCGTGCTTGGGGAGGAACCGCGACCGCGTCACCATGGCTTGTCCGTTCCGCCGCCGGAGCCCTCGTCGCCCTGATCGCCCTGATCGCCCTGCTCGCGCTCCTCGGCGCCGTTCTCGAGCTTCTCCTCGATCTGGTCGAGCTTGTCCTGCTGCTCCTGCTCGGTGGGCTGATCGTCCTGCTCGCCCTCGCCCTCGCCGTCGTCCGGCTGCTGCTCGTTCTGCTGCTGCTTCTGCTGCAGCCGATCCTGCTGGTCGTCCTGGGTCTGGGCGTTGTCGCGCTCCGGATCGGGCGACTGCTCGTTCGCCTCCTCGCTGCGGCACTCCTCCGGCAGCGCGAGGTTCACCTCCAGCGCCTCGGCGTAGAAGGCGTCGGCCTCGGCGCGGCTCTCGGCGGCGTCGCCCTGGCGCTCGATGACGAGCGCGAGGTTCAGCTGCACCGGGCAGCGCTCCAGCCCCTGCGCCAGCGGCAGCGCCGCCTCGAACTGCGCGCGCGCCTCGGGCAGCCGCTCGAGGCCGGCCAGGCCCACGCCGAGGTTGTACGGCGCCTTGTACGGCTCGAACCAGTTCAGCGGGTGCTGCGCCTCGGCCGCCGACACCGTGCCCTGCGGGTTGCCCTGCACGTGCGCCGTGATCGCCTGATGCGCGAACGCGTACATGCTGAGGATCTTCACGACGATCACGAGCCCCGCCAGGGCGATCGGCGCGAACCCGATGAGCAGCCACCTGCGCACGCGTCGCCGGGTCATGTGCGCACCTCCCTCGCCGACCGCGTCAGCCGCAGCGTCCGGCCGATGCCCGCCGCGGCCATTGCGGCCTCGGCCAGCAGCAGGACGGCCACGACGATGCCGATCGCCCACGACAGCTCCGTCCGCGCCCCGGGGGTGTCGGCGTCCGCCACGGACATCGTCTCGGCAGGCGCCTCCGGCAGCGCGGGCTCCTCGCCGGCCGAGCGGTGCACGTACGGCACGCCCAGGTCGTCGGCGATCGCGCCGAGCGCGGCCTCGTCGATCGTGGACAGCGCCGGCTCGCCCGTGGCCGGGTCCTCGATGTACTCGCCGGGCTGGCCGTCCACGCCCGCCGCCACACGCTTCATCGGCCCGCCCTCCGCGGTGCCGTAGCCGAGCACGGCGCCGCCGTCGACGAGGTCGGCGCTGCCCGCGAACGACTCCGGCTCCTCCGGCGCGGTCTGCTCGCCGTCGCCCAGGTAGAACACCATGCGGGCGCGATCGGCGTGCGAGGCCTGCACGGTCCGCAGCGTCTGCTCCAGCACGGGAGCGGCGATGCCGATCGAGCTGCCGGTGGAGCGATCGGTGGGCGGCGGCGTCATCACCTCGAGCGAGGCCATCAGGGCGCTCGTGTCGGTCGTGAGGGGCAGGCGCAGCTGGGCGCTGTTGTCGAAGGCGATCAGGGCGAAGCGGGCACCCGGGTACGTCTCGATGAGGGTGCGCACGTCGGCCGTCACGCCGTCGCTCCGGCGATCGCCCTCCGCGCCGCCCCAGTCCTCGGCCAGCATGCTCGTGGTGTTGTCGAGCACGATCACCACGTCGACGTTCGTGGCGACGGATCGGGCGGCGCCGTCCGGGATGCCGGGGCGGAGGGCGAGCACCGTGCAGGCGAGCACGAGCGCCGCGCGCAGCGCCCAGCGGGCCCGCGTGCCGGGCTCCGGGGCGCGCACGAGCGCCCACACGGCGAGCGCGAGGACCGGGCCGCAGATCGCGAGGATCAGCAGCGGATGCAGCACCGGCAGGAACGTCACAGCCGCACCCTCCATCCGATCACCACGAGCAGCAGGGCGAGCACGAGCGCCACGACGATCCACACGGTGGGCTCGTCGGTCCACACCACCTCGATCTCGCCGCGCAGCGCCGTCGCCTCCTGCTCCTGCACGCGATCGATGATGTCGCCCACCGTCGTCGTGCCGCGCAGTCCGTAGGCCTCGCCGCCGGTGGCATCCGCCGCCGCGACGAGCTCCTGCGCCACCGCGCCGTCGTCCTGGATCGGGTTCAACGCGAACACCCGTACCCCCACCGACGCGGAGTATGCCGCCGCCTCCTGCAGGGTGAGCACCGAGGCGCCCGCAACCTCGTTGTCCGTGGCCAGGATGATCGATCGCGAGCGCTCCTCGTCCGCATGGTCGAACCGCAGCGCGCACGCCGCCAGGCCGTCGCCGATCAGGGAGGCCCCCGGTCCGTCGAGCGTGCCCTGCCAGTGCTCGGGGGTGACCTCGCCGTACTCGAAGCTCTCGCGCATCGATCGCAGGTGCTCGCGCACGAACGCGTAGTCGTCGGTGAGCGGGAAGACCTGCACGGGGGAGGCGTTGAAGATCGTCAGCCCGATCCGTTCGCCCTCGAAGCCGTCGACGAGCTCGAGGAAGACGTCGAGCACCTCCTTGTCGACCTCGGTCATCGAGCCCGACACGTCCAGGCACAGCATGATGTCGCGGCTGGTGCTCTCGGGGACGATCGTCTGCGAGGCCATGGGGCGGCCGACCACCACGCCCCCCGCGAGCGCGGCCGCGGCCGCGAGCGCGACGATCGCGGCCAGCCCGGCGGCCCGGCGGCGGGCCGCGCGCCGCACCGCCGGCAGGTCGCGCAGGCGCTCGGCGCGCGCGACGAGGCCCCCCGCGCCGGGGCGCGCGCCGTCGCGCCGCCGCAGGCCCCGGGCGAGACCGGCGCCGATCGCCACGACGAGGAGGGCGGCGACGGCGACGATCGGCCAGATGCTCGTCAGTGCCATGCGTTCACCACCTCGCGCGCGGCGTTCGCGCCGGCGACGGGATCGATGACCGGGCCGCCGCGGAACAGGCTGGGGTAGTAGTGGCGCTTCATCGCGTCGATGAGGGCGGGATGGACGTTGTGGGCCTCGAGCTCGTCGAGCGACATCACGGGCGTCGCGATCCCCGTGTACTCGTTCACGAACGCGCGCGTGAGCCGGCTGAGCTCGGCGTTGGCGCGCCGCGCGGTGAGGTGGCCGTCCGCGTAGGCGCGCTCGACCGCGTCGATCCGCCGCAGGTAGTCCTCGCGCATCGCACTGAGGCGCTCGGCGGTGGGGCGCTGCGGCTCGGGGTCGTCGTCGCGCGGCCGCGGCGGGCGCGTGAGCAGCAGGATGAGCGCCACGACGCCGATGATGAGCAGCAGGATCCCGGCGGCCAGCAGCAGCCACAGCCCGCCGTACTGGGCGGGCGGGTAGAGCTCGTCGGTGGGCGTCACGCCCGCGCGGAGCAGGTCAGCGGGCCGCGACATTGACGGCCCTCCGATGCAGCATGGACACGAGCGTGGGCACGACGTCGTCGTGCGTCGAGACCGCCGCGTGGCTGATCTCGAGGCCGTTCAGCAGCTCGTCGCGGTGCCGGTCCTCCCGCGCCCTGGCGGCCTCGAGCTCGCCGACGACGGCCGCGTCGCCGTGCAGGAACGTGGGAACGCCCCAGCCGGTGTCGACGTCGCGGCGCGCCTCGCGCGACGGGCGCCCGCGCACCGGATCGGCGTCGCGCACCGCGATCCAGAGCACGTCGTGCTGCACGCGCAGCCGCCGCAGCGCCGCCTCGTGCTCCTCGGTGATCGGCTCCTCGTCCGTGACGACCACGACGATCATGCGCCGCTGCACCGTGCGCGCGATCGTGCGCAGCAGCGCCCCGCGATCGCTCGCCGCGCTCGCGGGCGTGCAGGCCGCGTCGATGGCCCGCAGCGCGTGCTCCAGGGCCCCCTCGGACCGGCGCGGTGGCAGCCGCCGCACGTCGTCCGCGTCGCCGTAGAGCACCGTGACGTCGTCGCCGTGGCGCACGCTCAGCAGCCCCAGGGCGCCGACGGCGAGGATCGCGAGCTCCTTCTTCGGGGTCTCGTCGGGCGCCAGCGCCGCCATTCGCCGCCCCGTGTCGACGGCGAACAGGATCGTGTGCATGCGCGTGGCGCGGGAGCGCTTCACGAGCAGGGTCGACAGGCGTGCGGTGGCGCGCCAGTCGATGTCGCGGATGTCGTCGCCGTGCTCGTAGCGGCGCAGGTCCTCGAAGTCCAGGCTCCGCCCGTGCAGCAGCGACGCGTACGCGCCGTCGAGCGCGTGCATCGACTTGCGCCGCGAGTGGATGAAGAGCTTGCCCTTCACCCGCGTGAGCAGGGTGGTCATGCGGTCACGGGGTCGGGACCGACTGGAAGATCGCGTCGATCAGGTCCTCGCTGCGGATGCCGTCGGCCTCGCCCTCGAACGTGAGCAGCACGCGATGGCGCAGCACGAGGTGGCGGAGCGTGCGCACGTCCTCCGGCAGCACGTGCGTGCGGCCGTTGAGCAGCGCGAGCGCGCGCGAGCACTGCAGGAACGCGATGCTCGCACGCGGGCTCGCGCCGTACTTGATGTAGCGCGCCTTCTCCTCGCCGATGTAGGGCGCGGGGTTCCGCGTGACGTAGCTAATCCCCACGATGTAGTTGCGCACGGCGGGGGAGACGTGGATGCGGCTGGCGACGTCCTGCATCATCAGGACGTCCTCGATCGTCGCGGAGCTCTCCAGGTGCCGCTCGGGGTCGAGCACGCCGGTGTCGATGCGCTGCAGCACCTCGAACTCCTCGGCCGGGCTCGGGTACTCCACGATCTCCTTGATGAGGAAGCGGTCCAGCTGCGCCTCGGGCAGCTCGTACGTGCCCTCCTGCTCGATGGGGTTCTGGGTGGCGATCACGAGGAACGGCTTGGGGAGGTGATGCACCTCGCCGCCGATCGTGGTCTGCCGCTCCTGCATCGCCTCGAGCATGGCGCTCTGCGTCTTGGCGCTCGAGCGGTTGATCTCGTCGAGCAGCACGAAGTTCGCGTGCACCGGGCCCAGCACCGTGCGGAACGAGCCGGTCGAGGCGTCGTACACCTGGTTGCCGGTGATATCGCTGGGCAGCAGGTCGGGTGTGCACTGGATGCGCTTGAAGTCGGCCGCGATCGTGTCGGCCAGCGTGCTCGCGGCCGTGGTCTTGGCCAGGCCGGGAACCGACTCGAGCAGGATGTGCCCGTTCGCGATCAGCGCGATCAGCAGGCTCGTGCGCAGCCGCTCCTGGCCGACCATCTTGCGCGAGTACGCCGTCGCGATGTGATCGAGCACCTCGCGCGCGCGGGCCAGCTCCTGATCGGTCGGTGCAGTGCTCACTTCGACTCCCTACGGTCCCTCGGCGGGCGCCGGCGCGTCGCCGCGTGCCCCCGGCCAGCCTACGTGCGCGCCGCGGCCGGGGCGGCGGGGAGTTGTGCCCGCGTGGCGCTCGGCGCATATCGCGCGCGCTCCTGGAGCGCTGACCCGCGCCGTCAGCGCTCCAGGAGCGGGTCGCGCCGTCGGCCGGCGGCGACCACGCCCCACGCGACGAGGGCGAACGCGGCGGCGATGCCGACGATGTACAGCGCGACGCCGCCGTAGCCGCCCTGCAGGTGCGGGTTGAGGAAGGGGTACGGGTACCACCACGGGTCGCCCGTGGCGGGGCTCGTGACGAGGTTGGCGCGCACGAGCGTGTACACCGCCCACGCGACCGGATACATCACGATGATGCCGATCGCCGACCACGGCAGCCCGCGCCGCCGCGGCGCGAACAGGGCGTCGATCAGCAGCAGCAGCGGCCCGACGAGGTGGAGCACCTCGTTCGACCACGGCACCGTCTGGCCCTGGGGCAGCTCGACGCCGCGCAGCAGCAGGTTGTACACGATGCCCGTGATGAGCATGAACGTGCTCGCGGTGGCCAGCCCGATCGCCAGCCACGCCGGATCGCGCTCCTCCCGCACGAGCCAGCCGCGCACGGCCGCGATCGTCAGCACGACGGCGGCGAGCACGTTCGACTCGATCGTGAAGAAGCTGAAGAAGTTCGCGACCACGGTCGGCATGTGCTGGCCCGCCTCGATCGCGATCTGCACCGTCCGTGTCAGCTGCGCGACGACCGCCGCGGCGATGAGGACGGCGGTGGCCAGGCGCAGCGCGCTCCACACCGTGGTCCGCAGCGACGTGGCGGGGGCGTCCGTCTGCGGCATCATGCCGTCAGCGTATCGGCGGCGCGGATAGGATCGGGGAGTAACGCACCCGATCAGAGGGGGAACCGTGCCGGGCATCGTCATCGTGGGCGTCCAGTGGGGAGACGAGGGCAAGGGCAAGGCGACCGACCTGCTCGGCGATCGCACCGACTGGGTGGTCAAGTTCAACGGCGGCAACAACGCCGGCCACACCGTCGTCATCGGCAACGAGAAGTACGCCCTTCACCTGCTGCCGTCGGGCATCCTCTCGCCGGGCGTGAACGCCGTGATCGGCAACGGCGTTGTCATCGACCCCGAGGTGCTCTTCGCGGAGCTCGACGCGCTGTCGGCCCGTGGCGTGGACATCTCCAAGCTCAGGGTGAGCGCCAACGCGCACCTCATCACGCACTACCACCGCACCCTCGACAAG
>Ga0182749_1000322_pt1 | contig 48242 bp, 45 predicted proteins | sample eDN3rd37CKraftMG_FD_128875 | JGI IMG/M metagenome (GOLD analysis project Ga0182749, IMG submission 128875) | Enriched Miracle-Growth compost microbial communities from Emeryville, California, USA - eDNA 3rd pass 37_C Kraft MG (version 2) (version 2) ...
CTGTATGGCCTTGCTGAAGTTGCTCTTGTTGGCGTCCTTGGCGCTGCCGCACGCGGCAAGGGTAAGGGCAAGGCTGCTGATGGCGACGATCTTGATAGCGGTATGCAAAACTAGCTTCCTCTGTAAGTTAAGACAAGGCTCTTCATCATAGAAGGGGGACAACGACATTCATTAAACTTGTTTTTGCGAAGAAACACATCTAATGGAAGGAATGCCGATGTCCCCAGTCAATTTTATCTTAGGAATTCGAGATATCGTGATTGAGCGTGTGGAGCCCGGGAGATTCATGTCTGGGCCAGGCCATCCAGGCGCCTGGCAGTACTTTCCCAATGGCATGATCGTGGCCGACCGCTCTCATGTGGTGCGGCTTGGAGCTGGCCAGCGCAGCCCTTTTGCGTGCGCTCCAGGATGTCGTAATAGGCTTTGCGTTCTCGTTGAATCTGCGCGGACAAGCTGTAGAAGCGTTGTGGGCTGCCATCTGCGCGGGTTAATAGTAGATCACCTATCGCTCGTGCTATACGGCCATTGCCGTCCTCAAACGGATGCAGTGTGAGGAACCATAGATGTCCTAATCGGGCTCGAATGAGGGAGGGATCTTTCGGTGTTGAGGCATCCAGCCACGCGAGGAAGCGTGCCATCTTTGGTGCTATTTGCTTGGCGGGGGAGCCTCGAAATGCACTTTCGCACGGCCAATAGAGCCAGACACAACCTGCATGGGGCCGGTGGCATTATTGTCACCCACGTAAAGGTCTACCAATTCAAGAATCGCCGGCCCTAGAACGGAGGCCAGACCGTATTCGCTCAGGCAGGTAGAAAAAGGCCTTCATCGATGCAAAGTGTTATTTGCTCCTCGATAGCACTGCGAAACGCTTTCGCGGCCAAGCTGAGGGGGCGTCCTTTGGCGACGGCGAACATGCGCGTGACGGAAAAGCTCCGGATGGGCACTGCGACAAGCCCCTGCCAAATCACCGATGTCCGTGAGACGGACCTCGGCATGACAACTATCCCGACATTGGCGCGGGCCAGTTGCGCTGCGCCTTCGCCGCCATCGATTTGGACGACGGGCTGCACTGCGCCGTACTGTGACTCGAAGCTATTGCGCATTCCTAGCGAAATGATGATCGGCAACTTGCACAGCTCTCGGGCGTGTACGCTGGAGCGAGCGGCCAGCTTGCTTCCTCGAGGGCAGAAAACGGCGATTTCCTGCTTCATCAGCGGCGTGAAGCGGATGTGATCCTGATTACCTGGGTCCGAGACGATCGCCATGTCGATGGTGCCTGCTGACAGGCGGTGCAATGCATCCTCGGTTGGGCTCTCGGTCAGCTCAAGCCGAACCAGGGGAAACCGTTTACGGAAATCCTGTGCAATCCGCCCGTATAAGGCCTGTCCGACTGTCGGGGTTGCCGACATGCGCACCGTGCCGCGCACATCAGGGTTGAACCCGCGCATTCCACGGTTGAAGTCCGAGACATCCTGGGTAGCGCTCTGCAATTCATGCAGGATGAACCTGGCTCGCTCCAGGAACATGAGGCCGCTCTCGGTCAATTCCACGCCCGCGACGCTGCGGTTGAACAGCGGGCCGCCTGTGTCTTCCTCCAGCAGGCGTATCTGCCTGCTGACGGCCGACTGGGCCACGTGCAAAACCGCGGCGGCCCCGCTGATGCTTCCTTTTTCCGCAACCGTCAGAAAATACCGTACCCGCCGCAGGTCCATCCATCTCTCCTTGGTCTAGATTCATATAAATTATAGATGGTGAACATCTAAAATAAATGCTTTTTAGCTGGCTTATTACGGCTTAGGATTTATCCAGACAACCACAAACTGGAGACAATCATGACTGCTGCACATACAGCACTGCGCACCATCCAACCTAACTGGGTACGGTTGAGGACATGTATCCTGAAAAGGGGAGTTCGCACTGGTGCCACGGCGCTTGTTGCTGTGTTGTTGTGCACTGCCGCTCACGCCCAGTATCCAGAGAAACCCGTGCGAGTAGTTGTTCCCTTCGCGGCGGGCGCAGGTGCTGATATCGCGTCGCGCTTCATGACCGAAAAGCTCAGCGGGATGTGGGGAAAGAGCGTGGTGGTGGAGAACAAAGTCGGTGCCAACAGCATAATCGGTGCGCAGCAGGTTGCGCGAGAACCTGGCGATGGCTACACATTGTTAGTCCCCAACGACACCACCCTCGCGGCAAACCCTTGGCTTTATGCTTCGCTTCCTTATTCCCCCTTGAAGGACTTTGCGCCCATTGCGCTGATCGGGGAGACGCCCTTCGTGTTGGTCGCGTCACCCCAGTTCCCGGTGCGCTCCGTCAAGGAACTGATCGATATGGCGCGAGCCAAGCCAGGTGCGATCAACTTCGGTTCCAGTGGCATCGCTAGCGCACAGCATCTACCGATGGAAATGTTGGTGCACAGCGCACATATCAAGTTGATGCACGTTCCGTACAAAAGCGCGTCAGATGCGGCGATAGGAGTGGTCAGCGACCAGATCCAAGTGATGTTTGCTGGGGTTTCTTCAGTGCTTCCGTTCCTGCAGTCCGGCAGACTGACCCCTCTGGCGGTTAGCTCCACCGAGCGGCTCGCTGTACTGCCTGACGTGCCCACGATGGCTGAGTCGGGCTTTCCTGGTTTTCGTTATGGCGCATGGCTGGGCGTTGTGGCACCCGCTGCAACGCCAGCGGACATTGTCAACAAGATCAACGCCGACATTGGTACCGTCTTGCGTCAGCCTGAGGCGCGCGAGCGACTTATCGCTCTAGGGTTCCTGCCCGCCGTGCCGTCCACGCCAGAAGCATTTCGCAAGTATATCGCCGACGAGACTGTGCGCTACGGTAAGCTGATCCGAAGCGCCGGCATCGAGCAATCACGCTAACGTAACACGACGTCCAAGGATCCGAGCTGAACCATGCGCATCATCGCCCTTCACGAAGCCGCATTTCCGGTGCAAAGCACCATGCGCAACGCAGTATTCTCCTTCGCGGAGATGACCACTTCCATCGTCGCAGTAAGACTCGACTCGGGCACCGGCAACGGTCCGGTAACTGGATACGCCTTCAACTCCACTGGCCGATATGCTTGCGGACAATCCATGCGGGAGCGCTTTTTCCCGCGTTTGCTGCGCGCTAAGCCTGAGTCGCTGCTTGACGCGTCCGGCGTGCTCGATCCGGCAAAGGCCGTAGCGACGATGCTTGTTGGTGAGAAGCCGGGCGGCCACGCCGAACGCTGCATCGCCATCGGCACCATCGAGACCGCGCTCTGGGATGCTGTGGGCAAGTCGCAGGATTTGCCCACCGCCGAGCTACTGGCCCGCCGCTATCGCGGCGGCCCGATGCATCAGAAGGTTTCGGTGTACGTAGGCGGCGGGTGGTACCGTCCGGGCGGCCTGCCGCAGGACGTGGCTGACGAGATCCGTTCACATCAGGAGAGCGGTTACACGCACGTCAAGATCAAGGTGGGTGGCGCATCGCTGGACGAAGACCTGCGGCGCATCGAATGCGCCCTCGGTGTGCTACCCGACAGCGGGCACTTGGCGGTCGATGCCAACTGCAAGTTCGAGCGCGACGAGGCGCTGGCCTATGCTACCGCGCTGGCCCCGTACCGGCTGCGCTGGTTCGAAGAGCCCTGCGATCCCAACGATTTTTCCTTGATGGCGGAACTCGCTTCCGTCTACGCGCCGCCGTTGTCGGCCGGAGAGAACCTATACGGCATGCAGGACGTGGTGAACCTTATCCGCCTGGGCGGCTGGCGCAGTGGGCGGGACCTGATCCAGGTCGACCCCCCGCAGTCCTACGGTATGGATGCCTACGCCATCATGGTCCTCGACCTGGAAGCACGAGGCTGGCAGGCTACCAGCCATTTTCCGCACGGCGGCAACCAGATGTCGCTGGCCCTGGCGGCCGGCCTTGGTCTGGGTGGCTGCGAAGCCTATCCTGGCGTGTTTGGCTCCTTCGGCGGCTTTGCGGACGGCACCGTGGTGGAGGGTGGCTATATACAGCCGCCACAGCTGCCCGGCATCGGCTTCGAGGGCCACAGCGCCTTATACGCACTGATGCGCACGGTTGGTGCTGACTGATTCTCCGCCGCTCCGATTTTTCCTATACCTTCGAGAAATGTATATGAACTTTGTGACCTTTCGTACGCCTGCTGACTCCACACCCCGCCTGGGCGCTGTTGTGAATGAATCTGTTGTGACTCTGCCGGGCGACATGATCAACCTCTGCTCCAAAGGTGTCCCCGGTTTTGCCGCCGCAGCCGAGATGGCCGCCGCAATGCCTGTCGCGGACCACCAGCCCTTGACCGCGGTTGAGCTGTTGCCCGTGGTGCCGCGTCCTGGCAAGATCATCTGCTTGGGGCTCAACTATGCCGACCACGCCACAGAGGGCGGCAATAGCAAGCCGGAATACCCGAGCTTTTTCATGCGCAGCCCCTCGTCCCTCACAGCACACGGCGCGCCGATAAAGCGTCCTCGCGTTTCGACCAAGCTCGACTTCGAGGCCGAGCTGGCCGTGATCATCGGGAAGACCTCTCGCCACCTAACCCCCGTCAACGCCTTGGAAGCCGTGGCAGGTTATTCCTGCTTCAACGACGGCACACTGCGCGACTATCAGCGCAAGACCGCACAGTGGACGATTGGCAAGAATTTTGACGAGACGGGTTCCTTTGGGCCCTGGCTGGTGCCCGCGTCTACATTGCCTGCGGGCGCCGCTGGCCTGAAAATCGAATCACGGCTGAACGGGACGGTCATGCAGAGCAGTAACACGGCGCACATGCTCTTCTCCGTGAAGGAAACGCTGTGCCTCATCACCGAGGCCATCACCCTGGACCCCGGTGACGTGATCATCATGGGAACACCCGCCGGCGTCGGCTACGCACGCACGCCGGCGGTGTGGATGAAGGCTGGCGACACCATCGAAATCGAGATCGAAGGGATCGGCATCCTGTCGAACCGGATCGAAGACGAAGCCTGAGCGGCGCCACCCTGATATTTGAGGACAACATGATTTTTGAATTGAGAACCTACACTGCTGAGCCTGGCCGCAGTGCCGATTTCCTGAAGCTGTACGAGGTCATGGCATTGCCCTTGCAGCAAAAGTATCTTGGAGGCCTGGTTGGCTTCTATGTAAGCGAGATCGGCCCTCTTAATCAAATCGTTCATCTATGGCGTTTCGACAGTCTTGCTGAGCGCGAAAGGCGCCGCTCCGAAATGGAATCCGATCCCGAATGGCAGGCTTATAGGGCTCGGTACAAGGAGCTGGGTGCCATACGGCGGCAGGAATCGAAAATCCTAAAGCCGACCTCGTTCTCGCCCACGTAGAGACTGGAAAAAGCCGCATCTAGTCATCCAGCTTGGCGCGGAACACGTATTGGGCACTAGTGACGCATGCGGCGCCGTCCTTATTTTCAGCAACGACGGGCTATTTGGCTCACGCCATTCGTCAGCACCATGGCGTGGCACCGGACAGCTTAACTGAACGCTTCGCGGTTCGACGGCGGGCGAAGTATGGGACCCACACTTTCTCCTATGAGACATAAACTCACGCGACTTGCAGGTCGCACGAATACGTTCTTTACAAGGTCAATGCTGATTATCGTAATCCTCATGGTCGACGCCCTCCTGGGATAAAGTGAGAGTTGACACCTTTTGAGTCGAGCCGGAAAGGGTAGCATTTAACTACTCTGGAGCACGCAAGTCCTTGCTGTAGTTGGTTTTCTATTTTTCCTGGCACGTCATGGAAGCGCATCCTGGAGCGCACCGGTGTGCCGCATGTGGGCACGTATGACATCCGACACAGGGCGGCGACGGATATCGCCAGTTCTGGCGTTCCGCTCAAGGTTGGCATGGCTCTGACCGCGCACAAGACGGTTTCCATGTTCATGACCTACGAGCACACGGAGGATGACCCTATCCGGCAGGCGGTAGAAAGGGTCGCCAATTTGCGACAGGACGTCATCGACGGATGCGCCATGCCTGCGGCCCAGACGACTGCTGAAGCGTCTGCACCTGCCATTGCGGATGCGCCAAAGACACTCACCAGTCAGGGCAACTATCGGTCCTATCGCCATCGTAAGAGCCCGACCCGCGCCGTGCCACCTGGTACGAAGCGCGCCACTGAGCTCGATGTGCAGCCGACAGATCGGTCCTGATAGCCCTCTGTCCAGGGCAAGCCGTGATGTTACGCTGATCGGCTTTCCCGATTGGTTGGGAAAGTATATAGACGCTATGACAATCTACTGCAGCGGGTGCCGCTGTACCGAAGTTCCGTTCTCAAGAAAAAGATCGACGAATCTCGTAGTGAGTACTGCGCCCGCCACCTTCCGATTTTTGCAGTACTGCGTGGTGCAGCAGTTCTGTGATGTCGCGCAGTGCAGTATCCTGCGAGCATTTGGCGATGGCTGCCCACTTGCTTGTCGTCAGCTTACCCTCAAACCCATCCAGCAGTCGGTTCAATACTTTGATCTGACGGGCATTCATCGGGATGCACGACGCCCATTGCCAGAACTTCGCCTTGGCTAGCACTTGATCCAGGGTGGCGTGTGCGTGTTCCACTGCCTTCAACAACGCCGCAAGAAACCACTGCAGCCAGCCGGTCACATCCGTCCGATGGAACCCGATACGACCTGCATAGGACCCGTGGCATCATTTCGCCAATTGCCTACACGTATACGGCTCATGCCGGAATAGCCGGTGGGGAACAAAGCAGCGTGCCAGCCGAACAGACGTTCACTCGTTAGCGCGGCTGGTGCGTTACGAGTGGCGTCCATCACCATGTCGACCACGCCTTCGACATGGCGATCGACAGGAGCAAGGGCACCGATGTCTACCCCTAGTCGTCGTGCGACAGAGGATCTGACTGAGGCGACGTCTAGCGTTTCGCCTTCGATGGCACTGGTTTGAACCACATCTTCGGTGAGTGCCGCCAGGCTAGCTTCTTCACGCAGGCCCATGCCGACATCGCTCAGACGGCCCAACAAGAGCCCCTGGGCGCGGCTGACCGCCGTCATCGGCTCGGCCAAGGCGGTCAGGTCGTATCGCCAGACAGGCCAGTGCGGCGATTGCCAGATGTATTCACCGTATTTCATGCGGTGATTGTGGGGGCGATTCGCCGCATTGTCAATTGGGCAGATGATAGGTTCCGGGCGGCGCAGTTCACCGGAGCAGGTGATCTGGTTTAAGCACTAGCCTTCATCAAGCAACGGACTGGGCCTTGGCGCTTTGGGGAGGCATGTCTTGTCCCTTGGATGCGAACACGGCGATTAACACCTGCCATGCAATTGACACCGCGCCGACGATGAACACGACGTCACCGAAGGTACGAATCCAGCGCAGCGTTTCAAGGAAACCTTGCTGCAGAAATTCGTCGCTGCGGGCGTACCACATGCATAAAAAAGCTTTTGAAGAGAGCAATGCCTTTGTCAGCGCCGTGGTAGACGCAATTGCGTCGTAGAAAGGGTTTGGTCTGCAGGCTTCCATCCACGCGCTGGCGCTATGTTGAGTGCAGAGTGGCTTGCGAAACTGATCAGGCGACATCTCAAGGCACGGTACGATGCAGCTTTTGTTTTCGTCGTTGCATGAATTCGATGAACTTTGGCTGGCATGCGTAGGCAACGTTCAGTCGCATTGCGGGCCGCGCACTGGCTCGATCCGGCGTAAAGATTCTGCCGGGGGCAATGAATATACTGCTTTCTGATGCTTCCTCTACCAGCTGCTCTTCATGATCCCCAGGGTGGAGATAAGCCCAGAGATAAAAACAGTTGGATGGTTCGCAAAAGACTCCGAGGCCTAGCTTGTGCAGTGTCGTCAATGCCTGGTCTGTAGCCTGAGCAACCTTGTTCCGAAGCTTGCGCAAGTGCTTCAGGTAGTGGCCGGATGCGATGAAATCGTAAAGCATGCGCTCGGCAATATCATCGGAGCTGGCGATGGTCAGCATTTTCAGGTCGCACAGGGCACGCGCCAACGGGGCGTTGCAAGCCACATAGCCAACCCGCAGCCCGGCAGACAGGGTCTTGGAGAATGTTCCCACGTAGATGACGCGTTCCAGTTGATCCAGGCTGGCAAGCCTGGGGGCATCTGCAGGCAGAATATCTGCGAAGGGGTCATCCTCCACTACCTGGAACCCATGCTGGGCTGCCGCAAGCAGAATACGATGGCCTGTCGGCAGAGACAATGAGCTGCCGGTAGGGTTGTGTGCCTGTGACTGGGTAAAGAATATCTTGGGCCTGTAGCGGGCTGCTTTCGCATTTAGGTCTTCAATGTCGGGGCCGCTGACCAGCCGACGAACACCAACGATCTGAACACCGCACAGATGCAGTTTGGCAAACAATGGATAGTAACCAGGGCTATCGACAAGCACCGTATCGCCAGGCTCAAGCAACTGGCGGGCAATGAGATCCAGGGCATGATTGGCGCCCAGTGTCGTCAATATCTGTTCCGTCTCTACCTGTATGTACCGGTCACACAGGCTCTGGGCAAGGTATTCGCGCAAACGAATGAATCCCCACGGATCGCCATAGCCATGAACCTGATTGTCTTCCGGGCGTGCGTATGGTGTCGACGGCAGTCGAAACTGTGGGCTTCCCACCCAGTCATGAGGCGGGCGACCTTCGCCCACGCGCACTTCATAGTGCCGGACCAATTGCTCTCTGAGCAGAGAGGCTGCATCAACGGCTTGCGCTACCGAAAGCACCTTGGGCAGTCGGTCATGACGGCTTGTTGTCGGGACATAGTAGCCAGACCCTATGCGGGCTTCGAGCTGACCGAGGGCAACCATGCGGTCGTAGGCCTCGACCACTGTATTCTTCGAGATGTTGAGCTCCGCAGCGCATGTACGAATCGACCAGATGCGGGCGCCGGGTAGCCACACGCCGTCGGTAATAAGCTGATGGATTTGTTGAATGACAAACTCAATTCGGGTCATGTACAGCTCGAAGATTGTCTTGGGTTAAACAATGGTACGGTTTCTGTATGCTGTAAAAACTGTACCTTTTATTGTACCCATATACCTTCTATCATGAGCCACTCTGTCACTTGGTCGACGGATTGCCAAAGACAAATAGATTGGGTGAGAAGCCCACCTTCCAACCCCGGTTCGAGGGGGTAGCAGTTTTCATGGAGATGACAATGACAGCATTCAATCGGCGTTCTGTATTGAAGACCCTGGGTGCGGGTTCCCTGGCGGGAGTAGGCCTGGGGCTTGCCGGTACCGCCAGAGCGCAAAGCAAGGTGAAGTGGCGCATGCAGGCGCTATGGGACGGCGGCACCACTCCACAGAAGTTCGAAGAGATTTTCGTTAAGCGAGTATCCGAGCTGACAGAAGGTCAGTTTGAAATTGAGTTGTTCTCTGCTGGCCAGTTGGTACCCGCAAACCAGGCATTTGATGCGGTGCGTGGGGGAGCCTTCCAGTTGATGAAAACCTTCGACGGCTACGAAGCAGGAAAAATTCCCAGCTTTGCCTTTACCAGCACCATTCCCTTTGGTTTCACGGAATCAGATCAGTATGAGGCCTGGTTCTATGAAATGGGCGGGCTGGATCTCGCACGCAAGGCCTATGCGCCTGCAGGCCTGTTTTACATTGCTCCCACTGTGTATGGCCCCGAGCCTATTCATTCCAAGGTGCCGCTCAAGACAGTGGCAGACTTCAAAGGCAAGAAGGGGCGCTTCGTTGGTCTGGCGTCGACTGTCATGGGTGCATTGGGCGTAGCAGTGACTCCGCTGGCTACGGCCGATGTTTACTCTGCCCTGGACAAGGGGATAGTTGATATTGCCGATCGGGGTGATCTGACAGCCAATCAGGAAGCGGGTCTGGGAGAGGTCGCCAAATTTATCATCCAGCCAGGCCCCCATCAGCCCACTACGGCCACCAGTTATGTGGCTAATCAGGCAGCCTACAACGCGCTGTCGGACACGCACAAGGCTGTCCTTGCTGTGGCAGCTCGCGAGGTGTCCAGCGCTATGCGCCAACACATCCTGGTCGCTGATGGCAAGGCTATCGATGCGTTCAAGGCACAGGGTGTGACGGTCAGCTCGCTTGATCCGGCAGATGTCGCCGAGTCTCGCAAGAAAGTGGTCGACGTCTGGCGCACCGCAACCAAGGGCGATGCGCTTGCCACGCAGATTCTCGACAGCCAGATTGCTTTCATGGAAAAGCTAGGTCTGATCGCCTGACGCCAGCGAGCATTTCGCTGGTTTTATCGGCATGGCCTCGCAAGGCCATGCCCTCCTGATTCGCCTTTATCCGGATACCGACTATGCCGAGCGTCATCCGTACCTATGTTCGTGCCGTCACGGCACTGAACAGGGCCTTGTTCATGCTGGCGGCAGCGCTGATGCTGGTCATCGTGCCTTCCATGATGGCCGAGGTCATTAGCCGCTATGTGTTCCATGCACCGACAGTCTGGGGCATGGAGTTGGCTGTCCTTCTGTTTGGCCCTTATTTTCTGCTGGGCGGCCCCTACCTCCTGCACCTTGGCGGACACGTCAACATGGACCTGTTCCGCAATCGCATGCCGCCTCGAATCGGTCACTGGGTGGAAATCTTCAATCAGCTGGTCATCCTGTTCTTCTGTGGAGTCATGCTGTATTACGCCACGCCTCTGGTGTTGCAGTCCATTGAGTACGGGGAAACGACGTTCTCAGCATGGAACCCGCCGCTCTGGCCTTACAAGATAGCCGTGCCCGCAGCCATGCTGCTGCTGGGTCTGCAAAGCCTGGCGGAACTGGCTCGACTGTGTTTTGGTGAAAAGAAGGAAAGTGCAGCATGAGCCCGAACCTGATTCTCATATTGATGTTTGGCGGTCTCACCCTGCTGATGTTGACAGGCCTGCCGATCGCTTTCGTGCTGGGTGGCTTGTCACTGCTGCTCACGATCACGCTCTGGAACCCGGACTCCGTCGTCATCATGGTGCTCCAGGTGTTCGACACCATGCGCTCGGAAGCGCTTCTGGCCGTGCCCCTATACATTCTGATGGCAGGTATCCTGCAGCGATCCGGCGTCATAGAAGACCTATACCGGGTCATGGGCTTGTGGTTCGGCCGCTTGCGGGGCGGACTGGCCATCGGAACCGTCATCATCTGCGTTGTCATGGCAGCCATGACGGGTGTCGTCGGGGCTGCCGTCACGTCTATGGGTGTGCTGGCTATGCCTGAGATGCTGCGACGTAAATACAATCCATCCTTGGTGGCGGGGACGATCTGCGCGGCCGGTACGCTCGGGGTGTTGATTCCGCCCTCTGTGCTGACCATTGTGTATGCCGTGACCGCTCAGGTCTCCATCGGCAAGATGCTTATTGCCGGTATCGTACCGGGCATTCTGCTTGCGACGATCTATATTCTGTACATCCTGTATGTCTCGTACTTTCAGCCTGGCAAGGTACCGGCAGACGATGTCAAGCCCGTTCCCATGCGCCTGAAGCTGATCAGCCTGCGGGCCATCTTTATTCCCGCCGTCCTTATCGTGCTGGTCCTTGGGTCAATCTTCACGGGTATCGCCACCCCCACCGAGGCCGCGGCCGTTGGCGTGGTCGGCGCCATCCTGGCCAGTATCGCACGACGAAAGTTCTCGATTATGGTGCTGACGGAGGCTGGTATCCAGACGCTCAAGGTGACCTCGATGATTCTCTGGATCACGATCGGGGCCAAGGCGTATGTGGCTATCTTCACGGGGCTTGGCGGTGCCGATACCCTGATCGGATTGATTCGCGATCTGGAGGTGAACCCCTACGTCGTTCTGGCGATCATGATGCTGATCCTCATCTTCCTGGGCACCTGCCTGGACGAGATAGGCATCATCCTGCTGACTGTTCCCGTATTCCTGCCCATCGTCAAGGCGTTTGGGTTTGACGAGATATGGTTTGGTGTGCTGTACGCCATCTCGATTCAGGTGGGATACATCAGCCCGCCCTTTGGCTATTCCCTGTTTTATCTCAAGGCCACACTTCCACGCGGCATGGGCATGGGCGAGGTTTATCGGGGAGTCATTCCCTTCATGGGCCTGCAGATCCTTGCTTTGCTGATCTGCGCTGCATTTCCAGCCATGGTCACTTGGCTGCCAAAGTTCGTTGGCTGAATACATTTACTAAGAGGTAGTAATGACTGTGAATCGCAAAACTTCGCGCATCTCTGGCTTTCATAAGCTGGACGTTCCCGGACGGATAGACAAGGCCCTGGAATTTGCCGGCCTGGACGACAAGGAGCTCAAGTCGCTGTTCCTGAATACAGGAAACCTGCCAGTCGAGCTAGTCGATCAGTTGATCGAGAACGCTGTCGGCACCATGAATATTCCCGTTGGCGTGGCAACAAACCTGCTGATTGACGGCAAGGATTACCTTGTGCCAATGGCAACCGAGGAATCATCTGTTGTCGCAGCTGTATGTAATGCAGCACGCCAATGCTACGACTCGGGGGGGTTTATCACTTCGATGTCGGGCACCCGCATGATTGCGCAAGTACAGCTGGTGGGCGTCTCTGATCCAACAAACGCGCGTCTGGCTATTCTCGAGCATATGGAAGAAATTCGTGCCATTTGCAATGATTGCGATCCAGTCCTTGTACGCCTGGGTGGCGGCTTCCGTGATCTGGAGGTACGTATCATCAATGCGCCAAGCGGCCCTATGGTCGTGACTCATCTCATCGTGGATACGCGCGATGCGATGGGGGCCAATGCAGTCAACACCATGGCGGAGAAGCTCGCACCGCACATCCAGGCCTGGACCGGCGGGCGCGTCTATCTGCGTATTCTGTCCAATCTGGCTGACCGTCGCCTCGCTCGTGCGCGTTGTGTCTGGAAGCTGGATGCCATTGGCGGCGAGGCTGTGCGCGACGGCATGGTGAAGGCTTATGAGTTTGCTTTGATGGACCCTTACCGTGCAGCCACACACAACAAGGGCATCATGAATGGTGTGACGGCTGTGGTAATGGCAACCGGTAACGACACACGTGCCATCGAGGCCGGCGCACACGCCTATGCCGCGCAGAAAGGCTGGTACAGCAGCCTCACGCATTGGGAAGTGACCAAGGATGGTGATCTGGCGGGTTCGCTCGAAATGCCTATGGCTGTGGGGCTCATCGGTGGCGCAACCAAACTGCATCCCATGGCGCGGGCCAGCCTTCAGATCATGGATATCCAGTCGGCTGAACAACTGGCCCGTGTCATTGCCGCTGTCGGGCTGGCCCAGAATTTCTCGGCGCTCAAGGCACTGGCAACTGAAGGCATCCAGAAGGGGCATATGTCGCTGCACTCGCAGAACATTGCCCTGATGGCTGGCGCGGAGGGTGAGGAAATTCCCAGGATCGCCCAGCGTCTGGTTGAGTTGGGCACTGTGCGTATCGATGTTGCGGAAGCAGAACTCAAAAAGCTGCGCGAAGGCCGTTAAGCAGCCTTCTGTACCCCGCACGCCCGCGCCAGTGCCACTGCGCAAGCTGTGCCTTCAAGCACGGGGCGGCTCAGGCGTTGGGTCAAAGCTTCGCCATAGCCGCAGAGTACCGCGCCCGCAAGCACCATGCTGTGAGCCCCCTGTTCACATAGTTTGCGGGCTTCGGTTTCCAGCTGCGCAAGCAAGCCTTCCTGAACCCCTTCTGGCTGCTGGCTATATGCTTGCGGCCAGTCGGGCGCAGCAACGCCTGCCAGGCGGTCAGCGAGGCCGAGCTCCTGTACATGGCTTTCATATAAAGGTGCCATGCTGGCCCCCAGCGTCAGCACACCGAATCGCGGTCCTTGCAGGCAGGCAATCGTACATGCGGCCTCGGTCATGCCTATAACCAGCTGCGGAGACTGCTGGGTGCGTGTCGCCGCCAGGCCGCAGTCCAGTGAAATACCAACGATGATGACATCGTAGCCGGGACCTTTACGTGCAGCCAGCTGTTGCACCATGTTCTCGGCGGCGGGAACTTGAGAAGGATCGACGATTGCCGCAGGCCCGGTTTCAGCTGTGCAGGTATCCAGAATATCCCCTGGGCACAGCAACCGACGCGCAGGTGCAGCCATCCGTTCCGTGATGTGGACCGATGAGTTGGGATTAATGAGAAGTATCCGCAAGGTTATGCCCCAAAGATTGCCGCAAGATCGACCTCGCCTTCGCTCTGATCCAGTACCAGGCTGCATTCAATATGATCAAGATGAGTAAGCATCAACGATGTCGCCTTATCTACATCGTGGTTCGCTATGGCATCAATCAACCGCTCATGTTCATCGGCCCGACAGCTTGTTGCTGTCGGTGCGTTATAGAGAGAAATAATCAGGGCGGTCACCATGCTCAGTTCGCGCATGCACCGAGCCAACGCAGTATTGCCGGCCAGATCGGCCAGCAGGCTGTGAAATTCCCCAGACAGACGTACCACCGTGTGCTGCTCATCGCGCTGACGGGCTCCCATCTCCAGTTCAACATGCTGGCGCAGGCGTTGCAGTTTCTTGGGTGTCAGTGTGGCAATCAGACGCTGCAATACCGCTGGCTCTATAAGGCGCCGGGCTTCGAATACATCCATGGCCTGCTCAGGTGTAGGCTGCGCAACAAAGGCGCCGCGCTGCGGGAATAGCTCTATGAGCTGCTCATGCGCCAGGCGTGTCAAGGCCTGCCGCACGCGCGCGCGGCTGACACCAAAGATGTCGGCCAGCTTGTCTTCGCCAAGCTTGGTACCTGGAGGCAGCCTGTGTTCGAGAATAGCGCTATATATGCGCGAGTAGATTTCGTCGGATGCGTGTTCTGGTGTTACCGCCTCGGCTCTGCGGCCTGAACTGCGCCTTTTGCCTTCAGCGCCATTCATACAACACCCCCCAGCCTTTGATGCCGCCAGAATCTGCGCCCGCCATGCGCAACATGCCCCATATTGTGGTGCTGACCGTGTCGAGCAGCGGGATGCCCCAGTGTTCTTCAACGTACTGAGCCAATTGCGCCGCACGCAGATTGGTGCAGTAGGTGACGAATGCTTCCGGGCGTGCAGGTACCATGCTGGACATGCGATCCAGCAGCGTATCGGGTTCGACTCCCGAAAAGTCGAAGTTCACGCGAATAGACTCATGTGACGATGCAACTACGTCAATGCCGACGCGCTGATAGTTTTCGATGATGCGCTGTTGCACATCTTCCGTATACGGTGACAGCAGTGCGAGGCGACGGATGTCTTTTAGCGCCAGCAGTTCATTGAGCGCCAGGATTGCGGTGGTGGCAGGGATGCCTGTGCGTTCTTGGATGCGCTGCACCAGCAGCCTGTCTTTTTCGAAGCCCATCCATCCGGCGGCCGTGCCACTCCAGCCAATCACGTCTACATTCGCATCGGCCAGCAGCTCGGCCGCAGCCAGGATGTGCTCGTCGTTGAATTGCCCCAGCGCACGGGCGTCCAGTGCAATCTCCGTGACCTTGAAGCGGGAATAGTGCACGCTGACTCCAGGCAATGTTGCGACGATGGAGCTGGTCAGAGGCTCAAGCGCGGTATTGGATGAGGGCGTCAAGACCCCAAGCCGGATAGGTCTGGGTTTCTCTGTCGTCGTCGAGCACTTGCTCATTGGTATGCGCCTCCTGATGCAATAGTGTCGAATGCTTTGTCGACAAAAAGATCTATTTTCGTTCGATTGTTGGTCATGTCGGCGGTGTCCTTTCTACTGATTCCTGTGCTCTCACGCAAATAGCATGCCTGTTCAAAAACTGGCACATGTATTGCTTGGTAGGGGGTATGGATACTGTTAAACATAACCTCTGCTACCTGCGAAATGTCTACAACACTGTAGACACGGGATTGGTGCGAATGCACTCAAACTTATCAGGCGCGCACCATGATTGAGCAATTTGATCTGGTGGTGCGCCGGGCTCGGGTAGCAACGGCCAGCGACTGCTTTCTGACAGATATCGGTATCCAGGACGGACGCATTGTCCAGCTTGGTCTTGCTCTTCCCGCTGGTACATCAGAAATTGATGCGGAAGGCCGCGTCGTCACCCCGGGAGGGGTGGATGCGCATTGCCATATTGATGAGATCACCAGTGGCCCGGTGCGGATGGCTGATGACTTCAACACCGGCACTCGTTCTGCGGCATGTGGTGGAACCACGACCATTATTCCATTTGCCGCGCAGCAGCGTGGCCAGTCATTGCGTGCTGCCGTTGAGACGTACAGGAAACGCGCCGAGGGGTTGGCGCATGTGGACTACGCTTTCCATCTTATCGTCACCGATCCTACGCAGGCTGTGCTCGAGCATGAGTTGCCCGAGCTCATCTCCGAGGGCTTCACATCTTTCAAGGTATATATGACCTACGACGATCTGAAGCTCAACGATGAGCAGATTCTTGATGTGCTTGCTGTGGCAAGGGAGCACGGTGCACTAACCATGTTGCACGCGGAGAATGCTGACTGCATCCGTTGGCTCACACGTCGTCTCACCGCGGCAGGTCGTACCGCGCCGCGGTATCACGCGCAATCCAGACCTATGCTGGTTGAGCGCGAAGCCACCCACCGCGCCATCGCGCTGGCGGAGCTGGTCGATGTTCCGATTCTGATCGTGCATGTGTCAGGCCGCGAGGCGGTGGACCAGATCCGCTGGGCACGAGCGCTGGGCCTGCACGTATTGGCGGAGACCTGCCCCCAGTATCTGTTCCTCACAGCTGAAGATCTGGGCCTCGATGATTCGTACCATGGAGCGCGCTGTGTGTGCAGCCCGCCTCCGCGCGACGCGGAAAACCAGGAGATCATCTGGCGCGGGCTTGCAGACGGTATGTTCACGGTTTTCTCATCAGACCATGCACCCTTCCGCCTGGATGGTACACAAGGCAAGCATCCTGGTGGACGGGAAGTGTCGTTCGATCATATTCCCAATGGCATTCCTGGCCTGGAGACCCGCATGGCCTTGCTCTACTCCGAGGGGGTGCTGGGTGGTCGGATCACACTCGAAAGGTTTGTTGAGCTTACCGCCACCCATCCCGCCAAGGTGTACGGGCTGCATCCACGCAAAGGCACCATCGCCATTGGCGCCGATGCCGATCTGGTGATCTGGCAGGAAGGCGAACGTGTCCTGCGCAATGTCGACCTGCATCACAACGTTGACTACACGCCGTATGAAGGCATGACGCTCAAAGCCTGGCCTGGCACCACAATCTCGCGTGGCCGCGTGGTGTGGGATGGTCGCACTTTTTATCCGCAGCATGGGCATGGACAGTTGCTGTCCTGCGGACAACCCGGATTACTGCCGCCTCGTGTACGACCCGAGCTAGCGGTTGCTACCGATCTCTGAAAACAGTCTTTTCTCCCTGGAGCTCACCATGACTCACTCATTCCGATTTACCCGCTATCTGATGTCTCTTACAGCCATTGCGGCATTTTGTTCTACGGGCGCTCTGGCTGATACGCTCCATTGGAAGGCGATCGGCCAGCCTGCCGCCACCGGCATGGTGCAAAAGAACAAGGAAAAACCTTTTTTTGATAATTTCGCAGAACAAACCGGCCTGGATATTGCTGTCGACTACAAGCCTGTCGATCAGTTGGGTATCAAAGATACTGAACAGCTTCGCGTCATGAAGGCCGGTCTGTTCGATATCGTTTCGCTGCGGGTTTCGCAGAATTCCCGCGATGAACCCACCTTGCTCGGTCTGGACCTGGTAGGCGCTGCGCCCGACTATGCGACGGCACGAAAAGTGTACGAGGCTTACATGCCCGTTCTGGACAAACGCTTGCAGAAGCAATTCCAGGTCAAGCTTCTGGGCGCCTGGCCATTCGGCCCACAGATTATCTTCTGCTCAAAGCCTGTGGCATCCCTGGCCGACCTGAAAGGCCTGAAGGTCCGCACATATGATCAGAATTTGTCCAAGTTCATGCAGACCATAGGCGCTACGCCGGTTCCGCTGTCCTTTACTGAGGTACACCAATCACTGTCTATGGGAGTGGTGGACTGCGCCATAACGGGCCCCAGCTCCGCCAACAGCTCGGGTTGGCCAGAAGTGACCACCCATCAATACGGACTGGGTGTGCAGATGGCTGTGAATGCCTATGCCATCAATATCAAGACCTGGAACAAGCTTACGCCTGAAGAGCAGACCAAGCTTCAAGCCGCGTTCACCAAGCTGGTCGACGACATCTGGGTTTACTCGGAAGAGCTGACTGCGGATGCAATGCAATGCAATGCGGGCAAGGATGGCTGCAAGCTGGGCAAGAAATACAACCTGGTGGATTCCCCTCTGCAAGACGCCGACAGAAACACCCTGAAGGAAGCCGTCGCTGCCATCTCGGTACCTACCTGGGCTGAGATCTGCGACAAGTCTAACCCGACTTGCTCTGCGGACTGGAAAGCCACAGCAGGCAAGGCACTGGGTATTCAGTAATTCTCGGTCGCGCCGACCGGCAGAAAACCGGTCGGCTCCCGGCATACCTGCTTTACAAGCGAGATCCCTCAGATGAAAAACCAACTTGAACGCGGACTGGCCATAGCCTTTGGATTGATCTTCATATTTCTGTCTCTGCTCGTTTCGATCGAGACGGTAATACGCAAGGTATTCAACACATCGCTCCAGGGAGCGGATGAATTGGGTGGTTATGCGCTGGCTATCGGGGCGACCATTGCGTTTACCATGGCGCTAATCAGCCGCTCCCATGTGCGCGTTGATGTGTTTCTGGCTCGATTCCCTCGGCGCCTGCAAACAGTGCTGCACTGGTTATCTGCCATGCTGATGATGGGTTTCGCTGTATTGATGGCCTGGCTGGCGTGGGAAACGCTCATGGATTCGCGCGACTACCGCAGTGTGTCGCAGACGCCGTGGGCAACGCCGCTGGCTTATCCGCAATCGATATGGGTACTTGCCCTTGCCATCTATGCCGTCATGTCCACCCTGTACGCAGTGCTGGCAACCAAATGGATGCTGCAAGGAAAATACGCACAGATCAATGCAATGCTCGCTCCCAAGTCTACGGAGGAAGAAATTCAGGAAGAAGTAGGGGACTTGCAGGCACGCAGTGAAGTGCTGATCCGGAAGCCCCAGGACAAAATATCTTCTGGCGGCAACCCGGTAACTGGAGACGCCTGATCATGAGCATATTCTATATATCTGTCGGGTTTATGAGCATGCTGGGAATGATGCTCATAGGTCTTCCCATCGCAGTCTCGATGGCAATTGTCGGCATTGTGGGAGGCATTGCTGCCTACGGCCTGCCCTTCATGAACTCCATCGCGCCTGTTATCTGGGGTGTACATAACGACAACCTGCTTACGGCTATTCCGCTGTTCCTGTTGATGGGTGAATTGCTGCTGCGGTCGGGGATAGCCGATCGGATGTTCGGGGCAATGGCTGTCTGGCTGGGTCGCTTACCTGGAGGCTTGCTGCACACCAATATCGGCTGCAGCGCCGTGTTCGCCGCCACTTCAGGCTCGTCGGTGGCCACTGCCGCAACGATAGGGACGGTTGCGTTACCGTCGCTTCAGCGGCGCGGCTACAACATGAGTGCATCGCTGGGTTCCATTGCTGCGGGTGGTACGCTGGGCATCCTCATTCCGCCTTCTGTCAACATGATTGTCTATGGCTCGCTGACCGACACATCCATAGGCCAGCTGTTCATGGCGGGCATTATTCCCGGCCTGTTGCTTACCGGGCTTTTCATGGCCTGGATTATGGTCCACGCAATAAATACAGGCCAGCAAAAGCGTGAAGAAATAGTGCCATTGCCAGAGCGCATACGTCTGCTCAAGGGGCTCATTGCACCGGGTGTCGTATTCCTCGTCGTCATGGGCAGTCTCTACACCGGCGTGGCAACCACCACGGAATCGGCGGCGCTGGGCCTGGTATGCTCGCTGTTCTTCACCTGGCAAAGCGGTAAGCTCACCTGGTCCCTGCTGGAAAACTGCTTCATGCAGGCGGCCCGCACTACCGGCATGATTCTGCTTGTCATGACTGCCGCGTTCATACTTAATCTCGTTGTTGGTCTTACGGGCGTGGCCGAAGCCATGACGCAATGGGTTACCTCGTTCGGCCTGTCGCCCACCACGCTGCTGCTGATACTGGTCTTGTTCTATCTGCTTCTGGGCATGTTCATGGACGTGATGAGCATGATGGTGGCGACTATTCCCATCACCTTTCCTATCATCAGTGCACTGGGCATTGATCCGGTGTGGTTCGGCATCTTCATTGTCCTGATGTGCGAGTTGGGCCTTATTACCCCGCCCGTGGGCATGAATCTGTTTGTGGTTCACGGCATAAGGACAGATCGAGGCACCTTCCGGGACGTGATATACGGCGCCTTGCCCTATGTATTCATCCTGCTGGGCTTCACCTTGCTGCTCATTGCGATGCCTGAGATCGTGACCTGGCTTCCGGAGAAACTGAAATGACGATACCGTTGTGGCGAAAAGAGGCACTGGCGCTGCACAAGGATTTCATGCAAGGCATCTGCACCCCGACCGATGCTTTGCTGAGTTGCCTGGATCGCATAGATGAGGTGCAGCCCCGGATCAATGCCTACACTGTGCTGCGCAAGGAAGCCGCGCTGGCGGAGGCTGAGGCCAGCACCAAACGGTATGAGGTAGGTAGTCCGTTGTCGTGCCTGGACGGGGTGCCGCTGAGCGTAAAGGACAACCTCCTTACTGCCGATATGCCCACCACTTGGGGCAGCCCCGGGTTGGCAGACTATTGCCCAGGCACGGAGGAGTTGGCCGTTCGCCTGATGCGTCAGGCCGGTGCTATTGTGGTTGGCAAAACCAACGTGCCTGAGTTCACGCTGGAAGGCTACACCGACAATGCATTGTTTGGCGCCACGCGCAATCCCTGGAATACTGACCTCACGCCGGGCGGCTCCAGTGGCGGTGCGGCGGCCAGCGTGGCAGCGGGCTGTACTCCTCTGGCTCTGGGGACTGATGGAGGCGGCTCGATTCGTCGCCCTGCGGCCCATTGCGGTCTGGTGGGGTTCAAGCCCTCGCTGGGCGCCATCGCCCGCACCGACGGTCTGCCCGCATTGTTGCTGGACTTTGAGGTCGTTGGCCTGATGTCCCGTTCTGTTGCTGACATCAAGGCCATGTTTACCACCGCAGGCGGCGCGCATCAGGCCGATACATCTTCTCTGGCTGCACAGGCTGCCAGATCTCGTCCCACTGCTTGCCATCCACTCCGGGTGCTGTATGTAGCTTCGCTGGACAACTCGCCTGTCGATCCGGAAATCGCAAGCCAATGCGAACATGCGGTGCAGCAGCTGGTCATCCTGGGGCATGAGGTGCAGGTTGGTGATTTGCCGCTGGATCTGGCTCCTGTCAATGCGGACTGGCCGATGGTGAGTCAGATAGGCCTGGACCTCATGTTTGCGGAGCACCCTGAGTGGGGTGATGCCGCATCGGCAAAGTATCGGGACATGGCAAGACGGGGGGCTGAGCGTCCTTCGCGCGAGCTGTGGCGAACCCTGGAAAGGGTAGCCCAATTAAGACGTGATTGCGTCACGCTATTTGCTCAATGGGATGTGATCGTCACGCCCACCACCGCGGCCATGCCCTGGCCGGCAAGAGAAGCTTATCCAACACAAATAGCGAACCAGGATGTAGGGCCGCGTGGCCACGCCGTCTTCACCGGTTGGGTAAATGCCGCAGGCTTGCCAGGGGTGTCGCTACCCATTGGGCAATCTGGCGCGGGGCTACCCATAGGCCTGCATCTGGTGACCCGTTACGGTGGCGATGACCTTCTGCTGAATCTGGCTTCTGTCTGTGAAACGCAGCTGGGCTGGCACGCCGGTTGGCCGGAAATCTGATCACGCTTTGATGAGACGCGAAAGAAGCGTTAGCCGAAATATTCTCAGGAACTTATGTATGGACGGACGTCAGCAACGGCGCTATACGCAGCAACCCACGGAGAGCTCAGTGCGTTGGCCAACGGGCCATGGCCTGGCGATCTCCTTTGTGTTGAACATAGAAGAGGGCGCTGAGTTCTCTCTTACTGCTGGAGATGATCGCAACGAAGCTGTGCATGAGGTCACGCATGAAGTTATCGACGTGCCGGACTTTTGCATGGAAACCCACTTTGAATACGGTGCCCGGGCTGGATACCAGCGTATTGCACAACGATTCGCCCAGGCGAAGCTGCCGCTCACCTTGAATGCATGCGGCCGGGCACTGGAATGCACTCCTTGGGTTGTCGACGATGCCGTTCATAACGGCTGGGAGATATGTGGCCATGGCTGGCGCTGGGAATCACCGGCAAGCATTGATCAAGACACCGAGCGTGCCGATATCGAGCGCACATGCGCAGCCATTGCGCGCCTGGGCGGAAAACCTCCGGCCGGCTGGCACTGCAAGTCATCCCCGTCGGTCCATACCCGACGCCTGCTGCAGGAAATGGGGTTTCTGTATGACAGCAATGACTATGGCGGTGAGGTACCGTATGTCGTGCCGCGAGCGGACGGGAGTCCCTACGTTGTGTTGCCGTACGCTTTCGACACCAACGATATGCGCTTCTTCGACCGGGGTGGCTTCGTGCAAGGTTGGGATTTTTCTGACTATGTGATGGAGGCGATAGACGTGCTGCAAGCTGAGGCCATGCATGCGCCTCGCCTCCTGACCATAGGCCTGCATACACGCATTCTGGGGCGTCCGGGCCGCATCAGGGCGCTGGATGCCATACTCGCCCATATCGAGCAGAAACGTGCAAACGGCCAACCCTGCTGGGTTGCTACGCGTGAAGACATTGCCCGTTTCTGGCTGCGTGCGCATGACGCTGCTACGCTTGCCGCCTGATAGACCTCAACGTGTCCGCACGCTGAGACGGGGCTGGCATATCAACCGGTCTCCAATCATCGTACGCCTTCAATTGGATGAACTGCATCGGCATCGGTGTGGATGATCAACTGCCTTTCCTATCTGCGGGCCGATTAATGGCGTCGGCAAGCGCATCGAGAACGAAATCGGCTCGGTCGGCCACACTGGCTTTTGGGAGCAATCTAACTTCGTAGCCGAGTGCCCGGTAGGTCCTATCCAGATGGTGATACTCGGCCTCTGCCTCATAAAATCCGTGCCGTCGATCCTCATCTGCACAGTAGATTTCTGGCCAGGGAGGCGCTAGAAATACCAACCGCCCATAGGGACGTGATTCGCCCAGGCTTTGCGACAGCGGCACATCGAAGAGACGCTGAAGCGCAGCGGCGGCGTCAATCAACCCTCGGTCGAAGAAGACTGGCCCAGCGTTCAATGCCATGGTTTTGAGATCCATTGCGGCGACATGCAGCGCCTCACGCAGGAAGGCAGCCATGTCAGACCAAGGCAAGGCATTCCCTCCCTGTCGGGTTTGTTCGGCGATGATTCTCCGGCCGGGTTCGACGACGGTGGCATAGCCGCGCCGCTGCAACTCCCCTAGTAAAGAGGATTTGCCGCCGCCGGAGCATCCAGAAATGACCACTTGTGTTTGCATAGGCGTCACCACTTCTGGCTGTATATGCGTACCAGACGACAGCGGTAACCGAGCATACTCGTTTGGTGTTTGAAGCAGGCGCGTACTGTGGTCCCGGCACATGGTTGTGCCGGGTCGGTTAACGCACCTTCAGCGTGTGTAGCCATAGTGGCGAACTCCTTTCTATATTCATATTCATGCTGAGCATTCGCGAAACTGTCTTGTTTTGGTTGATACCGGAAGAAGCGACGGTCATGGACGTTCGAGGATGCGAGGTCCCGGGCCTTCCGCACCCAGCGCGTCCAGTGGATTACGCAGAGGGCATTCGTCCAGCGACAGGCAGCCACAACCGATGCAACTGTCGAGCTCGTCGCGCAGCCGCGTCAGCTTCCTGATACGTTCGTCCAAGCTGGCACGCCAATTCGAAGATAGCTCTCGCCATTGCGCCGCGGTCAGCTTGCTCCCCGGGGGATATTGACCCAAGGCCTCTTTGATCTCCTCAAGGGGGATGCCCGTGCGTTGGGCCACCTTGATTACGGCGATGTAGCGCAACACGACAGACTCGAAGCGGCGCTGGTTGCCAGCGTTGCGTGTACTGGCGATCAACCCTTTGGATTCATAGAAGTGGATGGTAGACACCGGAACGCCCGCGCGATGAGCCACCTCGCCCACCGTCATGAGTCTCGAAAAATCCATGGTTTTCTTTGCATTCACGGCTTGACCTCAACTTTACTTGAGGTTTTATAGTCCACGGCATCGATTCTGGCAAGCTCACCCAAAGCGGCCAGTCTTCCTGCAACGCACTGGCCGCGTGGCATCGCCACACGGTCATTTCTTTGAAATGGTGTAGCGCATGCAAAGCTTCGTGGACAAAACATTGGACAGCCGCTGGTTGTGGCTCGTCGCTCTGGCGGTGTTCCTGCTGCTGGCCATTTTCGTGGTGCACCACTTCTGGGCCCTGCCGCAGGCGCAGGCCAAGACAGCCATGTTCTGGGCGCTGGAACACATCAGTCTGATCGGTGGGCTGGTTGCAGCAGCGATCGTCAGCCGTCTGCGTTGCCGATTGGAGGAGCGGACATGAATGCCCGATCTGCTTTCCTTGGCTTGGTGATGGCGAGCGCCATCGGCTTGGCGGCATGCTCTTCAGGCTCGGACGGCGCTGGTGGTTGGCCGACGACCAAAGTAGCGTTGGCACCGGTGGAGCGTGAACAGGCGCCGCGTGTGTTCCACGGCGTGGGCGAGCTGGAGGCGGCGCGGCAGGTGGAACTGGCTTCGGAAACTGCGGGGCGTGTCGTGCGTATCGCGTTCACCTCCGGGCAGCAGGTCAAGCAAGGCGAATTGTTGGTGCAGCTCAACGATGCGCCGGAGCAGGCCGAGCGCCTTCGGCTGCGCGCACAGTTGCGCAATGCCGAGACCGTGCTGACGCGCACCCGTCGCTTGATGGCCGACAAGGTTGCCACGCAGGAGCAACTTGACCATGCGCAGGCTGCACGCGACATGGCGCAGGGCGAACTGCGCGGGATCGAGGCAGTCATCGCGCAGAAGGCAATCCGTGCGCCCTTCGCGGGCACGATCGGCATTCGCCATGTGCACGAGGGGCAGTACCTCAATGCGGGTGACGCCATCGCCAGCCTGGTCGATGGCGGGACCCTGAATGTCAACTTTGCGCTTGAAGAGCAGGCGGTTCCGCACGTGCGGCCTGGCCAACCGGTCGAGATCCGGGTCGATGCCTGGCCGGAGCGCCGTTTCGAGGCGCAGGTGTCGGCCGTCGATCCGCTGATAGGCGCTTCGCGTACGCTGCGTGTGCAGGCGGGCCTTCCCAACGTCGATGGCATGCTGCAGGCCGGCATGTTCGCCAACGTGCGCGTGTTGCGCGAGCAGCCCACGCCGGTGCTGGCGGTGCCCGAAACCGCGGTGACCTACACCGCCTACGGCCAGACAGTGTTCGTCGCTGAAGCCGGGGAGCCGCAAGGAATGACCGTGCGCCGCGTCGCGGTGAAGACGGGCGAACGCTGGGATGGCCGGGTCGAAATCGTCTCCGGCCTGAAGGAAGGTGACCGCGTGGTGGTGTCCGGCCAGCTCAAGCTCAGCGACGGCATGACGGTCGAGCCGGTTGCACGCGACGCATTGCACGGGGACGCCGCGTCGCCCCAGGCGAAGACGGCCCTGGAGCAGGCGACATGAGGTTCACCGACGTCTTCGTGCGCCGTCCGGTGCTGGCGCTGGTGGTCAGCAGCCTGCTTGTCTTGCTGGGGCTGTTCGCCCTGGGCAAGTTGCCGATCCGGCAATACCCCACCCTGGAAACTTCCACCATCACGGTCAGCACCGAGTACCCAGGCGCATCGGCTGAGCTGATGCAGGGTTTCGTGACCCAGCCGATCGCGCAGGCGGTGTCCTCTGTCGAGGGCATCGACTACCTGTCGTCCTCCTCGACGCAGGGACGCAGTCTGGTCACGCTGCGGATGGAACTGAACCGCGATTCGACGCGAGCGTTGACTGAGGCAATGGCCAAGGTCAACCAAGTGCGTTACCGCCTGCCCGAGCGCGCCTATGATCCGGTGATCGAGCTGTCCGCCGGGGATTCGACGGCGGTGGCCTATGTGGGCTTCTCCACCGGCAGCCTGTCCACGCCAGAGCTGACGGACTACCTGTCGCGGGTGGTCGAACCCCTGTTCTCCGGCATCGACGGGGTGGCCAAGGTGCAGGTGGATGGCGGCCAGAAGCTGGCGATGCGCCTGTGGCTGGACGCCGTGCGCCTGGCCGGGCGCGGCCTGACCGCAACGGACGTGGCTGCCGCGATTCGCCGCAACAACTACCAGGCCGCGCCGGGACAGGTGCGGGGGCAGTATGTGATCGCCAATGTGCGTGTCAATTCCGACCTGACCAGCGTGGAGGAATTCCGGGATCTGGTCATCCGCCAGGATGGCAACGACTTGGTGCGCCTGCGCGATGTCGGCACGGTGGAACTGGGCGCAGCCTCGACGCAGACCAGCGGCCAGATGGACGGCGAGCCGGCGGTCTACCTGTCGCTGTTCCCCACGCCCAAGGGCAATCCGCTGGTCATCGTGGAAGGCATCCGCCAGTTGCTGCCGGACATCGAAAAGACATTGCCGCCGGGCGTGAAGGTCGCCATGGTCTACGAGCGCGCGCGCTTCATCGATGCCTCTATCCAGGAAGTGATCAAGACGCTGCTGGAAGCGGTGGTGATCGTGGTGCTGGTGATCTGGCTGTGCCTGGGCTCGCTGCGCAGCGTGGTCATCCCGGTGGTTGCCATCCCGCTGTCGATGCTGGGCGCGGCGGCGCTGATGCTGGTGTTCGGCTTCAGCATTAACCTGCTGACCTTGCTGGCGATGGTGCTGGCCATCGGGTTGGTGGTGGATGACGCGATTGTGGTAGTGGAGAACGTGCACCGCCATATCGAGGAAGGCAAGTCGCCGGTGGCCGCGGCGCTGGTCGGCGCGCGCGAGATCGCGGGGCCGGTGATCGCCATGACGCTGACCCTGGCGGCCGTCTATGCACCCATCGGCCTCATGGGTGGGCTGACCGGCGCGCTGTTTCGCGAATTCGCCCTGACCCTGGCCGGGGCGGTGATCGTCTCCGGCGTGGTGGCGTTGACGCTTTCGCCGGTGATGAGTTCGCTGCTGCTGAAGTCCAGCCACCCCGACGGTGGGCAGGGTCGCATGGCGCAATGGGCCGAACGGGTCTTCGGCGGCCTGGCGGATCGCTATGGACGGCTGCTGGGTGGGTCGCTTCGGCATCGCTGGCTCAGCGGCGGCTTCGCCCTGCTGGTCTGCCTCAGCCTGCCGTTCCTGTACCAGTTGCCGCAGCGGGAACTGGCGCCGCCGGAAGACCAGGCGGCGGTCCTGGCCGCGGTCAAATCCCCGCAGCACGCCAGCCTGGACTATGCGGAACGCTTCGCCGACGAACTGCACGCGGTGATGGCGCGCATTCCAGAGAGTGTCGGTACCTGGATCATCAATGGTACCGATGGGCCGGCGGCAAGCTTCGGTGGCGTCAATCTGTCCGATTGGGGCGAGCGTACGCGCAAGGAGCCGGACATCGTGGCTGAGCTACAGAGCGCCGTCAGCGAGATTGTCGGCAGCGACATCTTCGTGTTCCAAGTCGCGCCCTTGCCGGGCGGCAGTGGTGGTCTGCCGGTGCAGTTGGTATTGCGCAGCGCGCAGGACTATCCGGTGTTGTACGAGGCCATGGAGGGGGTCAAGCAACGCGCCCGCGACAGCGGCCTGTTCGTGGTGGTGGACAGCGACCTGGAGTACGACAGCCCGGTGGTGCAGGTCACGATTGATCGCGCCAAGGCCGCGAGCCTGGGGCTGGCCCTGCAGGACATCGGCGATTCGCTGGGCGTGCTGGTAGGGGAGAACTACGTCAACCGCTTCGCGCTGTTCGGCCGTTCCTACGACGTGATCCCGCAGAGTGTGGGTGAGCAGCGCCTCACCCCGCAGGCGCTGGCGCGGCAGTACGTTCGCACCGCAGGCGGCGAACTGGTGCCGCTTTCCACCGTAGAGCGTCTGGACATGGGCGTGGAGCCCAACCGGCTGAACCAGTTCGACCAGCAAAATGCGGCCACCCTGCAGGCCATCCCCGCGCCGGGTGTCTCGCTGGGTCAGGCGGTGGGTTTCCTCGAACAGGTCGTGGCCGAACTGCCGCCGGGCTTCAGTCACGACTGGCAGTCCGAGTCGCGCCAATACGTGCAGGAGGGCAATGCGCTGGTGTTCGCCTTCCTGGCCGCATTGGTCGTGATCTACCTGGTGCTGGCTGCGCAGTACGAGAGCGTGGTCGATCCGCTGATCATCCTGATCACGGTACCGCTATCGATCTGCGGCGCCTTGTTGCCGTTGGCGCTGGGTTGGGCCACGCTGAACATCTATACCCAGATCGGGCTGGTGACGCTGATCGGGCTGATCAGCAAGCACGGCATTCTCATGGTGGAGTTCGCCAATGAGCTGCAGGTCCATGAACGGCTGGACCGCCGCGCCGCGATCATCCGTGCCGCGCAGATCCGCCTGCGTCCGGTGTTGATGACCACCGGGGCCATGGCCTTCGGCGTGGTGCCGTTGTTGTTCGCCAGCGGGGCGGGCGCCAACAGCCGCTTCGGCCTTGGGGCGGTGATCGTCTGCGGCATGCTGGTGGGCACGCTGTTCACCCTGTTCGTGCTGCCCACGATCTACACCCTGCTGGCGCGCGACCACCGTGTGCAGAGCGCGCGCAGCCGCCAACTGGCCGAGATCGCCCGGGCCGAAGGAGCGGCGACATGAGCACAAGCACCAGATGCGTCCGTACATGGGCGGCTGCGGCGCTCGCCACGGTGCTGGCGGGCTGCGCCGTCGGTCCGCAGTACGTCCGGCCGCAAGCCCCTGCCATCGTGCTGGCCAGTTCGCAGGCTGCAAAGTTCGCTGCAGCCGACACCGAAGCCGCGCCGGTCGCGTGGTGGCAAGTCTTCGACGACGAGGGCCTCAGCCGCTGGATCGAGGCGGCGCTGGCGCGCAACCATGACATCCGTCAGGCCCAGGCCAACCTGCTGGCGGCACGCGCCATCTTCGACGAGCGTCGGCTTGATCGTCTGCCGGGCGTGACCAGCGACGCCGGCTATAGCCGTGGCATCCAGCAACAGGCGAGCAACGGCGGCCAGCGCACATTGTCAGAGTCTTGGCAGGCTGGCTTCGACGTGCAATGGGAGATCGACCTGTTCGGTCGCCTGGACCGGCTGCAGCAGGCGGCGATGGCGCGGGCTGAGGCCAGCCAGGCGGAACTGGAGATGACACGCTTGAGCATTGCCGCCGAGGTAGCCCGCACCTGGTTCGAGGCGCAAGGCTATCGGCGGCAATTGGAGGTCGCACGGCAGGAAGCAGACAACTGGCGTGAAACGTTGCAGCTTGCCCAAGCCAGTATGCGTGCTGGCGCCGGTCTGCCAGAGGACGTGGAGAACGCCCAGGCCAACCTATTGCGCAGTGAAGCGGCGATTCCGCCTTTGACGGTTTCCTTGCAACTGGCGCGCTACCGGCTCGACGTGCTGGCAGGACAGCGTCCCGGTCAGGATGGCTTGCCCGACCCGAACGTTGTACGCGCCGCTCCGTTGTTGGTGCGTGTGCCATTGGGTGATGTGAGCAGGATGATCATGGCGCGTCCAGACGTGAGGCAGGCCGAGCGCCTATTGGCCGCCAGCGTCGAGGATGTCGGCGCGTCTACGGCCGAGCTCTACCCGCGCATCGATCTGGGTGGCTTCCTTGGTTTCTTCGCATTACGTGATGGCGATTTTGGCAGCGCTGCCTCGCGTGCCTTCCAGATCGCGCCAACGGTGTCCTGGCCCGCACTGCGATTGGGCAACGCCCGTGCCCGGCTACGTGGGGCCAAAGCATTGTCTGACGGCGCGCTGGCACGTTATGAGCAGGTACTGCTGACCGCACAAGAGGAGGTCGAGCGCGCGGTGACGCAAGTGGTCGAACAGCAGCGCCAGTTGGCGGTACTGCTGCAAGCCGCACAGCACGCCCAAGCCGCGTTCGACATCTCCGAAAAGCGTTACCGTGCCGGGGCAGGCAGCTACCAGGCCGTGCTGGAGAACCAGCGCACCCTGTTTCAACTGCGCCGAGAGGTTGCCCAGCACGAGGCTGACGCCCAGACGCGGATCGTCGCTTTGTTCAAGGCGCTGGGATCGGGTCCTGCCCTGTTAGACAAATCGCAAGATTTCACCCGTGAAAAAACAGATAGAGGAAATATTCCAGATGGCTATGCAAAAAGATGACGCGCCTTCGCAGCCAATGTCCGTAAAGGGAAACGAATTTCTTGAAGAGAAAGTATTTCGTTCACGCATGGTGCTGGTCTTTGGCACCATTACCGACAACCTTGCATCGGAGACTGTACGCCGATTGTTGATGTTGGATGCGGAGTCGAGCGCCCCGATCACAATGATCATTTCGTCGCCTGGGGGACATCTTGAATCAGGCGATGCAATACACGATGTCGCGCGGTTTGTGTCTTCGCCGGTCAACATGGTTGGCACAGGCTGGGTAGGCAGTGCTGCCACGCACCTGTATCTGGGAGCGCCTCGTGAACGACGGTTTTGCCTGCCGCAGACACGGTTCTTGATTCATCAGCCTAGCGGAGGCGCCGGCGGGCCGGCAACTGACATTGCCATACAGGCCACCGAGATCATCAAGGCGCGTGAGCGCATTGCACGTGTCATCGCTGATGAAAGCGGGCAGCCAATTGAGCGTGTGCGCATGGATATAGAGCGTGATCTATGGATGCCGGCCGAGGAGGCGGTTGGCTATGGCTTGGTTTCACGCATCATCCGTCGGCGCGACGAGTTGCCAGCCATATGAGACGTTGTATGGTCAAGCCAATCATGAATAGTTGCGGTTGCCAGGCAGGCTTCGGCCTTGAATGCCTATGACTTTAGAAGTTCTACTTGCGTTCATTACCTTGAACTCCGCAAAAAGGTCGATGATGCTTTCCCAGTTCTTTGGGAGAGAGTCCAACAACTTCTTCTTGTACTGCTGCCCGCTTGCCTTCAGTGAGCTGAGAATACCCGTTGATTTACAAGGATATTTTGTGGTGGTGCCCGGGGCCGGAATCGAACTTTGCTAAAAAATCCAATATTTACAATGGCTTCAGGAGTCGCGATTGTTCGGGGGTACACCCCGGGGGACTCCAGGCACAAATGTTGTATTCCTGCCATGGCTTTAATTATGCCACTGCATCGAGTTGCTACGCTTGAGCGCTGCTCGTGGCGGTCAACGGGAGTAGCCAAGGCAACAGGTAGTCTCATCAAATAGATGTGCGGTGATTACCAAGCTTATTCACTGCAATTTGTGCGGTGAATATGGCACTGTTGCCTTGGCTGTCGTCTTTATTGAGCCTATTTCGGGTCACAGGGGATGCGCACATTCATTACGCTGGGCGAAACGGTGTGTACAGTGCAAGCTCGGCAGACTGAGTCAGTACGCAAGCGTTTTATTGCGCTCAATGAGAGCATGCAAACTGGCCGCCGTAATACCGCTGGATCGTTTGCCAATCTTGATCAAGTCCAACTGCCCTTCATTGACGAGCCGGTAGATCGTGGACCGGGATACGCCAAGTTTGGTTTCGGCGGTGTGTATGCGATAAAGCAATGCGTCGCCGGAAGGGCGAGCGTCCACGCTGCTACCCAATGACACTTCAAAAGGTGATCGTTGAGATTGTCTCTCCATGTTCTCTCCTTTAAACCTTGGAAAACACCCTAGGACGATCCCAGGATGTTTTCCAAAGCGGGCGCAGCCAGCGCCCTGGTCGTTGGTTCGCCAAGTAACCGCGATGGGAACCAAGTGCTTTGATCATTTTCGGTAGAGCCCGCCGTTTCTAATCCACACGCGTGGTTCGTCGGGATACTGAAAACTGTGGTCTTTGCCGCTGTCATCGACGGATTACGCGCCATCCATCGAGGGTGGGCTGCCATTGGCAGCACCGGCGTCCAGTAACAAGGATCGTCGTTGTCGCTCTCAGTTCACGCCAGTCACGACCAGCCCAAGAGCACAACGATTTTTCACCTGCTTTGCTCCTACCCAGGTGCATGTCACCCCGCATAAGCATGCCGGTAACACGGGTAGCCGCGCACTCACACCGCCCGTAGTGGGCAGGGCGCGGTATTTATCGGTGTCGTGTTGTTAAAGAGCAGGATGGCTGTAATCATTACGTACTTATTTCGAGTGGTCAATACACAAATACTGATTCTGGGCCGAATAAAAGGTAAAAGTTTTTGAGTGAGGAAATCCTATAAACCGCCTCAGCGCAATAAGAAACGCCCTGACTCGTTACGAAATTCAGGACGTTGGGAAGGGGGATGTGGCTTTTTTCTATGAGGCGTGCAGTTCGCAGGCTTATGTTTGATCTTTGTTATGCCTGGCTTGCTGGCTAATCTTCATTTTGATGTAGTCGCCGATGTCTTCCAGGACGGGAGCGGGTAACTGTTCGACCACATATTGAGGCGTTTCAGGCCATGGCCAGGGCGATTCAAACATATCCCCCTCACCGGTGACGAGCCATTCAGCACGGATTTTGAGGGCAGCTGCAATCCAAACAAGATGGCGGGACGACTCAATACGACCGCTTTCGATATGGGCAATAGCGCCTTGACTCACTGGAGGCGTAAGGAGACGGGCCAAGGCGTCTTGGGACAATCCTCGTTTCTTGCGTGCGATGATCAATCGTTCGCCGATGTCGCCTCTCGATCTTGATTCCATTTTTGCTGTCATTATTCTCGTGCGCGATACTGGGAGTGTAAGTCTATATTTATTTGAAAAACAATGCTTATCTAAATTTTATGGTGGGCATTTTTATTAGATAAATACTACGTCTTGGGCCATTGTGACACTTCATGAGATGGGACGGGGCACAAGGATTGTCAAAAAGAAGCGGTGCCGCAGGTACGCGTAAGGTGGTGCCTAAGGAAGTCAAGCGGAGGCAAGCATGAAGCGCTTGGAAAAGCTGGATATAGAGAAAGTGGCGAAAGCGGTTGAGGCTGACGTTAGTCAGCCAATTCCTGGTCTGCGTGATTCCTTGGTCGAAGCCCAGGCAGGAAAGTTTGCTGAGGTGCACAGGCCAGAGAACATTGCCAAGCAGTGCAGCGAAATCCCTGGTCGCCAATAGAACAGCATCCGGTACTGTTTAGTGCTGAGGCCCGACTTGGTCCCAACCTAGTCCCGACTTAGGCCCTTGCCTGTTCTTAAGGTTGTGGAGCGCACCGTTGGCCTACCAGGTTACGAGCCTGAATTTGAGTGCTCGTACTAGGTGGCGACGGTACATAAAAGGATGGTGCTGCCACGTTGTTGAATCCAATAATTGACGCTTAATCAGTTAATGTAAATTATTGGATTCAACTTCCAGTGTCGAAACCCTTCCAGGAGTACATGCCGCGTTTCATCAGGTTCTGAGTCGTCTACGCAACTCAACTCCTGGCGGCGCCAAACTTTTAACGCTTAAGTTATTCAGCCAAAGCCTTCAATAGGGCATCTCGGCCATCCTGATAAAACTCGATGTCGAGCTTAGTAGCCATGTCGTCAGACAAATCAAATAATTGTCGGCGACTGGAAACCGGTAGGAGCAAGGATTTGGCTCCTTTCTCGACCGCGATTTCTGCCAAAGTGACGGCATTGTGGATTGGCTCGATGGTTCCTCCAAGAGTGAGCTCGCCGACGACAACCAACCCTCCGCGTACGGATTTTTTTAATAGAGAACTGGATAATGCGATCAATGCGCCAACGCCTGTTTTAGCTCCGGACTTGGCTGCATCAAATCCGCGTAACTGCACAGAAAACTCATGGCTTCTAGGATCTCGGTCCCCCACGAGTTGTTGTGCTCGGGCGTATAGGTTCTGTTCTGCGTAACGGATGGATTCTCTGAACGGAGCAGGCACAGGATTATTTAGCACTCGAACGCCGCTGCCGGGTCCTTCATTGACTTCCAGACGGAATAGGCCAGGGTGTTCTTCTTCACCGCCAGGACTCATGACCCAGATTTGGCCGCACTCTAGCGGTTCGTCTCCGATACCGCTTTGGCTCTGCAGTTCGGGTGTGCTGACAAACTTCTCTACCCCCTCTGTACCCATTGTGTAGCTGAAATGAGTGTTGCGAAACTCGGCAGAACCGATCCGCTTTTGCTGCTCTTTCACGCGGCGGCGAACTTCCAAGGCTAGACGAACGGCCCATTCCAGATCCTCGTCGCTAACAGTAGTTTCTGGGTTCGGGTACAGCAGCTTCAAGAGGCCGCTAACGGTTCTATTGACTGCTGTGATGTCGCGGCCAGACAAAGCGCCACCCCAATGAACGCGATTTTGGAGCACGGATAGTCGGCTTTGGTTGCGCAGCTGGGTAAAGCATTCGGACAAGAAGTCGCTGACCAGACCAAAATGTTCGGTAAAGAGTCCTGGATTCAGCTTTGGAACATCCCAGCCGGGCAAAAAGCAGTGGATACGATCCATGAATGCGGTGTCGTTGCGCATTTCTGGTGGGAGAGGTCCAAACAGGTGGCCGACGCGTTGTTGGTGCTCTACGTCGACATCGAAGTTGCCTACAAGTACCATGGAGCCATCAGCGCGGATACTTTCTTTGCCACGCGAGAACTCTCCACTTTCCATGTAGCCTTTCATGATGTTGACGCCGTCTTTCTGATCGAACGACACACCAGAGACTTCATCAAAGCACACTACGTCGTACTGGCACACTAAGCCTCGCTGGCCGTTCGCATTGTTCACAAACATACGAGCGACAGTTGCCTTGCCTCCTGAAATCAGGTGGGCATATGGCGATACTTGTTGGAATAGGTGTGATTTACCTGTGCCGCGAGGCCCCAGCTCTACCATGTTGTAATTGCGTTCGACGAAAGGTACCATGCGCAACATTACGGCATCTTTGGCCCGCTCTGAGAGCGTATCGGGTTCAAAACCGATACTGCGAAACAGTAGATCACGCCATTGGCTGGTTGTGAATTGTTCGCGACCTTGGCTCATCACGTCCAGAACGTCACGCCGGGATAGCTGAATAGCGCGTAAACCATCCACACTGAAAGGACGCCCATTTTTTTCCTGAGCGATCGTGGCGTCATAACCTAGCGTTACCTCAGCGTAAAAGCCGCCCGTCAACATACGCTCATTACTGCTCACCACATCGGGCGACACGCGTACGTCGTTGAGCCGCAGACTGGGCAAGGTGACCAAGTACGAGTCGGTCTTCGAGTCCAGGCGAGCTGTAATAATGTCGATGATCTTGACCGAGCCCTTTTCACGAGCATGCGCCTTGAAGAGCTCTTCGTCACCAGCCTTGACTGTCCGGTCAGACAATTGGCGTTGGACGATTTCCAGGCCTTCCTGAATTTCAGATTCATCCGTCGTGGCGCAATATCGACCCAACAGGAATTCCACGACATAGGTGGGGACAGGGAACTGTCTGCTGAAGGTGCGGACTAGGTCTTTGCGCACCACATACCCTTCGAAGGCCTTGGTGGCGTTCTGGTCTAGATCATCTAGGTGCATATTCAGTTTTCTCCTACCGTCGTGGTGTGCTTTTGCACGACGCTTCCATCTGGGGCCAGCACGACGACGACGGCGGCGGCTCCTTCATGTTCATCATCGGCGACAGCGACGTTGGCTTTGCCGGACTCTAAGGGTTTCACGGTGGCCACAATACTGGACTCCGCTTGCGCTGGCCGTGTACGGATATCTACAGTCAGACCATTGGCATCCGTTTCAACTTGCACAACGCAGCGCAGGCCTTTCCAGACAACAGATACGATTTTGGCCTGCACGGTATTGATCGGTGTTGAATGGCTGCGCAGTTCGATTACAGGTACCAAGCACTCTTGTAGGCTCAGGCCACCATGGGCGTATTCTGCGCCGGAGATGAAGGAGCTGACGCCGGGCGCGTACGCGACCTGCACATCGGGACTCCAGCTCCAGTCGAAAGTAAGAGAGGTGCCGTGAGCACTGTCTTTCAGCACAGCGCAGCGTCCCCAGCGGGTTTCCGCCTGATGACTGGGCAGTACACTTTTAGGCAGTCCTCCAGGCACGAGCAGCCAGCCGTGGTCGGTCACGATGCGGATGGTCTGCCAGCCTGCTTGGCATAAAGCCTCGATACGCTCTACGATCTGCGCAAGTTGCCCATCCATATCACGTGCCAAGCGGATGCCATGTTGGTGTCCGTAGTGATCCAGGTCTCCGGCCTCGGTCCAGGCCAAGCTCTGTGGGTCGCCTGTTTCACCCTTATCTAATGGTTGGATACCCTTTTCAGTCAACAGGCGCTTGAAATGGTGTGCAGATAAAGGTTTGCCACCGGCAGCGACCCGTGGTTCAAACTCTGTGTCCTGCGCTTGGCCAACGACATAAGCTGCGACTGGAGAGCTCCAGGGTTTTCCTGAGGCCGTCACTGAGGGCATACTGCTCCAGTGGCTGTCCAACTGGACGGACCCCAGGGTACTTAACCGCTCTTTCAGGCGTTGTGCCGCGTCGTAACGTAGGCCGTCCACAAATACCGTGCAGATGCTACTTGTGTTTGATAAGACAGCTGCCGGTGTGCGCGGCAGCCCTCCCGCGTTGTGAGCCGCTTCTTGTAGTCGCCGAGCGGCTTCCTGTAGCCAGGGTAGATATACCGCACGCAAAGCATCTGCGATGGCATCAGTATCAGCTTTACTTTGCGCTTGAGCCAAGGCTTGCATGGCTGCGTCATCCACCTGCCAGCCTGCCTGTTGATAGCTTTCGGCCAACTCATCAGGAGTATTGCCTGATGGTAGTTGTTGACTAAGTTCAGCCACTTTCGCCAGGTAGTAAAGCGCTTGCGCAAGCGGCGCACGCCCCATGTGGCTCCATAACCAGTCGCGCCGTAGGCCGTGCTCCCTTTCTTCTTTCAATATGGCTTGGCGGGCCTGCTCTGCATCTTGTGATGCGCAGGCCGACAAGGCGTTGCGGAGTGCCGTCTCGCCATTCTCATTGATTTGGGGATAGGCTGCCTGCTGGTGAGGATCAGGGAACAGTCCGAAGTCTGGAGGCTGAACTTTGTTCAATAGCTCAAAAACATGTGGAAAGCTTAGATAGGCATCCGCATAAAGCTCTGCTACTGCCGCCCATTTACCTTGACGTTGTGCAAGTTTTTCAGCGGCTACCAGCTCCCCATCAGCGATCGGGTCAAAGCGATAGTCGGTCTGACAGCGTTGTACGAATACATTCCATCGAACCCCAGCCCACTGCTTTTGCATATCAGCTGGAGCATTCATCCAGGCGAGAAGGTCGCGGCTAGGGTTGGGGGCCATTAGGCTTAACAGCCATTCCGCGTTGATACTGCGATCCTCGAAATCTTCTATAGGTTTGTTGAGCAGAACGCCTGCTTCCAGCGCTTGGCGCAAAGCGTCTAGTGTCGCCCTGTCTTGAGATACGGTGAAACCTAGCCCACCATTTTTTGATGAAAGGAAGGCCGCAATGGTCCAATCCTTGGCGTTGGCCTGGCTCCAGAAGGTGCCACGGTACTGCAGTTCGGCTAATGGCTGTAACTCGCGTGGGCAGTTTTCGATGGCGCGCAAGTCCGCACGGCTGACGCCCGGAAGATAGATGACAGGTACGCCATCAAATGCAAGTTCGTCAAGCAGTCTGGCGATTGCGCACTTGAGCCAGATGGCAGGGCCGCTACGTAGCTCGGGATTGTAGGCTCCCAATACAAGCAAGTTTGGCATTGCCTGCTGCAACTCAGGGATCGCGCTTTGCCACATCCCCTCTTTATCGGGCCACAGCACGGCTGCAGCAGGGGCTGCAGTATGTGTATTGCCTTTAGCAACAGCTTGGATGGCGGCTATGACTTTGGCACTGAGCTCCGTCATGAAGCACTCCTTGCTGCCTGTTTCTCGGCCAATGTCAGGTGATAGTCATTGATGCGATCACCACCAAAGGTGTGAAACCATGGCGCGCTTTCTACATCTTTGCCACGGTCTTTTTGCCAAGTGATGTTGAGCTTCGGCTTTTTATTGTGGCGCAGCACTTCAGCGGTCATGAAAGGCCGGATGTTTAGGCGGACACCATCGTTTAGGTCAGGGTTCCAGCCGATGGGTTGTTGAGCTAGCGGCTTCCAACGGACAAAGATGTCGTAAGGATCTTCACCTTCCAGAATCAAGGACAAGCGCTGCTTCAAGTCTTGCGCTGCTGCTAAGCGGATGTCAGCCCCATCAATGCCATTACGCACACCTTCCTCTTGTTGGCGAATCCAATCGCCCAGGTAGGTGTGAATCAGGCGCTCCAGCTTGCGGGAGTCCAACTGATGGTAATTGACTAAAGCAGAGAAGCCGTCCTTTAGTCCATCCCAAATATGCCAGATGAAGGGGTGGTGGTGGAACAATTTGGTGTGCTGTTCAAAGAATTTCTCGCGCAGCCAAACATCTAGTCCCTTGCCTGCGCAATCTGCCTCAGCCAGCAGGCGGTCCAGGATGGGCGGTTTCCAGCTGCCTGGAGTAACAGTTTCCCAGGAGGCGATCAACAAGTTCAATAGGCGCTCATGCGCGGGCAGTTCGCCACGCACTGAGGGTAGACAGACGATACCGTCGTCGTCCCTATGTGAAGCTAGAGCCTGGCAGCGGTCGATCCATGTACGAGCCTCGTCGGAGAGCTCCATTTCGGTGTCCGTTTCAGCGGGCCAGGAGTAGCCCAACAGCCGGGCCACGGCAACTTGTAGTGAATCAGTGGCGGGTTGTGGATGGCCGTGGAACAGCCATTGAGTGGGATCGTCTGAAAAAGGCCTAGGGATACCATCGCTGTAAATGTTTTGCGATGCAGTCTGCCAATACTCTAGATCAAAAGGAATCTGTAGTAAGGCTGAGTTAGTGACAAACAGGCCAGGGTTTGCAGCACTGACCGCATCTGAATAATCTAGTGATTGGCAGAATGAGATTATCGCTGCTGTATGGTCCGCATTTTTTGGAATAATTGGCGCTATATTGCTATCGAACCTGACTCCCAAATAAATTGCAGTCCTCATTGAGCCAGTTTGAGAAATTCCGATTCCAATTTTTCCTACCGCAGGGCTATCTAAGCGTGGCCGAATCATTCCGAGGCCACCTGTTGTCCAATTGATAACCCATTCACAACCACCAAAATTGGAGCTGGAAGAATGAGCTGATTGCATGTACTGCCATTGGGTGGATTCAGTTATTTCATAAAAATAACGGAGCCACTTTTTATCATCTCCTGTTTTTATGCCTTGAGGGCAGAGGGCGAATTCAGAAAGGAGGGATTCTCTTCCAATCGTATTGGCTTGTATTCTTGATCCTGGATTTGATAGAAATTCTGACTGCACCTTGATAGAAGGCTGCACTAACTTTAGTGCTGAAATTTTGTTGTCGTAATTTTCCGATTGAACATCAAAAATTGATACTGTTGTACCTGCCGTGGGCTTAGATTTATTGATTCCAAGAAGCGCTACATCAACCACTTCGCCTGTTATTGAACTGAATGCACCAGGCCCTAAAGGAGCAACCACCGGCACGCTCATTTTTTTTAGAAGGGAGTTTCTAAATTTTTCATAATATGCTTTGAAGGTTACAGCGTTCTGGGTTACCACAAAAACTAATCCACCCTCCAAAACTAGCTCGAGGCATCTCTGGGTCATGACTGTCGCCAGGTCTGCTTTCGCGTCCTGATAGTTGGTCTCGCAAAAAGATCGAATTTCCTCTCCCTGTTTTCGCAACCCAAGGTAAGGCACATTCGTCACAATGAGATGATATTGTCCGCTTAATAGCTGTGCCGCAGACAGCAGGCTTTGGGCAGAAAGGGCTGCATCCCACACATCGGCCACTTGGGTTTGTGAGGTTTCTTTTCCAAGCGCTTTGCTAACAAGAGAAATGAGGTCTTCATAGTTAGAAGTGGCTAAATCATTTTTCAAGGTCCGCGTTGGGTCTAGCAAACTACCAAGTAATGGTGCTTTTGAGAAGCTAGCATGCAGCCTACGTAACTCCTGCCGCACATACTCTATATTGGAGATGTCGTCAGGTACAAGCGCTTCCCAATCCTGCGCTTTGGCGGCAACCTTCAGGCCACAGCAAGCGATGTTGGGGGGAGGGATATCTCGAACACCGAGTGGCCTGCCTGCTTCATCTGGATATCGCCATGCTTCTAGCGCCACAGCGAAGACGGCGATTTCTACGCAGCGCGGATCTAGCTCTAGACCGTGGATATTCTCCGCTAGCACGCGATTTACCGCCTCCTTTGCACTTAAACCCTCTGTTGCCATGCGCATCGGCACAAGCATCAGGAAAGCAGCAACCAGGAAGTGGCCTGAGCCGCAGCATGGATCGAGTAGCCTGAAATCCGCCAATGTGTTTGGCCAACTTTCAAACTTTCCTGTTACGGGAGCGCCATCTTGCCGAGAGCGGAAGTAGTCAAGATCAACTGGGCACGGTTTAGTTGGATAGCGGGTTGCCCACCAGGCACCGAGCGAGTTGTGCAACAAGAAGGCGACCATGTACTGTTCGGTGAAGAGCTGGGTAACAGCGGGGAGCTCATCGGCACCGATCTTCACTTCCGACTTGTTGATTCGTTCCTTATTATTGGCTTGCCAGAACTGGTATACCCAACCGAGGCTGTCACTGGCCTTGAATACGGCATCGGGCAGATCCTTGAGTAGCCGTTCCAGTGCGCTCTGGTGTTCCGGCGCAAAACTCAGGTCAAATACTGGTGAGCCAGGTTTGAATACCTGGGGTAGCATGAGGGAGGCCAGCTTGCCGGCTAGCTCCCAGCCATTCTTAGCTCCTTCGCCAGGTGCCAGTTCTTCACACTCTTCGAGGGTAACGGCTACGCTGTCGTATATCAATAAGTTGTTATCAGCCAAGAAGCGTGCGAACAGCATACGATGCCAATGTTGGTACGCCACCTCCCAAACTAGGTGTTGAATTTCCTGAGTATCGTCATCAGCCTTTACGTCTCCCAGTGCGCGACCATGCGCGCGCAGGCGGCGGCGCAAAGCTTTTTGTTCTTCCTTCAGGTAATCGGGAACACGAGCTTCTGAAATTGCTAGCTGGCGCAGCGCAGCCAAGGCTCCCCGCTCAGCCTCGTCTCGCGCGACTTTGATGGTGGCCTCCAACTGGTTGCGCAGCAGTTTGGATAGTGCGTGATGAGGTGTATTCATAGTGCAATGGGCCCTTGCTTAATTTTTTCGCTAAGTAATGCTTCGACCTCTGCAAGCCAATTTTTCAGCTCGGCCTCGTCGTTGAGTGTGCGGCGCGGAAGACTGATGTGAACCACATTCGGCTTTAATAGTGCGATTGCAGCTTGGCGAGTCGCTTCAAAGCGACCAGGTAAGGCTTGGGTTTTGGTCGCCCAATGGTCTAGGCCACAATTATCCAATGCATCCTGTAGCTGTTCAGGTGTTGAGAGCGTTGGCAGTTCGGGGGTATCGAGGTGATGCTCGGCTGACAATGACTCGCGCTGACTGTCGTCCAACTTGAGCCATTCAGTATCGTTGTTCAGTTGTGCCTGTTGCGCTTGAAATACCTCTTGGTATTGCTGCAGCTTGGCGCTCAGTGCCTGACGCAGCAATTTCACGGTTTCATCAAGCAGCGGACGTACAGGATCTGGCTCTGACAATAAGCTGCGCTGGGCAACAATAGCTTGCACCTCGGCATTCAGCGTCGCGTAGGGTCCGAGGTCTTTTGCGTAATGTAATAAATCAAGCAAATTACGCCAGGCAGGTAAGCGCTTTTGAATGGATGCTGCCGTATCGACCCAGGTTTTAGAAAGGTCGGTTAGCGACTCCTGATGAGTGTGGAGTTCTAGCAACTGTGCATTGCCACTTTGCGCCTCGATGGACGCAATTGTCGAAAGGTCCGGAGCCTCTGGCGCGGGAGCTGGCCCACTGGCTTGTTGCGCTTGCTCGCGCAATTTGGCCAACACGGCAGGCACTTTCTGTAATTCTTCCTTGGGCTGGCAGGATACGCCAATGGCATTGAATAGTTTGCGAATTTTGATCAACTGCGGCGGCGTGATGGTGACACTTTCGCGTTGGAAGCTCGCTTGAGTAAGTTTGGCGCGATCCAAGCTTTTCACATCAACGGGGCGAGATGATGCGTCAGTGGCCTTCAGGTGTCCCGCCGCCAATAGTGCATACAAAGCACCGTCAATAGCATCACGTGGCCAGCCATAGGGTGCACTATCGAATTGGTCGCGGATTTCTGCGCCACGTTTTCCAGGGCCGATATAGGCCAGGATTTTTTGGCATACAGGGTGCTTGTCTGTCTCTTGAGTGTGGCCTACCGCTTTTAGTGCTTCCAAGTTCCCCTTACGGGCCTCGTCAAGAACTTTGTTCCAATTGGCATCGTCGGCGGCATCAAACTGGCTGTATAAGCGAATGACGGAGGACTTAGCGGCACGGTTGATGCGCTCTGCCAGGTCACTTCCATCAGTGGCTTCTTGACCGCTAGACTGAAAAACGCGCGCACCAATAAGTAACTGATCCAGCAGTTCGCCCAAATCCCTTTCGGCAGTATGTTGCCGACTTTCCATCGAGCGCTGTGCATCGCGCCCTTCTTCAGTCGTAGGGCTACCCTTTTTCTGTAGCGTTGCCTTGGCCGCTTCGAGCGCCACAATAGCGTTGGCTAGTTCCGTCTTGTTCTGTGCGGGCAGGAATACAAACAGCGTTGGGTCGGTGGCGTCTTGACGCCGAGCTTCGGCGACTACCGATTTTTCATCCGTCTGCCATCCATCCTGAATCCATAAGTACAGGTTCTGCGCGTGGTCACGAGGGAGGTTCTCGTCATAAGTTGGGATCAGGCGGCGTTCGACGTTATCCTTGCCTTGGGTGACCCGTACCTTTTTGAGCACGTCACCCAGTCGAGTTTTCAATAGTTCGGCACGCTTTTGTTCAATGCGTTGTGGCGCTGCCTTCAGCTCGGTTTCCTGCGCTCGGTAGGTGTCATACCATGCGCTGGACTCACGAGTCTGTAGGCGATACTCCATGCCATGGCTACCGGCCAGTGCCATAATCAAGCGGTCATCTGCTTGTAGCTCATGCAGAAGAGAAGGCAGGGCCTGACGCAACGGACCGCTGCCTTGGGCAAGATCTGTCACTAGAAGATCGGCGAGCGTATCTTCTGTTGCCTTAAGTCCGATATCCAGGGCGGTATCGGCAGGCAATTTGTTAATAAGATAGATCAGCTTTAGCAGCTTGGCCTTGAGTTGCGCATGATCGTCTCCGGAGGAAAAACGCTGGACGTTTTCGTAGACCTCTTTGGGCAACTGAGCAGTGGAAACCAGATTGGCGGCGATTTGATCGTATAGAAAATCACCGGATACGACGTGCCCCAAGGGCGCGTTCGCTGTGGCCAGCACTGCTTCGTGAACCACACGGAGTTGGCTGCGCAGCTGCGAAACGGTGCCAGTGGCGTCAATGGAACGCAGAACGCGCTCCCAGAAGCGGCGTCGCACTGGCAGTAGTGGATAGTCCGACGTCATGAGTGTTTCGTCGGCAGTGACATGCTCCAGTTTGGTGCCGCGTAGGTGGCGCGAGATTTCTCCTAAGTTATCACGCCAGACCTTTTCGACCTGAGGTTGTGCGGAAGGCTTCTTCGCCAAAATAATTTGGCGCGTGACGTTTTCTACGTCCCAGTCGCCTAGCTGGATTGCAACAGGGAAGCGTCCCATCAGGCGCTGCAGGTTCGGCATGCCAGAGAGAGCGGATTGGCCCGTACCAACAAACAGCAGCTTGCCTTTGAAATGTTTGGTCAGTGTTTCAGTGACTTCCTGCACCTGAAACGCCCGTTCAGCATCCGTCCCAATGTATTGCTGGACCTCGTCGAGCACGATTAGCGTCAGCGGAAATTTGTCGTCAACGGTTAGCGTGCGTTCAATTGCCAGCGTCATTTCGTCGCTGGAAACATCGGTTTTTTGAGGAAACTGCTCTTTGATGAGCCGGCGCACTTCAGCCTCTGTTGTGGCCAAGTCTGGTCTTGCTGCGAGCAATGCCTTGGCTAAATGTCCCGAGACATACATATGGGGCAATTCTTGACCCAAGGTGCGACCAGCCGTTTGGAGGCTCGTCTTCACGGTATCCAGGATGCCTTCTTGCTGTAACCAAAGCACGAATTGAGCTTGGTTATAAGCCTCTGGTAGTCCCTTGGACTTAAACAGGATGCCTAGCAAGGCAAGCCTTACCCTATCGCCCGCGCCTGCACCAAGCTTTCCTGCTGCGGCATGCAGGCTACCAATGCGTTTGCCTTGAGTGCTGAGTTCCTTTAGCGCATCGCGTACGCTATCGGGCAAGGTCGCCAGGCTGCGTGCCGTTGCGCCATCATCGAATGTGTAATCTGTCCATAAGGTTCGCAGCATCTTGGCTAGGTGTGATTTACCGCTGCCATAGAAGCCCGAAATCCAGATACCAGGTTGCTCCGCTTGATTACCCAGATTACGTAGAAATTGCTCTAAGATGGTGGCCAAGCCCTTTTCGTATTGGCCATCACAGACAAAGGTTTCCAACTCGTAGCGCATGATCGCTTGCGAAGCGGCTGAGTGATCTTCCGAGACCTCGGCGACGCCGTGATTGGCCAGGTGCGTTTCCTGAGGCGCCTTCTGATAAATGTCTTTGTTTAGCATATTGTTTTCCGTTTTCTCAGTATGTCGCGTCAGGGCTTAGCCACTAGGGGTACCGCTAAATAATTCCAACCATCACGGGCGTCTAGTAGGCGGTAACTATGCGTTTCGGGGTGGTGCTCTCCAGGGAAAAACACCAATAGCCGTCCAGGGATGGCATCTTTGATGTCTTCTACCAGGGTTGATACTCTAACTAGCCCAAATAGTGTGCCGACACCCAGCAGAGCGACCACAGTATCTGGCCCCGCTTCGGCCTGGATACGGGCCTTGAGTTGGGCGCTCAGATCGGCCATGAACTCACTCAGTTCGCCTGTTTGATAACCGGCCAGGTCTTCGGGGGACTCAAAATAGGCATCACGGTATTCCTGAGCCGCCATCCATGTCGGGAAAGCGTCTGTGATATCCAGCAGCAGCCATGCTTTGCCAGCCTGTGTGGTGGCAAGCTCAAATTCCCCAAGATTGGCTCGCAAGCGTAGTTCATCGGTCTTGTCATAGACAGCGAAGATCACGCGCTGAATGGCGGCCAAGCCAGACTGCCAGGGGACGGTCAGATGGTCGCGCCACGCTGTGACCAGCTTGGAAAGCTTAGAGGACATGAGCGATCTCCTGGCGAATATGTTCTTCTTCAGCGGTTAATGCATCCGGGAAGCGAATCTCTTGTACACCGCCCGCATTCATGAACAGCAGCAATCCCCGATTGGAGGCTGCGAGCGTGAGGCGCTCTAGCTCGTCGGTGGGCAATTGGAAACAACCTAACCAGTCGGAGGTGAACAGGCGAGGGCCGCTGCGTCCTTCCAAGAAGCCTAGAAACAGCCATAGCGTCAACGCTTCGGGAGTCAGGCTTGGTTGACTACGCGCTTTACGTACGTGACCTTGGAGAAAGCCTGCCGCCGTCCAGGTGCCCGCCGTATTTTGTGCAAATGACTTGAGCGAAGCGGCACTGAATCGATCTGGATGTGTTTTAGTCAAGTATTCTTCTAGCGCCGTTCGCGGGACGGTTGCCCCCATGGACTGGGCTAATACGAATGCTTGGGTATCACGTAGCAAGGGGTCGCGTGCTAGCGCTAGCCCTAGGGCCAATAACGGTTGGGCCGCTTCATTTAGCGCCCATAGTCTGCGCAGTAATCGGAAAATCGGATTACTGGGGGATAGGTCGTAAAGTGTGCTCAGATGGCGTAAGGACAACTGACGCGCTTTTTTACTGGCTTTGCCGAGAATATTGTCATCTAGGACGGCCTGAGCATAGTCTGGCTTTTGGGCGGTGATCTCGGTGTGCGCCAACAAGCGGCGCAAATCATCCAGCATCATGGTCCGAGCAGCATGTGGTCCATTGGAACCAAAGCGAAACCCTAGTTTGGTCAGCAATGTTTCCCTGAGCTCTGAGGTGGGTAGGGAAGTTTTCATAAGGTCGCCTTGGTGAGGGTTGGGTCCTGGTAACCAGGTGCCACGATTGCATTTTCCACACCGTATAGTGCGAGTGAGTCTTTAAGCCATAGGCGGTACTCAGGGCCGCGCAGACTATGGTCTGGGGAACAGTCAACACTGTATTTACGTAACGCATAGCCAACAATGGCTGCACGCAGCTTGAGGCGCAGTACACCGTCCGTCATCCCGTAATCCATCTGTGTAATCTCGGGGTGAGGCTGATCAGGGTGTGGCACCAGCTCTAATTCCACGATGCGGGTCCACTGAATATCCTGCTCAAACAGTTCGTCGCGAGCCGGTGGCCGCTCTATGCAAACTGTGGGGTTTTGGATGCGGGTAAGAACGAAGTCTCGGAATTGCAGGCTCTTGCGATCAAAGGCCCGAACATGCCAGCGCAGGCCTGTGTTGAGCAGCGCAAAAGGCACGATCTCACGTGTAGAGTGACCACTGCTGACTGCGTGATACTGAATACTCAGTGCCTGCTTGCAATGGATTGCCCGAGTAATCGACGACAACACGTCTTGGCTTGGTAGAGACAAGCTACCCGGTACTGCGCAGGGGAGCAGCGCTTCGGATGATGGAGCGCTCGTGTCACCTTGTTGTTCGACTAACCAACTGAGCACTTGGTCAGCTGGTATGGGAAAGAGAGGTTCGAAAGAAGTCCCAAGTAGATAACGCTTGGTCTTGTCGTCATAGACAATATTGTTAGGGGCGAGATCTTTATAGAGCGCGAGATCGCGCGAAGCAGCCGCTGAAGCGATACCGAACCGTTGCATCAGAGCAGGCCGTTGTATTTCGCCTAGGAAACGCAAGCGTAGCTCGACATGCTTGAGTCGGTCTTTTTGAGCCTGCGAGAGATTAGCCAACGAGTCTGGATGCATGAAGCTGCCAAGAAAGGGACAATTTTGGCCAGTTTATCGGATTGGGTAGGTTGTGTCATCAAAATGATGTGGTTTTTATTTAAAACGTAACTTAATGTCTTGTTTTCTGGGTAAGTGCCTTTGGAGAGTTAGACCACCCTGTGGGTGGTAAGGGCGCTCGCCGCGCAGGCCAGCATTTACAGTCAATGCATATCGGGCCGTCCGTTCCCATTGCCCAGAGCTCGTCGCCCAAAACGCCGACAGTACCGCCGCCCGTGTCTGCTGCTCGGGCTTTCGCGGCATAAACGGCTCCCTCCCCGCTCAGCGGGTCCCCTCCATATATTCCACGTTCCTGTTCATCAGCCTCGTCCAGCGGTTCAGCACGGCAAGGCGACGAACTCACGGCAACGGCGGCAACACCGCAGGAGCCGTATGACTGCGAACGCCGAAAACCTACAACCAGGCTCGGAATCTTCGGCCTCGGTCAGCAGGGAAATCAATCGGTTTTTGGAGGAACAGGAAAATGGAACGAGTGAACGATAGCGCTGCGTTGAGCTACACCAATATGGATGCGGGGAAGACCTTGTATGTACGAAGCACATCGGGTCGGTACCGGGCTGCAACGGATTCTGATGTATTGGCGGCGGCTCGGATAGCTGCTGAAACGCTGATCGGCGAGCAGGTGGACATGAGCAACCCCAGTGTTGTGAAACAGTTCTTTCAGGCCAAGCTAGCGGGTATGGGGCATGAGGTGGCTGCGGTGCTGTATCTCAATAACCGATGCAAGGTTATCCGATATATGGAAATGAGCCATGGCACATTGACTCAGGCCAGCGTTTATCCGCGCGAAATCGTGAAAACAGCGCTGCGTTTGGATGCCGGGGCAATCATCATGTCGCATAACCATCCTAGCGGAACCCTTGAGCCCAGTGAGGCCGATTTGGCCCTAACTCGACATTTAAAGCATGCATTGGCTTTGGTTGATGTACGTGTGCTGGACCACATTATCGTGGCAGGCGCGAATGCCACATCGTTGGCCGAACGCGGCCAAGTGTAAAACCGGCACACAGTACGGTGGCACGGCTACCGTACTGTGTGAGGCAAAACCATCCAAAGAGTTGAGCCCGTCCCGCCGAACGTGGCCCCACGTTCGGCGGGACGGGCTCAATGCAACAGACATCGCCCGGCAGACTTCTTGGTCTGTCGGACTTTTACGTTAGTGCCTTTGGCACGCATGTCGTGAAAACCCAATTCAACCCCCAGTGAGAGCCGCGCCAAAGCGCGGCTAGGGGCGCTCGCCGCGCGGCCGCCATGTGTGGGGTCATCGCTTCGGCTGGGCCGCTGTTCCGTCTTCCGTGAGTTCCGTCGCCTAAACCCCCGACGTGTATCACTGCGCTTCTCTCGACAAGAGGTGCGCTCCGCCTGGTACTCACCCGGTCCTTGCACTGCGTTTCAGGCTGCGGCTTCCGTGCCAGCCCCTTTCTGGTCGGCGCTACGTGATCCAGATCGGTACGGCGACGGAACTCACGGAAG